>Ga0137306_103688_pt1 | contig 11117 bp, 7 predicted proteins | sample Inofroosms_March_FD_97187 | JGI IMG/M metagenome (GOLD analysis project Ga0137306, IMG submission 97187) | Mouse cecal microbial communities from Vienna, Austria - N-Acetylneuraminic and N-Acetylglucosamine D2O microcosms_March | ecosystem: Host-associated > Mammals > Digestive system > Large... | reverse complement strand
TTGATGGCGTTCATAGATCTTCTCGGCGATTTCCCGCCCTTCTTCCGTCAAGTGCAGGAATCCGTCTTTATCCATTGTAAGGAAACCTCCATTCCGCAATACACCTACCGCATGGCTGATGCTTGGCTTGCTGAAGCCCATGTGCCGGGCGAGGTCTACGGAACGTACCATACCTATTTTCTTTTGTAAAACAAGGATTGCTTCCAGATAATCCTCGCCCGACGCATGAATCTTCATATTTTCCTCCTACACATTTACATTGAGCTTCCAGTTAGCTGATTTTGTCTGTAAATCAACCAGCTTCCGGTACAGCCCCTTCTTCTCCATAAGTTCAGAATGAGTCCCGCTTTCCGCAACAGTCCCCTCCGCAAGCACCACGATCCGGTCAGCCGCTTCAATGGTTCTCATCCTATGGGCAATCACCAGAACCGTTTTTCCCTTAATGAGTTTGGAAATCGCATTCTGGATTTCCGTCTCATTATCCACATCAAGAGAAGCGGTTGCCTCGTCCAGCAAAATAACCGGGGCGTCCTTTAAGAGGGCGCGGGCAATCGAAAGCCGCTGGCATTCACCCCCGGAAAGGGTAGAGCCATTCTCACCGATAACCGTCTGATAGCCCTGGGGGAGCCGCTCAATAAACTCATGACACATGGCCGCTTTAGCGGCAGCTATGACATCCTCATCCGTTGCATTTTTACGCCCCACACGGATATTCTCCATAACCGTATTGTTAAACAGCACCACATCCTGAAAGACAATAGAAAAATTTTTCATCAGCATGGTAGAATCCAATGGCGCAATATCCTTTCCACCTAGCAATATCTTCCCGCTTTCTAACGGATAAAATTTAGCGGCCAACTTTGCAACCGTACTTTTACCGCCGCCCGACGGCCCGACTAACGCCGTAACCTGCCCCTGCTTCGCCGTAAAAGAAACGTCCCGCAATACAGACTTGTCTTTCTCATAAGAGAATTTCACATGGTCAAACGTAATATCAAAACCATCCGTCTGAATATTTTTCTCCCCGGCTTCCTCCGGGTATTCCTCAATTTCTTTCAAGCGTTTCACCTGCAGGCCGACACTGAACATTTCCGCCATATTTGACATAGCGCCGGAAAGCGGGTCATACAGCCTGGAGGCTGCAATCAAAAACAAAATATACGTAAACAAATCCGTCCGGCCTCCCATAACCAGCCCATTCCCAACCACAATGACAGTCGCCAGGCCAAGCCGAAGAAACATCTGCCCGGTTGTCAGCAGACTCGCCGTTGTCAATTCAGAAGATACCTGCGCCTTTTCCGCAGCATCCATTTTCGCATCCAGTTTTTTCAGATATTCTTCTTCCTGATTACAGGCTTTAATATCCTGCACCGTTTCCAGGCACTCCTGAATCCCCTCCGCCAGTTCCAGCCTCGCTCCCATGTGCTTCTTTCCAAGTTTCTCCTGCCATCTGCGGGAAAGAAGCACGATTGCAAAAGAAATCGGAGCAACCCACAAAAGAGCAAGCCCCATCTGCCAGTTAAAAACCAGCAGGCCGACACACACGACAGAGGTTGAGATCACGGCACCCCAAAACTGCGGCACAGTATGGGAAAACGCATGTTCAAAACTGGCACAGTCCCCCATGATTGTACTCGTCAAGTCTGAAAGATCGCGCTGGTGAAAAAAGGCAAGGGGCAAAGTCCGCAGCTTCTCCGCAAGGCGAATTCTCCGTCTCGCGCTCTCCGCATACGTCCCCATATACGCTGCCGTATATTGGAGATAATGCAGGATAAACACCACCGCCAGAATAATAATTCCAATTCCGGTATAGAACCATGTGCTAAATCCCTGTGCCACCGTCCCTAACAGCGGAGCCAATAACTGGTTCAGAACAACCGCCAGCAGAATTACGGGGAACATCAGGCTGACATTTGCAAGAACAGAATACACAATCCCCTTAAACAAATCCTTTGCGCCCTGATCGCTAAGAGCATATTTTTTTTTCAACGCTTCAATCATGGTTTGAATCCCCCTTTCCTCTGTTCGGCCGCATGGCCATAATGGTATCCTCCTGAGGGTTTCCAACCTTCCAGGAAATCAAAGTCTGATAATCTTTCCACATGGCCGCATAAACACCGTTTCCAGCCAACAATTCCCCATGTGTTCCGCGCTCTATGATCCTCCCGTCCTTGAACACTAAAATCAGGTCGGCATCTTGTACGGTAGAAAGCCTGTGGGCAATCATCAGGACAGATTTCCCCTTCGTCAATTCCTCAAAAGCAAGCTGAATCTGATGCTCATTCTCTGCGTCAGCAAATGCAGTAGCTTCATCAAGCACGATAATAGGAGCGTCTTTCAGGATAGCCCTTGCCAAAGCAACACGCTGATTCTCGCCGCCGGAAAGATAAGTGCCGCCACTGCCTACAACAGTATCAAGCCCATCAGGGAGCCGGTCTATGATTTCCCCGCACTGCGCCATCTTGGCAGCCCTCAATACCTCCTCACGGGAAGCGGAAGGTCTGGCAGCCCGGATATTCTCTAAAAGGGTATCTTTGAAAAGGCGCGTATTTTGGAACACGAAAGCAACCCGTTCCATCAGGTCGTGCTTTGCAATATTACGGACATCCACGCCGCCGACAGAAACGCTCCCTTCCTGAACATCGTAAAAACGAGGAATCAGACTGGCCGCCGTACTTTTGCCGCTACCGGAAGCGCCAACCAGAGCAACTGTTTTTCCTGCAGGCACTTCAAAACTCACCCGATCCAGCGCTTTTTCTGCGGCTCCCGGATAGGAAAATGATACATCCCTGAACACAACACTTGCGTCTTTTGGTATCTGCAAAGAATCCGACTCCGGGAGCGGCTCTTCCTGCAAGATAGCTTCTACACGGCTGACCGCACTTTTAGCGGCCATGAGCTGCTCACTGGCAAACATGATCCGGTTCATCATCGTGGCACAGACCGGCGTAAACAAGCTGTAAAAAAGGAAATCAAGCGTCACGTCCGTATAAGCCGCCTGGCCGCTTACCGCCGATAAAATCAGCATGGCAGCCGGAATCAAAAGGACAAAAGTTCCATTCAGCGTCACGGTAAACCCGGTCAGCGGAATCCGGCACTTTAACGCATAGCCAGAAGCAAATTTCTGATATTCCTCAATAGCCGCATGAAAGTTTTTGAAAGAATAAATAGTCTGCTGAAATACCTTTACGACCGGAATGCCTCGGATATATTCAACAGCCTCCTTGTTCATTCCTTCCAGCGCGGTCATATACTTAGACATAAACTGAGCATTGTCACCGCCCATCATCTGCTTTAAGAAAAACACACTGACCGCCATAGGAATCAGACAACAGATCCCAAGCCTCCAGTCAAACAGAAAAATCAATACAAGAACAGTCACCGGCATGACAACAGCTCCGGTAAGGTCGGGCAACTGGTGAGCTAGAAACCCCTCTGTAAGCCCGGCGTTATCATCAATAATCTTCCGTAGCCGCCCGCTGGCATTTCGGTCAAAATAGCCCAACGGCAGGGTCACAATATGATGAACCGCCTCTTTTCTCATGTTTGTAGCGGTACGAAAGGCCGCAAGGTGAGAACAATTCAGCGCAAAGAAGTAGAGCAAAATGCTCAATGCTGAAAATAACACCGCCAGCCATGCGTACCGGCTGCTGGAAACCGCAAACGTAACATCCCCCTGTCCGAGTACATGAATGAAATCCCGGATCACAAGCCAGATGCAGACAAACGGCAACATGGATAAAATGGTACTGATCCCAGAGAGTACGCAGCCCAGAATAGTCAGGCCGTGATATTTCCCGGCATACTGGAACATTCTGGACAACTCCCTATTATTTTGCTTATCCATAAGTCAAGCTCCTTTCTTTTTTCTGGCATACTTCATATGCCTACACGATATACCCGCCTGGCTCATTGCCCGCGCAAAAAGCAGGTAAGTTAGTATCGTTTAACTCACCTGATATAATAGAATACCTTCTTGTTTTCTGCCACTCCAAACAGCGCATATCTATCCAATCAGACACCCAAATTATTGTGCCATTAGGCAAGAATATAATTTATCCAAATTCCCCTGTAAAGAGAAATCCTCCACATGGCTTTTATCTGAAAAATACAAAGCCCGATTGCACGTCATTGCCGCAAATTCAAAGTCATGGGTAATGATCAGAATAGTTTTCCCTTTTTCAGCAAGCGATTTCAAATGGTCGGAAATCCTCCGCATATTCTGAAAGTCCAATCCGCTGGTCGGCTCGTCCAGAATCAAAACCGGCGTATCTATCCAATCCGATACCGCCAGTGTCAAGCGCTGCTTCTGCCCTCCGGAAAGAGTGGCCGGATGGAAGTCGCACCATTCATAGAGGCCATAGAGCCTTAGCAGCTCCTCAATCTGCCCGTCCTCCGCATTCTTTCTGTTCAGCTTCAATTCCTCTGCCACACTGTCGCCAAAAAGCTGACTGTCTGTATTCTGCGTGACAAAATAGGCAAAATTCCTTCTTCTTTTCCAGGAGACCTCCCTGCCGCAATATAACACCTTCCCGGATTTTTCCTTTTTGATTCCGCACAAAATATTTGCCAGCGTTGTTTTTCCTACCCCATTGTGGCCGATAACTGCGATCAGATCCCCTGAATATGCCTTGAATGACAGGTTTTCAAAAACAGGCTTTCTGCGATAGGCAAAAGAGAGGGCGCAGACAGACAAAATTTCTGACTGTTCCGCTTTCTCAGGAATTGCCGTCTCAATCTTATGCAAATCCGCAATGCGTATCCCGATTGTCTTTCGCTCCTGCTCTGGTAATTGCAGCAGTTCCTCTGACGACCACTCCTTTTCCAGCCGCCCATTTTCCATATAGAGAAAACGGTCTGCCAGATCAGTGAGATAGTATAAACGGTGTTCAGCCACCAAAACCGTATGCCCTTCTTCTTTCAGCTTCCCCATCAGCCCTTTCAATGCTTCTACCGAAAACATATCGAGATTGGCGGATGGCTCGTCAAAGACATAAATCTTAGGATTCACCGCACTCACAGAAGCTACTGCGATTTTCTGTTTTTCTCCGCTGGACATAGGGTAAATCTCTTTTCCCAACAGCATTTCGCCGTTGATCCCCCTGACTGCTTCCGCAACTCTGGTTTCCAACTCTTCAAAAGGCACACCGTAATTTTCGCAGCCAAAAGCAACTTCATCCTCTGTAATGCTGGCAAAAAACTGGCTGCGCGGGTCTTGAAAAATCGAACCGACAAGTTTTCCGATCTCATAGACTGGATAATCAGAAATAGGACATCCCAGCAAAGATGTCTTGCCGGTCAATGTTCCCTCATAAAACTTTTCCGCCAGTCCATTGATGATACGGGTGATTGTTGTCTTGCCGCAACCGCTGCCCCCTGTCAAAACAACAAATTCACCGGATTTAATGTCCAGATTGATGTCCTTTACGCTGGAGCCTTTTGCGCCCGGATACTGAAAAGAAACATTTTCAAAAGAGACCACGGTCTGCCGCTTCTCATACCCGCTCATACTGCCACCGTCCTCTCCAAAACAAAATACATAACCGTGACAGCAATGGCCGCCACACACATGATCCAGTCTCTTTTTCGGAATAAAAGCTTTCTTCGGCAGCTATGGACTCCCGGATTGGAAATCCCCCTGCTTTCCGCAGATGCCGCCAGCTCCTCCGCAATTCTGGAAGAACGGAAGATTACCGGTGTTACAATGTACTCCATAGCGTCCAGCGGATGCCTCCATGACAACAATTTCCGCAGGCGCAGGGAAGCAAACACATCGGAAAATTCACTTCGTATCGTCGGAAAAAAGCGCAGCGTAAATGTGACGGGCAACGCAATCCCGTTCGGGGCATGGATTTTCTTAAATACAGCCACCACTTCCCCCGGAGGCATACCTAAAACGGGCTGTGCAGCCATAACCATCATCAAAATACGAAGTATCATAAACAGAAACATTTCCGGCATCAGAAATGTAACCCCATTTCCATCTGAATACAGGCGGAGTACGATAAACACACAGCACACAACAAAATATTTTACTGTCTGCCTGTAAAATCCCTGAATCAATAGATATATGCACAGAAGCCCTAACAGTGTATATATCAAAATGTCGCTTGTGAGCACTGCCACAAGCGACATCATGAGGACTATGACAAGCAGTTTCGTTCTGAAGTCAAATTTTATGCCCATAGTCTTATCTGATTGCCCCACTCTTTCTGAAATGTTTTACGATCAGCTTATTGCTGATCATACAGCCTAAAACAGCAAGAACAGCAGTAGCCACCAAACTCAACAGTACCCACTTGGGGGCGGTATAATACTGGGTTTGAATCTGAACCTGTTCCTCGCTGACGCCGGTAGCAAGAAACGCATCCTTAAAGAACCATATCTCCGACATACCATGCGCAGCCCGGACAAGTGCCGTAATAACCCACGAAACAGAAACTCTTTTAATGTCGTGGTAGCTGTCCTTTCCCCACATGGAAAGCTCGGCGATAATGCCACCGCCTAAAAACCATGGAATCATAAAAGGCCCCATCATCAAACCGGCAATGACAGCCCACATAATGTTATAAACCAGCGCAGGGCCGTGTTTGCCAACTTTCATACTCATATAAACATAAAACGGGGCAAGTATGAAACCGGCGCCAGCAGCATTGAAAATCATAGAATAAAACAGAGAAGCGCCGGTAAGCATAGAATATGCCATAAACACAACAAACATAATGGCACAGAAAATGCCTATGGTTGCCGCATCTTTGACAGAAAACTTTGTGGATACTGATTTTTCTTTTTCCATTTCGGAAATCCTCCTTTTTGTCTTACAGTAGTTAGCCAATTCTAACCTATGGGCCAAAAAATAAGCCAGGTAAGCTGTTTCCTGCTTTTTTCTGACAGAGGATATTTTAGAGCAAATCAGACTTTTTCGCCACTCCAAAAAGTTCAATTCCTATCCATTTGGACACTCTTTCTCAAAGCGGTAGGTGGAATACCATAAACACTCTTAAATGCAGACGTGAATTTATTTGGATTCTCATATCCTATTTTTGCAGCAATCTCTGTAATCGACAAGACTGACTCTTTCAGCATCCGTTCTGCCACTTGTAACCGATATGTCCGAAGATATGCATAAATGGAAGAACCGTACACCCCGCGAAAACACCTTTTCAGAGCAGTAGGCGATATGTGAAATCTCTGTGCCAACTGTTCAATAGTAAAATGCGATGTCAAGTCAGTCGTGATAAATGCAGCAATTTCTTTAATCAATTTAACCTGGCTGCTACTATAATAATCTGTCTGTACCACTTCTTCTTCCGCATCAAGGTCACTTAAAAAAAGCAGCAGTTCTAATATTTTAACTTTCATATAGCCTGCTTTTCGCTTCTCTCTGACATGGTACATTTCTGAAAAAATATGTTCCACTGACGGATTTGCCCGCATAATACAACAGCGGTTTTCTTCACAAATATATGTATGAATTTTCTCTAAGTCAATACCCAACATTTCCATAATGGAACGAATCTCTGGTATTATCTCATCCAAATTAATAACAACAGTAATCCCATGATAATGGTTCAACGGGAATGATGAATACGATTTTTTACGCGTCAGCGAACCAATCGCCAAATCCCCCTGTGCCATATAGCAACAACTGTTTTCACCAAAACTACACTCATACCGCCCTTCACGACAATGATTTATTTCAATTATGTTTTTTGCCGTAGACTGTTTCTGGTTACAGTACGCTGTATGCATATCGTTGTAAAAAAGTTCTATTCCTGCAAAGACCGAATAACAGGTAATTTCTCCCGTCCCCGTTTCATTTTCAAACTGAAACTTTGTACACGCAGATGTAGATTTTTGGGTTATAAGCGCTGTACCATATAAATCAATTCCATGAAAAGAATCATTCTTCTTTGTTTGTATAATATTATCGCTTAGGGTTGAACCGGCTAAAACCATAGCTGCCATTTCATATGTGCTATTCATAGAATCTCCTCCTTGCTTATAGTTAGTTATATCTAACCATTATAAGTATAAGCAAATTAAAACGCTTTGTCAAGTGTGTGGGAAAGCATCACTGATAATACTCCTTAAAAATAATAGAGGTTTTATGTAGTCACACCGTCTTTACTATACTCCGCATCATTTTTGCGGAATAATACCCTCCAGCACCTATGAGTAAGCTGTGGAGGGTATTCCCTATACCTTTATCTCCGTTTCATTTCTAAATACAAACTAAATGCCCTTCTTATTCCATCGCCCAATTCTGGCTCTGCGTCTGGAGCTTCACCATGCGGGCATAGATGCCATCCTTTTTCAAGAGCGTATCGGAACTGCCCTGCTCCGCCACTGTGCCTTCCGAAAGGACGACAATCTGATCCGCCCCGGCAACGGTACGCATACGATGGGCAATAATCATAACCGTCTTATTCTCAATCAGCCTTGACAACGATTCCTGAATCAACGTCTCATTTTCCACGTCAAGGCTTGCCGTCGCCTCGTCCAGCAGGATGATCGGGGCATTCTTCAGAAACGCCCTGGCAATCGAGATACGCTGGCGTTCCCCGCCTGACAGCTCGCAGCCGTTCTCACCAATCAGTGTATTCCACTTGTCCGGGAGCTTCTCCGCAAATTCGTCCACGTTGGCAAGCCTCGCCGCCTCAATCACCTCCGTATCGGTCGCATCTTTTCGCCCCAGGCGGATATTCTCCATGACCGTATTGTTAAACAGCGTCACATCCTGGAACACGATGGAATACAGGGACATCAGCGATTCCGGGTCAATTTTCGATATATCCATACCGCCTACCGTGATCCTCCCCTTCTGGATATCCCAGAACCTTGAGGCAAGGCGGGAAACCGTCGTCTTTCCGCCGCCGGAAGGCCCGACCAGAGCAGTGACCTGCCCCTGCTTTGCGGTAAAGGACACATCCTTCAATACTGTTTCCCCGCTGTTATAGGAAAACCCAACATGGTCAAAGGCAATGTCATATCCTCTGTTTGTCAGCTTCTCTGCGCCTTCCTGTTCCGGGTGGCTCAAAATTTCATCCATCCTCCTGCACTGGATATTCCTTATCATGATAATTGCACTCAGGTTATCCAATGCGGCGATCAGCGGGTCATATACACGGGAAACCAGGATCATAAAGGCAAAGAACGTAAGCAGGGTAATTTTACCGTCTGCTAACAACGCGCCTCCCGCCAGCACAGTCGTAGCGATGCCTACTTTAAGCACCATGCGCCCGCAGGTATGGAATACCGCATTGGTAAGTTCACCAATCACCGTATACTTCTCCACATCCTTTATTTTTCTGTCCAGCCCTTTCAGGTACCCCTCCTCCGCATTATTTGCTTTCAGGTCGCGCAGCGTTTCCAGGCATTCCTGTATGCCGTCCGAACACGCAATGGACACCTCGTTTACCTTTTCCTGCCTGCTGCGCATGACTCCCGCCGATGCCAGTATAATTCCGAAGGAGACAGGCAGCACCCACAGGGAGGCGAGCGCCATGCGCCAGTCGAAGATAAAGAGCCCTGCCGCAATCAAAAGGGTGGAAATAAGCGAGCCTATAAATTCCGGCACCCAATGGGATAATCCGCCCTCTAATGTCGCACAGTCCGACATTAGAACCGTTGTCAGGTCGGACAGATCTTTTTTTCCGAAAAAGGACAGGGGGATCTTCCGCAGCTTCTCCGCAAGGGAAAGCCTGCGCACACCGCTCTCCACATAGGTGGCGAAAAAGGTGGCGTTGTACTGGATATAATATGTCAGCATAATGAGTCCGAGGGCAATGACCAGACCTGCGATGTAAAATGTACTTTTCCCCTCCGGGATGCCCCCATCCAGCAGGTCACCGATGAGGTTATATAACAGCACCACCGGAACCATCAGGGAAAGATTATGCAGGATGCAGGCGAAAAATGCCTTTACCATGTCCTTTGCGCCCTTGTCAGACAGGGCAAACGTGTGCTTTAACTTTTCATGCATTTGAAACACCTACCTTCCATTTTGCCGCTTTGTTGTACTGCCTCCACATTTCGGCGTACAAACCGTCTTTGTCCTTAAGCTGACCGTGTGTGCCTGTATCTTCTATCTTCCCGTCTTTGATTACCACAATCCTGTCTGCACCGGTAACCGTGGAAAGCCTGTGGGCGATCATCAGCACGGTCTTTCCCTTTGCAAGCACAGAAAACGCCGCCTGTACCTTTGCCTCATTGTCCGGGTCAGCAAAAGCGGTCGCCTCGTCCAGTATCAAAACCGGTGCGCTTTTCAGCATTACCCTCGCAATGGAGATACGCTGCTGCTCCCCACCCGACAGATACACGCCTTTTGCACCCACCACCGTATCCACGCCCTGCGGCAGTTTCTCAAGGATATCGTCGCATTGCGCGTCATGGAGGGCTTTCAGGATTTCTTCGCGGGAAGCGTCCGGTTTCGCCATCCTTACATTTTCCAGGATAGATGTTTTCAAAAGTTTAGAATCTTGAAAAACAAAAGATACCGTATCCATCAGTTCTTCTTTTGGGATATCTTTTACATTGACGCCGCCGATTTTCACGCTGCCGCTGTTTACATCCCAGAACCTTGCCACGATGCTGGCAAGGGTGGTCTTTCCTCCGCCTGACGGTCCCACAAAAGCAACGTGTTCGCCCGGCTTAATCGTGAGAGATATATTTTCCAGTGCGTTCCTCTCAGCGTCCTTATACCGGAAGGAAACCCCGGAAAGTTCCACGGAATTGTCCTTCGGATGTTTCGGATGATCTGTTTCCGGCAGCGGCTCCATTTCCAGGATGCTGTCAATGCGGGACATGGCATCCGCCACGATCAGCTTATTCTCGCTGGCATACATGATTTTTGTCAGCGTCAGCGTAATGATCGGCGTGATAATGATGTAATATATCTGGTTCAGTAAAAACTCGTTTGTCACCCCGCCCGATGCCATCACCAATGCCGCTGCAACCAGGACGGCAAAAATCCCATTTACCAGCGTGGTGTAGCACATCATGGGGAAACGCAGGTCTTTTGTATAGGCAATCACCCATTTCTCATAATTGTCGATGGCTTCCTTGAACCGCCTGAAAGAGAACACTGACTGACCGAAGGTTTTGACCACCGAAAT
>Ga0137306_103687_pt1 | contig 11121 bp, 10 predicted proteins | sample Inofroosms_March_FD_97187 | JGI IMG/M metagenome (GOLD analysis project Ga0137306, IMG submission 97187) | Mouse cecal microbial communities from Vienna, Austria - N-Acetylneuraminic and N-Acetylglucosamine D2O microcosms_March | ecosystem: Host-associated > Mammals > Digestive system > Large... | reverse complement strand
AGTGTCTTGTCTCTCCGAATTGTCAAAGTGAAATGTCTTGACTAACCGATATACGCCCCGGTTAAGATTTTTACCATAAAACCACGGTTTTACTATATCTTCACGTTGGGACTTTGTTTCCAAAATATAGGCAATCGCAGTGAATACAGTGAGGCAAGCTCCTTCTTCCATATATTTTTTATCTATTGGAAGTCTTTTCCACTGATCGTTTTCTTTTCCTTGAATCTCAAACCATTCTCCGAAAAGAACTGTCGAATTGGTATTGTTACGCCAGACAACATTCAGGGAGTCTATCGGTAATGTCACGCCATCGGTATTCAGAACTGTCATCGTGACACCCGGTGTCGTTGAATAACTTTTCTGAAGCATTGGCTCGATTATAGGTGCAGTTTCCTTCATGGCTATGTGCCAATAGACAGAATCTGAGGACGCAACCTTTATAGTCTGTGGATAATAGCCTACAAAACCGATATTTATACTATCCCCGTCATTTACACGTATTGAGAAAGAACCATCTTCTTTAGATATTGTAGCTCCGTGATTAGTGAGGTCTTTCACAATCGCCTGATTTAACGGTGTTCCGTCTGTGGAGTCGAAAACCGTTCCTTGCAAATCAAATATTTCAGGATGTGTATTCCCATCGTGGTCGATATAATACCATGAATCACTTACCCATGTCCTGTATTCACCAACCGGCTCTGATTTACCTTCATCTGTAACTTTGGCATAGCCATCCTCAAAAGGAAAGGCGAAAGCAAAACGAGGTTCTATCGCCACATTGCCGAGGCTGTCGGCAAATCCGATTTTGCCGTCCTTGTTGACTATCCTCTGCAATCCCTCACAAAAATAATCATCGCCATTGTCAAATTGATATATAGAGTACGAGTGTTTGTTACCACAAGAGGACACCAGACTAAACAGTAAGATAAATGGCAACATAATCACGCCATTAATATCGGTATATCGGAACATAGTCTTTCTCATCTGCTATTTTTCTTATGTTTATAATGTTATGACTTATAACGGCTATGATGGTTTATTGAAAACGGCTCCCGACATCGTGCCAGGAGCCGAATATAGTATGATTTGCTGTTTTTATTTCAAGATTGCACTTTCAGAATCGTTGTGTTCGTAAGAGGGAGATTTTGAAGTCTTCTTACCATAATCAATAGTATATGCCACTTTAAGGGTGGCGTATTGATTATATTGTCGATTCCAGTTAGTCTGTTTATATGAGTATGAGGGAGTGTTCAATTCATCTATGATGCGGTTGTGCATGAGGAATAGATTATTGGCGTTGGCTTCTATCGCCCAATGGTCGTGAGTCCACATCGCCGAAAGTTGATACTGCCAGTAGGTCTTTCTCCGTATCTGGCTGTCAACCAAATCTCTTGTTGGCGTTGACACCCATGCACCAAAAGAGAAGTCCCCGACATAGTAATTTACAGTTGCGCTTCCGGTGAATACCGACAGGTTGCGGTGTTGAACTCCTCCTCGTGCCAGTTGCTCGCTCCATTGTCCGGAGATATTTATATTGAGGGCGTTGGATGGCTTGTATGTCAAAGACAAATCCGCTCCCGGCTTATGGTAGATACAATCATCGCGGAATGTACTTATCAGATTGCCCTCCCTGATGTAATAGTCGGAGATAATGGAATGATTCTGATAGAAATACGACACACCGGCTTGCAACGCGATTTTATTAAGGTTCAGATTATAACTCAAGCGTGGGCTGAGCAATATGGAGTTATCCATGTCTGGATTTCCTTTCAGAATGATTATTGGGTCAATCTGCTGCTCAACATTGTTTATGGTGTTGATTCTTGGATATGTGTTACCCAACGCAAAAGCGAATTGCAACTGTTGCTTACGATCAATCATATATGCCGCTCTTGCTTGAAGACGTGGTGTGAGGTGGTTAATCGACTTCATACCTTTCAGCCGGTATGTGAGGAACGACAAGCCGGGATTGATGTCATAGAAGAACCGCCCCAAACGCTGGGAGTAGTCAACAAACAGGATAGTTTCAGAAGAACGGAGATTCTGATTGTATGCCGCCGTCCCGGAATAATCAGAATCACTTACTCTCAGGAACTCATAGAATGTGAAAACAAGGCTATTACGGTGACTGAGAGTCCATGAATAGTTGGCGTTCAACTTTGTGTACCAGTAATCTTCTTTAACCAGAGACTTGTATAAGGCATCATTATCTTTATATTGCCTGTTAAAGTCATTTCTGGAATAATATCCGTCCGCCACATAATCAAGTCTCTTGTTTTCTGAAAATGTGTGCATTCCAAAGAAATACAGGCTCGGCCGCATGGTCTTGTTTTTACTATGGAGATTTACAACGTCACCATCGTTGAAAGCTGCATCTGTCAGCCAATAATTGACTATTCCATTGCCGACATCATTTCTGCTGTCAGTCCATGCTATGCCTCCCCGGAGCATCCAGATATATTTATTCCCTCTGTTGCTTATGGAAGCCTGCACATATTCTTCTGAATCACGGTTACCGACATTGGAATAGGTATTATTTCTGTTCAATATACCGTCCTCAAAATTAAATGATTCGGTTTCATCAAGCGTGGATTTAGGATTTTCAAGTGAATATCCGGCCCAAAGGTTTATGCTCTTGTTGCCGACAACATATTTTGAAATCAGATTGTAGTCACCGTTCAGATACCCCAGGCCCTGCATGGCATCCAACTGTGTATAACCGCCGTTGTTGAGAGTTCTCAACACGAAATTTATTGCGGCTGCGTCTTTGGCGTATTTGCCTGTCGGAATGTCGAAATATTCCACACGGGCAATATCCTTCGGTCTCAAAGACTGCACCTCACGGAAATCCACCTCACGTCCATCAATATAGAGTGTTGCAGTGCCGGCAGGTGTTGTAACGCTCCCCGTTGTTCGGTTAACCGAAATACCCGGAATCATCAAATTACGCAGCAGATCATAACCGCTGACAGCATGTTTCCGCTGTTCCTTTGTAGGAATGGCGGAGATATGATCATCCTCACGTGTCAAGTACGAGGCGTTTACCACAACCTCCTTCAACTCCTGCGTTTTGATGGAGTCCGGTTGCTCCTGTGCATATTCCTTTGCGACGGCAGCTATCGCCACAAGGCACATTACGGAGAGGGTGATTAACTTTTTCATTTCCTTAAAGAGATTGTGAACAGCAGTTCGCGTCCGCGGAGCCACCGTTGCGACTCGAAGGAGGAGAGCTGACTGTAGGTTGTGTAATTGTATGTGCGTTGGTTGAAGATGTTGTTGAGCATCGCAGAGAGTTCGATGCGCTTGTTGAGTTTATAAACCAACTTTGTGTCGAGCAGGAACACATTTTTATATTTACCCTCGGTGAGTTCGTTACGGTAGTGCTCGCCCATTATGCGCCATTCCAATTTGGAGTGAGGCATAATGTTGATGAGCAAGGAGTTTTCCATACCACTGAGCCATGAGTTCTTGACTCCGTTCATCCGGAGTTGGCTGTTGGAGAAGTCTATGTGATAATCAAAACTGAGCCAACGGAGCGGCGCGCCATTGATTTTTGCTCCTACACTCCAGCCGAGACTTATCGAATTAACGGCATTGCTTTCGGAGAAGAGATGCGACTCGCCACGGTTGAATGAGCCGTTGACGTTTGCAGATCCGCGCATAAAGTCGAGAGTCTTACCAACGCTGCCCATAGCCAACAGATTTTGTCCGTCACTTTTGGCATCGGTATAAGAATAGACGATATAATCGCCGTAGAGCTGTTGCGCCATTGTGTACGGCAGATGCGACCACGACTGCATTACCATAGCGTTGGCGAACACTCCGCGACGAGTGTGCTTGTAGGCGAAACTTGCCGATACATTCTGCGATGTTGAGTTGTAGAAATCATCTACGCCTTGCTTGAATGTGCGGTAGTTGGTCATGATGTAGCCGGGCTGAATCATGTTGAGATTCATAGGAGAGCGACCGGTACCTCCTCGCAACGTCATAGAAAAGCGGTTGTTCGGTTTCCAGTTCATGCTGAGCGATGGGGAGAAATATACTTCCGAGCGGTTGGCGAGAGCCTTGTCAAAGGTGTAATGCGCGAAGCTGACCGGGGCGTTGAGAGTGAAATTCACCCGCTTCACCCAATATTCAAACTTCGGGGTGGCATAAACGGTGAAATAGTTTGTGTTGAGTACATTCTCCGTTGTGCCAGGCAGCTCGGTAGGCATATCAGGTAATTCGGTATTAAGTGAACGTAAATATCCTTTCACTCCACCTTCAAGGCTGACTGTTATGCCTTTTATCGAGAAAGCGTAGGCGGCACTCTCATGGGTATAGAAAGCATGGTCGCCGATGTGCTGGCTAAGGGTACTACCGTCCAATGAAACATTGAGCGTCTGCGGCAGTGACTCCCATTCGTTGTTGCTCTGGAACGTGATGAGGTGTTTGCCGTTGAACCGTTTGATCATCTTGAATTTGTTGGCGACATAGTAATCCGGCAATTTTGCCGACTGTTCATTTGGCAGCGAACCGGTCACTCCGAGCCTCACATCGTCCCAGTCAATGTTTGTAGAGAGGGTGTTGTTGATGAATGTTGTTTTTTGATTGACCTCATAGATGAACTTGCCGGAGAGAGTGTGGGAGCGGTCGCGGCCGTCACGGTTTTCGGTGATCACACGGTCGTCACTTTCAAGAAAGTATGTTGTTATATTAGCGGCCTGAGCCGTGACTCGGTTGAACGAGTAATCAACCTGTGCCTTGAACTCCCCATTTTTAACTTTCCACAGGGAGTTTGTTGAAACCAAAGCCGAGCGATTGAACAGCGTGCGTTTGCGGCTAAGGTTTGGCACTCCGGGGAGCGAAACGCTTACATATTGGCTCAGTCCTGTCGCTCGGCGTGCTGCGAAGAAATCAGTGGCACTCGCCGAAAGGTCTTCGCCTATATTGTTGGTCTTGAATGTGGTGATGTTCTGGAATCCGGGCATAACTGCCATTGCGAATAGTTCGCCGTCCCACACCGCGCCCTCCGGTTGCCAGGAGTAACCGCCTCCGGCGTCGCCGTGGAAAGTCCATGTGGCTTTCGCCTTGTTCTTCAGTTTTAGGTTGATGGCAGCCTTATCGGAAAAACTGATACCAGACAGCACCTGCATCGGCTGATGGTTTTCCATAACCTCGACCGCGCCGACATCATCATGATTTATTCCGTTGGTTGCTATTCCGTATTTGCCACCCAACAGGTCGGAACCCTCTATGTAGAACTTGTTGATGTCCTCGCCCTGATACTGGATTTTGCCGGAGTTCGACACATCAATACCTGGCATACGTTTCAGCACATCGCCGATACTCCGGTCTTGTGCTTGTGCAAAAGTCCCGACATTGTATGTGATGGTATCCCCTTGCTCACGGATGCGGTCGGCTTTCACCGCAACCTCTTTAAGCATTGTTGCCGAAGCCTCCATGACGATTGTAACTGGCAACTGAACGCTGTCAAGTTTTACAGTCTGCTTTGCAAAACTCATCATCGACACATCGAGAGTGTAACCCTTGATTTTAGAAGTGGAGATTGTAAACTTGCCGTTGGCATCAGAAGTGGCATACTTCTTTATTTTCCCCTCGGCAGTGCGTAGAATCACAGAAGCTCCTGTTAGCGGCTCATTTGTACCTTCCTCCACGACCACACCCGACACATTGACCTGTGCAACACCGTTCAGCGCAGCCAATGCAAATGCGATTATGAATAGCAGTCGGTTCATAGGTCGTGAGGATAGTTGGTTTCCTCTTTGTCGTGATGGACGATTTGTTTCTCATTGGTCGGGGTTGAACCAACTCCATAGGCTGCTTGTATTTTCGCCGCAAAATTTGAGTTTGAGTATTTCCACCAGTTGTTGAAAAACTTGTCGCGGTTCACTGTAGTGTAGCCTGTTTTATCATCATAAGTGAAAATCCCGACTTCTGAATTGGGATTCTGCACAAGGCCGTTGGCTTCAAAAATATATTCATTATTGGCGTCGTGTGCTTCAAGAATCAACCCCGGCAAACCACAGAGTTTCCACGGACCTTCCTGAATTGGAATCTCCGGTGCGAACCAGGCAGTCCATTTTCGCCCACGATAATCAGTGGTTGCTTCAACACATTCGTAACCCAATATGGTCTTTGTGCTGTTTCCTATTGCCCATTCGGGTTTATCCCAATCTTCTGAATATTGCCAATGCTCCATATCGAAATAACAACGTTCAGTAACTTTGCCATTAGGAATATTCTTATAGATATAACCCCAATAATGACCACAAGCCAATTGTGTATCATCGCGCTTGCCACTCATGGTTTTTGCCTGATCCATGGCCCAGAAAGTCGCGAGGTCACATTCCATAATTGAATCCTGCCATAATCTCTTTGTCCCGCAAAAAACGGATTTGTTTTTCCCGATTCTGAGCATTACTGGATCCTTAAAGAAATGAGAATTACGCTTTGTCGTATCGGTAACTTCAATACGAGTATAATGCACTTCAAGGATAGCCGGCTCCGCATCCTTGACATAATCTTTTGCAAATGCTGTCATTGCAGCCCACAAAAGCAGTATAAATATCAGTCTGTTCATATTCAATCGTGATAATCGGTCTCAAGAAAATCTATGTTTACTTCTTCGCCTGTGCGTATATGGTCTGTGCCGAATTGAATCCCGGTAGCTGCTCCATCAATGGCGTTATGATGGTCACGGTAGTTGGCCAGTTGCCTCAACATTTCCTCACGAGACATCTTGTCATATTGTCGAAAAGGATAAATAGGCACCATCTCTTGATAAGAAGCCTCCAATCCGGTAGCCACGAAAGAATGTTGCCCGGTGGATTCACTTGCTTCGAGTATCAAACCCGGCAGTCCGGTCAACTTCCACGGCCCTTCCTGCAAAGGAATATCAGGAGTGAACCATGCCGTCCAATCCCGCCCATGATAGTTTGCCGTTGCCATCACGCAATCATAGCCCAACACAGTCTTTGTTGAGTCGGAAATTTCCCATACAATATCGCCAAGAGGCTCCGTATAATACCCGTGTTCAAGTGAGCCAGCCTTGTCATAGACAGTCATTTGATTGTCAGCTGCGGAACGAAAAATATATAGAGATGTTTGGTAGACTAACGAATTCATCGCACTTTCATCCTTAGTCTCCGTATATCTCTTGAGCGCATCTTTGAGGAGCTGATGGCTGATAGCTCTACCTTGTGGAGTGGATTCAAGAGAATCCTTGAACTCCGTTTTTACGTTATAAAACTTCGAATGTTCTTTGCTCGCCAATAGGATAAAAGGAATATCACGTTTTATTATCCCATCCGAGCCTCTGACGAAAGTTTCGTGGTAGGTGTAGCCAACCTTTATCTCGGCACGTGGATATTCCTCTTTCTTCTTTGCTTGTACCTCAAACATGGCAAAGAAAGCAATTATGGTGATTATGAGTGAAAGTCGGTTCATTGTCTTTTGCGGGCTTTGAGTTTGTAATAAGTTTTATACTGGTTGGGATATAAAACAGGATCAGAAGCCGTAATTACAACCCATAGTTCGTCAGGTGTCAGTTTCTCGATCATCCAGTATCCATCTGTGGAGTTCCCGGCCATGTAAATAACAGCGTAATTCTCCGTGGTGAAAGTCCATTGGAAATATCTGACATCTTTCTTGATAGACGGATCTTTCAGGGAGCCTGTCGCAGTCCAGCCCTTGGTGTCTCTGCCGAATGAATAGATATTGGTTTCTGTTCATTGCTAATACTGTAATCGACATACACAACAAGCCATTCCACATCAGTGAGCATAGCGACAGTGTTCTGCTGACCTTCATCAAGGTAGCCGGTTCGCCCTTCGCATGACGACAATATCATCAATAAGGAGAGGCAGAGAGAGATAAATAACGCCTTCATTGTGAAAATGAAACGGAGAGCGTTCCGTCACCGACAAGATTCATGCCTTTGACTGAAAGCCAATCGGAATTACCATTATTGCTAATGATGTACGAATGGCATGGTTGCGGCGTATTCACCCCGGCCACTATCAATATTCCGGCATCAGGATTTGAAGTGTCACCCAAAGAGAGCTGATACAGGTAGAATCTAGATGAACTGTTTGCAGACACATTCATGGTAACATATCGGGGTGCATAGAACTGTCTTGCGTCATCTCGATCAGAAGTCACGACCATTTGGGCGAGTGTATTGCCATTGATTGAACGTGTCGCCGACCTCGTTACTCCATAGGTATCAGTGATCCTTCCCTCAATAAGTTTGTCGGAAGAATATGTTGAGTAAATAATCGCCGTTGAGTTGCCCGATTGTTTCACTGCACGGAGCATACCATTGACGGCTTCCATATCGCGCGTGAACTTATCCCGGTTGATTGTGCTTACCATCATCAACTCCTCACGACTACGGTTGACTACATAGTCGGAAGCTGTGATTTTCTTGTCGGGATTGATGAAAAACGCACCTGTGGCGTTATCCACATCAACAAATTGTGCCAGTATTTCTGCATCAGTCTCATAGGCGCGGATAGGCGACGGTTCGTTGAAAACCGTATTGTCATCGCTGCACGCTGATAACAACATCGAACCGAAAACTGATAATGGGAGCAATATCTTTTTCATATATGCCAGAATCTCCCGGTGGCTCATAGAGAGTTAAGTTACTATAAAGAAGCGTGAGCCAACTATGCCACGTCTTTGTTGATGGTCGTAGGAAACCTTTGATGCAGATGTAACAATAGCAGCCCACGCTATACGCGTGAGAACCACTATGCTATCTCTTGCATCGTTTTGAAAATTTCCTACGTTTTCAACAAACAAGATGAGCATAACGCTTCTTATTTTCCAAAATGTCGTGACAGACAGGAGTCTATCAGTCGCAAAGTTAATAATAATATTTGGGATTAAGGCTATTATAGCCTATAAATAATTCACTTTGCATTTGATAAATGTGCGTTTTACGGGCGTCTATGGGTGCCGAGTGGTTTGCCAGCCGTGGTGACAGGAGCGTGAGGCAGTGCGCCGGGGCGTATTGCCTCTCACAACCTTATCACCACCGCTTGCTCCCAAATGATGTGATAATTCAGGCGATAAGCCGTGTCAGTGGCCCGCGGATCCACAGGCACGGCACATCGTCTTGTGCTGTTTACCGGTTGCCCGACTGATTCCGTGTCTCACACCGATTCAGCTTCGGGCATTTCTGATTTTGGATATGATGTCCGGCTGAAGCCGAAGGCGGCGACAACGCCAGAGCAAAGCGAGGGCAAGCCTTCGCTCGACTCTCGCGTTGTCGCCTCTCTTTGGAATACCAGTCTGCAAACGATGACTTCGGCCGCTTCAAGGCTGGCACTTTGAAACGGCAAAAGTCAACGGAAGCCGGTTCTTTCCCTTGAAGATTTTGAGCCTCGGCAGGAACAGGCGTTTTGGCGTGCGAAGTTACTGCGTCCGGTAGGAACGTCAAGTGACGCTGCGCTTGTGGTCGGCGTCCGCACTCGTGAGCCTCCACAAATTCTTCTCGTGCCTCAAACAATTTGGGTATCCCTCGCTTGCCGCTGACTACACACTTGCCTTATCCTCCCTTTTGGCCGCAGTTGTGAAACTGCACGAAAAACGGCCAGCCCTGCCGGAGAAGCTCAAAGAGCTTCAAACAAAAGGGAGAAAATTAACTCAAACATCAAAAAACGATGGCACAATTCAGAGTCAGAACAGAGTACATATTCAGTGGCTTCTTCGAAATAGAGGCTGAAAACGAGGCACAGGCAAGGGAGTATGTTGAAAAACACTGCGGATTGGTTATAGGCAGTGACATACATTCCACATTACCTGATGATGAAGTAAACTGGGAGTTCCCGGTTCACCCTGACACAAAAATTGGCGAGACCACAAGAATTAAACCGTAGTATAAAAAACACAAACACTCAAACATCAAATGACTATGCACAGCACTATTTATCAAATCAGCACCGAGCCGATAGCCGAGAACGACTATGTGAATATCGACCGTATAGTGGCAGGAGAAAACGCCTCCATATCCTATGTGTGTGAAAACTCCGAGGACGGACGCAAGTTTGACATCCGTTTTCTTCTTGAACATATCCTGCCGAAAGCTATGTTTACGCCCACTGATGAAAACGCCCTTTCCTACAATGGTGGCTTCGCAATATGGCGCAAATCCTATTTCGACAACATCAAGGCTATATCTGCAGAGCTTACCCCTGCAAACGTGATGAAATGGAACGGACCAATCGGACAACTGAAAAAAGCCATTATCAATCCGCTTGGCGTTGACGCTCTTTTCGTGACCGAGTTCTACGGCGGTGCTGGCACGGCTGAACGCTCCGCAGACCTAATGGATATTATCGCCCGACTGAAAAAGGGCGATAGACTATACATCGGGGCAATATTAGGGTATCACAACTAAAAACATACAGTCATGGAGTTCTTTATCGAGCCTATCCCCACATGGGCGTTATGCTATCTAATCAACGGAGACCCCACAGGGTTGACTGACGATGAAATTGCGATGATTGACAAATGGTATGCCGACAACAAAGTGCAGACCGTCACTACCGCTTCGGAAGTCGAGGGAGAGTGCCACCCATATTTCTCTCATTTCCCTGCTTTCGGACTACCTGCCGAGGTCACTGACTGCCATGTGATGACCTTGTAGCCATTATCTCACAAAAATCAAACGATTATACAAATCACACGGATATGAAATACGAAGATGTGTCAGCGATACTATATCGCAATCATGGAGCTTTCGACATCACCACTCCCTTTGGCACTCAACGCCGACGCTTGTTCCTCTCTACTGAAAGTAAGGTATGTGAGTTTGCTAAACGCTCTCGCAGGAGAGGCTATCCCATACCCCCAAACGACATCAAATCTTGGCTGTCTATCTCAAAAGTGACAAAGCCGACAACGAATATAGTAGCCAAATTCCAACGCTACGCCTCGCGTGCAACTTTCCCGTCTGCATTTGTTCGCAAGTGTCTTGAAGCTGACCCGACAAAGGACTGCTACGAGAACCACCTTACCACCGGCACTCGCATCGACGGAGAGATAATATCCCTTGACGCTATCTCCAGATATAGCTATTGGGCGGTGGACCAGTTCAGAAAGGCTCTCAAA
>Ga0137306_103685_pt1 | contig 11126 bp, 9 predicted proteins | sample Inofroosms_March_FD_97187 | JGI IMG/M metagenome (GOLD analysis project Ga0137306, IMG submission 97187) | Mouse cecal microbial communities from Vienna, Austria - N-Acetylneuraminic and N-Acetylglucosamine D2O microcosms_March | ecosystem: Host-associated > Mammals > Digestive system > Large... | reverse complement strand
AAGAAGCTCCAGATTCTCCCTGCTCTCCACAGTCTGTTCCTGTTCCTGCAGAAGTTCCGTATAAAGGAGAATATTGGCGAGCGGCGTTTTCGTCTGATGGGAGATGTCCGCTATCATCGTCTTAATCCGGTCCTTCTCCTCTGCCGTCTTCCTGGCTGATACTTCCGAGGCTCCAAGATACTTTGCCAGTCTGCTTTCCATGGCGGAATACAGAGACTCATCAAAGATACTCTCCTGAAAGTTTCCCTCCATAGCGGCATCCAGCATATGCTGCATCCGATAAAGGATACGTCTTGTCCTGAAATGATGATAAACAACAAGTATGACCGCACAGATCAGGCACAGTCCCCCTGTTATGAATATGATCATCGCCTTCCTGTCACCCAATATATCACTCTCTTCCACTCTTTACTCAAACCGGTATCCGATTCCATAGACCGTCTTGATTCTTTTCTGTGCTCCCAGCTTATCCCGCAGTCGTTTCACCGTGACGGACAACGCATTCTCATCCACAAACTCCGCCTCCGAAGACCAGATACGGTCCAAGAGTACCTCCCTCCTCAGCGAAATCCCCCGGTTTTCCACTAAAATACGAAGCAGCTTCTGTTCTGTCTTACTCAGTTCCACCTGTTCCTCTCCATGATAATATTCCATCCGGACAAAGTCGAACCGATAATCATCGATCACGATAACCTGATCCTGCCCTGGCCGCCCTGCTGCCCCGTCCTGTTCCCGCACGCGGCGCAGCTGTGTCGCCACGCGGGCCCGCAGTACCGCCAGGCTGAACGGCTTGGTAATATAGTCATCGGCACCCAGTTCCAGACCCGTCACGATATCGATCTCCATATCGTTTGCGGTCAGCATGATAACAGCCACGCCGTATTTCTTCTTTATCTCCTTCAGAAAATCAAACCCGCTGCCGTCCGGCAGGTTCACATCCAAAAGCGCCAGCGCAAAGCTTCTGCCCGACTCCTGTTGTCTGTAGAGCAAGTTTGCCGCGGCTTTTAATGTACCGCAGCTTACCGCCTCGATTTCCTCACTCTGCAAGGCACGGCACAGGCCGGCCGCCAAAGATTTATCATCTTCGATGATCAGTATTAATTGTTTTCCGTCCATATCGTCTTACCCTGTATCGTGTCACTCATGATCCTACTTCAATTCATTCGCCGTAACATAGAAATGATGATAGATTCCGCCCAGCTCAAGCAGACTTTCGTGTGTGCCTTCCTCCACGATTCCTTCCTCGGTCAACACCAGAATCCTGTCAGAATTACGAATACTCGACAGCCTGTGCGCAATCGTGATTGTAGTTCTCCCCTTAGCCAGCGCCTCTAAGGATCTCGCCACCTGAAATTCGCTTTCATTATCCAACGCCGAAGTAGCCTCATCCATAATCAATATGGGCGGGTTCTTCAGGAACACTCTGGCAATACTGATCCTCTGCTTCTGGCCGCCGGACAATTTCACGCCCCGCTCTCCCACATAAGTATCATAACCGTCTTTCAGGCTGCAGATAAATTCATGTGCACCTGCCCGTTTCGCCGCCTCTGTCACTTCTTCCTTCGTTGCATGTTCTTTGCCGTAGGCAATGTTCTCATACACCGTACCCGAGAACAGATAGACATCCTGCTGCACCATACCGATATTCTGTCTTAAACTTTTGATTGTATACCCGTGTATATTCTTCCCATCCAACAGGATTTCTCCTCCGTTGATATCATAGAAACGGGGAATCAGGTTGCACAGTGTTGTCTTGCCGCCTCCCGAGGGACCCACGATGGCAATCTTCTCACCTGCATGAATATCCAGATTCAATCCTCTGAATACTACATTATGGTCATCCGGATATTCAAAGCTCACATCATGGAAGGAAATATTCCCCTGCGGGTTCACACACGGCACCGCTCCCGGTTCGTCAAAGATCTCAATATCACTGTCCATGATCTGTACGAAACGCTCGATTCCCGTCATACCGCGCTGAAACTGCTCCGCGAACTCGATAATCCTGCGAATCGTGGCAATCAGCGTAGTTACATACATGACATAGGCCACCAGATCTCCAGGCACAATATGCCCCCTGACCATAAAGATACCGCCCGCAACCAGAAGCACCAGATACATCAGACCATCAAAGGCTCTGGTAGTTGTCTGGAAAGCCGCCATAAATTTATAGGTTTCCTTCTTAATACGGAAGAAATTAATGTTATCTTCCTCGAACTTCTCTTTTTCCTTCTCTTCGTTGGTAAAGGCCTTCACCACCTTCTGTCCCAGAAGGCTGTCTTCAATGCGGGCATTCAATTCACCGATCTGCACACGCTGCTTACGGAATGCATCCCTCATACGCAGGTTGATTGTAATACAGGTCACAACCATAACCGGAATTACCGCAAACAGGACCAGCGTCAGGCCAAGACTGATACGCGCCAGTATAATAAAGGAAATAACTGCCTTGATCCCTGCAATAAAAAACTCCTCCGGACAATGATGGGAGAATTCCGTCACGTCAAACAAGTCATTGGTAATACGTCCCATGATCTGTCCGACCTTCGTATTGTTATAGTATGTATTCGACAACTTCTGCAGGTGTGCGTAAGCATCCCGCCGCATATCCGTCTCAATGCGCGTACCCATAACATGTCCTGTGTAGGCCATATAGAAGTTCGCCATCGTATCCACGATCCGCAGACACAGATATAACACCCCCAGCCTCAGAATAATTGCTATGGTAAGAGATGCCAGATCGCTCATTCCGGTATTCGTGATAAACCGGATGATCATCGGCAATACAAGTTCACAGATCGTTGTCAGCCCTGCACAAAGCAGATCGATTACGACAATTTTCCAGTATTTCTTATAATAAGGCAAAAACCGCCTGATCAGTTCACCTGATTTGTATGATTTTACATTATTTTGCGTTTCCATTAAATTGCTCCTGTCCTCTTACTATCCTATTCCGGTTAAAATCGCGCACTTGATACGATATTACACCAATATTGCATACAGACTGTATAAATACTAAAATCGGCGGTTATTGGAAACCGCCGACAAACATAAATGCAATGCTAAACCGTGTAACTATTCAAATATTTCTCCTGCTCCGGTGTCAGCACATCGATTTCCTTACCAAGAAATGCAAGCTTACGCTTCGCCACATCCTTATCTACTTCCTCCGGTACATCGATCAGCTTCTCCTGCAGTTCACTGCCGTGCTCCACCAGATACTTCGCGGAAAGCGCCTGAATCGCAAAACTCATATCCATGATCTCTGCCGGATGTCCGTCACCTGCAGCCAGATTCACAAGACGCCCCTCTGCCAATACGAAAATCCACTGGCCCGTGGGCAGTTTATAGCCCATGATATTCTTACGCTGTTCCTTCGTCTCTACCGCGTTGGCTTTCAGCCACGCCATGTCAATCTCGCAGTCGAAATGTCCCGCATTGCAGAGAATAGCGCCCTCTTTCATCTCTGCGAAATCTTCTTTATCGATAACGCCGTCACAGCCTGTCACGGTAATAAAGAAGTCTCCCACCTTAGCCGCTTCTTTCATAGGCATTACGTCGAATCCGTCCATCACTGCCTCAATCGCCTTAATCGGGTCTATCTCTGTAACGATAACTCTTGCCCCCAGGCCTTTAGCTCTCATGGCAGTACCTTTACCGCACCAGCCGTAGCCTGCTACCACCAGGATTTTGCCCGCCACAATCAGGTTCGTTGTCCTGTTGATGCCGTCCCATACGGACTGACCCGTACCGTATCTGTTATCAAAGAAATGCTTGCATGCCGCATTGTTGACACGTACCATGGGGAACTTCAGCTCGCCCGCCTTATTCATGGCTTCCAGACGGATAATTCCTGTCGTAGTCTCCTCACAGCCGCCGATAATATTCGGAATCAGCTGGGGCATTTCCCTGTGTACCATTGTAACCAGATCGCCGCCGTCATCAATGATGATATTCGGCTCTGCCTCCAGCACATGACGAATATGTGTCTCATACTCTTCCGGCGTAGCTCCGTACCATGCATGTACCTCCAGCCCTGCCTTCACCAGCGCTGCTGCCACATCATCCTGTGTAGATAAAGGGTTGGAACCCGTCACATACATCTTGGCTCCGCCCGCTGCCAGCACCAGGCACAGATAAGCCGTTTTCGCCTCCAGATGCACGGACAGTGTCACCTTCTTGCCCGCAAAGGGCTTGCTCTCGGAGAACTCCTTCTCCAATGTGCGCAGCAGGTCACAATTCCTTTTCACCCACTCGATTTTTCTCTCGCCGGATTCGGCAAGATTAATGTCTCTGATTTCGCTACTCATTTTAATAGTTTCCTCCTTAATATTAATCAGCCGAATTTTTATTATAGTGATGGTCGTCTGTCCTGTCATCACTTTTTATGGTACAGACAATATTCTGCCGGCACCTGTATCTTTTCACAGGAATTCCTTAAGGACCCTCCTGTAAAATGCTTTGTCCTGTCGTAAACTGCATCGCAAATTGTTACTTCCGGTTCTAATGCCGTTAACGATTAAAAGAACATTTCCTTATACCAGCATACAGCCTCAATATATGCCTTAAACACCGCGTCACTGTCAATGTTCTTAAGTATCTGCATCCGGCTTACTTCCTGCCAGTCCGCGTTCTCATATGCTGTCATAAAACCATAGATATCCGCAAATTCGCCTTTACAGCTCAGCAGTGCTTCTCTGATATCTTTGGAAACGTTCACCTTATTAAGTGCTTCCTCCATAGGCATACTCAGGATAATATTCAGCACCGAGAAAAGCCCCATCAGGAACAGCTCGGACGCCTTCATGCCCATGCCAAAAGAAGGCGCCAGACATTCCAGGAACTTGGCCCGCAGGAGGGAAACTCTCGTGATCTCATTCGGTCTGTCCGCACAAAGCTCCTTTGTGATCACTGTATTGATCCACTTCTTGAGTTCCCGCTGGCCCAGCAGCGCCGCCGCATGACGGATCGACGTCACCTCAGACTTGGTGGCAATACGGTTCACCATCTCCAGAAGAGATACCACAAGCGCCGTATCCCTGCCAATCACATCGGCAGCCTTCGTCAGTTCGAAATCCACATCGTTAACAATGTTCATCAGCTCCAGATAGTTCACCTTTAGCGGCTCCACCTCCGTCTGTCCCTTCGTGACCGGAATCCGGTAGAACGCACCCTCGAACAGATGAAACGCCCGATCCACTCTGACATCATCAAAAACTTCCTGCTTCTCGATATTTCCGACACAGATCCTGATATTCGGATACTGGTTTCCGAAATAAATCCTGGCCTTGTAGACATCCACTTTCTTATAATCCAGAATGATATAATCCATCAGAGAAAGAATTTCCTTATAGTTCTCGATCTCCTCTACCGGCAGCTTGCGAATCGCCAGCTTATACCCTTTCTGTTTCAGCTGTCTGAACCGCTCCTGATAGTCCGGTGTATTCGTCACGGAATTATCAAACAGCAAAACCAGACGTCCTATCATCGCTTCGCTCTGTGACTCAATGTCCGAAAATACCGCAATAGATCCCACCGGAACAAACACGTCCGTCCCCGGCGACAGCGTATCGATGCCGATCCTCTGCAGAATATCAAGGCCCTCCACTCTCGCCGCCCCGTCATTTATCCCCGACGCCTGGCGTGCCGGATTCAGAAGCAGATTCTCTTTCTGTGAAAAAAGTGAATAGGCACATACCTTCATGTCTTTATCAAAAAAAGGAATCAATGTAGCAAGCATACTCTGTAGTCCCCCTTCGAAATTATTACGGTCCTTTACCGTTTCTCTGCAAATTTCTTATATTATATCAAACTTTATTTGTGATTGCCATGGTATTTTTAAATCAATGTGTCCATTCGTAACAGTACAGCCTTCGGCTTCCCTGCTGCCCTTCTTTATATCCTCTAAAAAAGAAACACTGTCAAAAGCCACTCCACTGTGATAAAATGAGACAGAAATCATTTTTACAGCTTCACAGAGAACGGAGGATACTTATGAAACTGGTCATATTAGAACGAAACAGCGTGGGAACGGACGTTGACGTATCCTGTTTTGAAAAGTTCGGGGAGGTAACCTGTTATCCAAATACAGTTGCGGCGAACACTTCGGAACGTGTCAAAGACGCGGATATCATCCTCGCAAATAAAGCGCCTCTCAATGAATCTACCCTGAAAGACGCCCCCAACGTAAAGCTGATCTGCCTGCTGGCCACAGGCTTTGACAATGTGGATCTGGCCTACTGTAAGAGCCGCAGCATCAAGGTCACCAATGTCGTCAACTACTGCACTTCCACGGTGGCGCAACACACGCTCCTGCTGGCCCTTGCGCTTTCCGAGAAGATCGCATTCTACGATGACTACGTGAAATCCGGCGCCTACAGCGCCCAAGACCGTTTTTCCAACTTTGACAGAACTTTCTATGATCTGGAAGGGAAAACATGGGGCATCATAGGCATGGGAACGATCGGGCGCCGGGTGGCAGGACTTGCGCAGGCTTTCGGCTGCCGGGTCATCTTCTATTCCGCTTCCGGTAAGAGCACCTGCACCGATTATGAACGGGTGGAGTTCGACACCCTTTTACAGGAGTCGGACATCCTGTCCCTGCACTGCCCGCTCAGCGACCGGACAAGAGGACTGATCAATAAGGACGCCCTCTCGAAGATGAAGAAAACCGCCGTTCTGGTGAACGTGGCCCGCGGACCGGTGGTGGACACCCAGGCCCTCTACGATGCACTCGTCACGGACCAGATCGCCGGAGCCGGTCTGGATGTGCTGGAGCAGGAACCGATGGCGAAAGATAATCCGCTGGCACAGATCAAAGACAGCACGAAGCTGATCATCACACCACATATGGCATGGGCAAGCCTGGAATCCAGAACCCGTCTGGTGGATGAAGTTGTAAAAAATATCGAGGCCTTTCTGGCCGGTGAGAACAGGAATGTTGTAAACCTGTAAATTTATTTAAAAAAAGGGGTTCCGCCTGATTCAGAAGCCCCTTTTTTACTATTTCAGGATCTCAAGGTTCATATTCTCTGCCGGATCCACAAACTCTCCGTTACGGCTGAGCGCAAAATGCAGAAAAAATCCGGTTGCTCTTCCGCTGCGCCCCACTGTGGCGATCGTATCACCTCTCTCTACCTGCTCATCCGGCGACACGTTAATGTCTTTGCAGTGACAGTAATAAGTCATATCTCCGTTTTGATGCAGCAGGACAACATAGTTACCGTATTCCGCCGTGTAACCGGTTTCATGGACAATGCCGTCGGCTGCCGCTTTGATATCCGCGCCCTCTTCAGCCGCAAAGTCAATTCCTTCGTGCATACGCACTTCCCCACTGGTGGGATGCGTCCTCTCACTGAATGTATCTGAAATCCGGGAATACGCGCAGGGTTCGTCATATATGATCTCTACATCATGTATGTTACCGTCATGCTGATAGGGAAATTCCGCAGCCGTCTGCACGGCCCCGGCCTGGTTCCCATCCCACAAAGTATAGACCATGTCATCCCAAACACACTGCAGATTGCGGAGTTTTGCAGCTTCTTCACTGGTGGACGCATACAAATAGATATAAGCAGTCTGCAGACCTCTCTCATCCTTGTATTCTTCATACAGGTAATTGGAACGCCATCCCGCATACCGCTCCTCTGTCACCAGATACCGGTCAAAAAGATCCTGCGTCTCCAGATCAACCTCAAAACTCTTCACGATCGGCAGCTGCCGGAGCAGGTTCTTCTCCACATTATAATGGAACATATACTGTCTCTTCATCGGATGCAGCCACACCTCCCTGCCGTCAGCCGATACGGCAACCTGACAGGCATTATCTCCCTGCGTAAAGTTACAGCCAATAGCCGCCAGATCCAGACTGCGCACAACTTCTCTGTCCGTCAGATCATAGACAACCAGTCCGAAATAATCATGGAATATGATAACGCTGTTATTCGCTCCACCCATCCCCGGCTGTCCTGCATAATCAAGCCACGGACCGTCTACCCCAAGCTCCGTCTCCTCGGATATCTGTGCCGGAGCCGCAGTCAGCTGACGCGCTTCGCTGATCTCTTCTTCCGGATCAAAAACTGCTTCCTGTTCGCGCTCGGAAATCCTTTCGTTATCGGAAAGTACATCGTCCTGCCGCGCGTCGTCATTTTCCGGATTTTCGTCCAGATCTGCTTTACCATCCGCCCCTTCTTCCAGCCGCTGTTTGTTGCTATCTGCCGGAGCTTCTGCCGCCACTTCCGCATTTTCCGCCGCTCCTCCGGTAAAGGCGCAGCCTGCCATACCAAGCATAAGTACGGCCGCGAAAATTCCCGCCGACATTCTGGTGCCGTTGCCACCCGCAAGACGCATGATCCGCTCTTTCATCTCTGATCTGCCCGGGCGAAGCATGGTACCGAAGGAATAGACCCTTTTGCCCCGGTTTTTCCCGGAAAGCTCCAGCAGCATTTCTCCGTAAGTCAGCCGCTCTCCCTCTCCCAACTGCTTTATGGTGCCGTGATCACAGGCGATCTCCCCATCCCTGACCGAAGCCGCCGCCGCGATCCACACAAAAGGATGAAACCAGTACACAGTGACCAGCACGGCGCGCAGCAGCGCCCAGATATGATCACCGTGAAGATAATGTACCTGCTCATGAGTCACCACATGGCGAAACCGCTCTGTACCGGTCCGGATATCCGTACCAACATAAATCACCGGCCGTAAAACACCGACAAGGCAGGGCGCCTCCAGTTTCTTCACCTGATAAATCGGCAGATTCCTGTGCAGCCCGGCGGTCTTCCTGCCGTTCCCCGCAATCTTATCCCCACTCTGTTGACAGAGTTTGCGCGCCCTGTACAGCCTCCTGCGAAAACGAAGATGTACCGTAAAAAATATCCCGCCGACCACCATACTGCCCACGAACCATATCCCCCGTAAAACTGCCGGCACTGTATAGTCCGCGGACATGATCCGGTTACGATCAGTCGTATCCTCATCCTCCATATCAGCCATCGCAGTACCGTCAACCATTCGGAAGTCGTCGCCCTCCGGTGCGGACAAAGTCCCCTCTGCCCCTGGTTGCTCCGTCACAACATCCCGCTCATTTTCCGAAGTCAGCTCCCGGGAGTCCCTGCCTGTAATGCTGCGATTCTGCGGCTGACCGTCCAGGTCTTCGGCGCCAGAAGATGCCTCCCTATAACCTTCCGTCACCACATGCACAGCCCGCAGTAAACTGAACGGGCTGTCTATAAAATTGACCGGAATGAGCAGCCGCAGCACCACAAGCAGCCACAGACTGTACCTTACATAAGCATGCAGTTTCTCTCCAAACATTTTCCGCACGATCAGTATGCCACTCACCAAAACTGCTGCCTGAATCATAGCTCCCGTCATTACCCCCATCACGCTTCCCCCTTCTCCTTTTTCTCTGCTCTGGCCTCCTGAATGATCCGGTACAACTCTTCCATCTCTTCGTCCGGGATATCCTGCTTTTTTACCAGCGTATTGACCATCAATCCCAGACTGCCGTTGTAGATCCGGTTCAAAAAGCTGCTCGTCTCGGACTCCACCACCTCTTCCCGCTTCAATAACGGATAATATTCTCTTGCCTTCGTTCCTTCCCGGTATGCAATGCACCCCTTCTGCTCCATCCGTTTCAGCAGCGTCTTCGTGGTGCTCTTGGCCCACCCGGTCTCTGTCTCCATCGCCCTGATCAACTGTGTCGCCGTCTTCGGAAACTGTTCCCACAAATTTTCCATAATGCGCCATTCACTGTTGGAAAGGCCGATGGTCTTATCCTCCATATTTCCCTCCACTCCGAAATCTCTCAAATTCCAAAAAAGGTTGACTAATGTAACCCTGATAACAATATAGCATATCAGGGTTACATTAGTCAACCTTTTGTTAATAACCTATTTTTTGTTCAAGCCGGAGGCCGGCTCTCCTTCCGGAAAGATACTACAGATACTTTTTCAGATTTTGCAATACCACCTGATACCCGTTGGCATACATATGAATCCCTTCGATCGTATACTCTTTCTTCAATTTGCCTCTCTCGTCCGCCAGTCCTTCATTGACATTGATAAAACGGCAGCCCTTCTTCGCCGCCAGGTTCTCTATCGCCGCATTGGCAATATTGAGATTCTCATTAGTCCTTGTAACAAAAGCCGTCTTACCCCATTCGCCCTCCGGAATCTTGTCCGTTTCATTGACCGGATAATACGCCATCATATTGATCTCCGCTTCCGGCAGTCTCTCCTGAATCCTGACAATGATCTCCTCGTATCGCTTAAGCAGCGCCTCCAGCTGATACTCCGGACTGCCGATATCATTCGTCCCGATATTGATGAAAATCCGTGAAGGTTCCGTACCGAATACCATCTCCTCCATATGCTGCAGCATGTCCGTCGTAGTAAATCCGCCGATACCCCGGTTGTAAATGACCTGATCCATGCCGTTTGTCATCAGAAGCTCATTGACCGGAAACTGCTCCATCAATGACGATCCGGTAAAAAGAATCTCCCCCTTCTTTACATTCTGATTTAAAATCCGATATCTCTCCAGTTTATCCTGCTGTTCTCTGTGCATAAGTTCTTTGAAAAAGTCCATATCGTCCTCCATTTTAAACTTCAACCACCTGCCGAAAAGTTGATCTGCTGCGCAAACTCTTCAACGCTCTCCACCTTTACCGCTAATTTCAGCCACTCTTTCAGTATCTGAAGATCTTTCTGTTTAAAAATCTCTTCCTTCAACTTGTCCTGCACAGTCCCGTACTCTTCCAGCAGATCCACTATGGATTCGCTCTTACCTTCCGCTATCGCATTACTTATCATATCCTCCAACGGTCTGAACATTTTCTTTCCCTCCTCGTTTCCTTTCTTCTTTCGCCTTTCCAGATGTTCCTAACTCTTAGAACCTGAAACTTCCTGCTTTCTTCAATTTATCTGAATTAAAAGCATGACTCATATTCGAAAAACCGGTTATTCGCTGCAGCGGCCGTAATACCACCCCAGAACTCCATTGATCTTTCCATAGCAGCCGGCAGCATTGCGGAATACAACGGAGATCCTGTCCCCGGGTTTTACTTCCAGCTGTGCATCGCAGTAATCATCCACATGCCATTCTTTATCGTCATCCAGATAAAGAAA
>Ga0137306_103684_pt1 | contig 11129 bp, 5 predicted proteins | sample Inofroosms_March_FD_97187 | JGI IMG/M metagenome (GOLD analysis project Ga0137306, IMG submission 97187) | Mouse cecal microbial communities from Vienna, Austria - N-Acetylneuraminic and N-Acetylglucosamine D2O microcosms_March | ecosystem: Host-associated > Mammals > Digestive system > Large... | reverse complement strand
CTCTGCTGTACACGCGAACAGATTCTGCGCATCCTCCTCTGACAGATAGGGAACCCTGCTCTGCGTCCTGACAGCCGCTGCCAGCACTTCCTCTGATCCATTCGCAGTCTTTACTTTATCACTGTTGATGACAAAACGGTAAACTCTGGATTTTCTGGACAAGGTTACTTCCGTTTCGGAATCGCTGTACAGATAACGGTAACCGGCGCAGTCCGCAATCCTGGTCAGCGGAATATATTCTGCCGCCTCCCCCTTCAGTCTGCGGAAAACAAGTCCGTTTTCTTCGCTGATACACGCTCTCATATACTGCAGAGCCAGATCGCCGGCCGCCCGGTTTCCCGACTGCCCGATCCGGTTCATGGAAGCGGCAGCCACCGCCTTTTTCCCGTCATCCAGATTCTCGAAGGAATCTCCCAGAATTTCCTCGATCACTGCCTGCAGATCCGTTTCATCCGATACCAAAGCCGGTTCCTCTTCTGCTCCTCCTGCCATGTCTTCCAAGTCCTGTTCTTCCTCTTTGACATCCTCTGCTTCGGCATTCCCATCTTCTTTCGGGGTATTCCCGCCTTCGCTTTCAGCGCCGTTCTTTTCCTGCTCTTTCTCTTCCTCCCCGGCCTCTTCTCTTTCTTCGCCGTACTGTGCATGCAGGCTGCTTTCCCGGCTTCTCTGCGCCGCTTCTTCCGCCTGTTCTGCAAGCTTTTCATATCCCGACGCAGACAGTTTGTCCCGAACCTCTTCCAAAGCAGTCTCTGCTCCGAGCGCCGCCAGTGCATTTATTTTATCCGTGATGCTTTCCCGGTTGTCATCCGCATCTTCCGCAAGCTCTTCCAGCACATCATCCTTTATCCGACTGATGTTATTCAGAACAGAAGTATTTCCCGCCTGATTGGCGGCTCTGGCTTTTTCCGCAGAAGAACTGGACGAACTGTTCAGGACCGCTGACAGTTCTTTTTCCTTTTTTGAGACTTCCGCATCTACCTGCTCGATCATGGCATCGTATTTCCGGGCGAGGCTTAAGTCGTTCTGATCCAGCGCATCTGCCTTTCTTTTTAACAGTTCCTCCTTTTGTTCTTCCAGTTTCTGCATTTCAGAAACCGATCCTTCATCCTCCTCTTCTATGGAACGCGCCAGCTTTTTCAGCCACAGAATATGTGTATCCAGAGATTCCTGCGCTTTTATCCGAAATTCATCTGCGACTATGCTCTCAGACAGGCTGTCTGCATGTTCTATTCTCTCATAGACAAAAGCCGCGGCATCACCGGCTGCCTGACGCTTCGTTTTCTCCTGAATCAGATACTGCAGCTCTGTACAGGCGGCGTCCGCATCTGCTTTCTGATCTTTCAGTGCCTGCTCCTTCGCCGCCTGGCTGAATCCATTCGCTTCCGCCGCCTGGTAAGCGCCTCCTGCGCCCTCTGACAGTTTCTGCTCATATTTCGCATCTGCTTTTCCCAGCAGTTCCCCTTCCAGAAGCTGCAGCTCCGCATCGGCATCCGCCACAATCCCGTCCTGAATATGATACAGATGTTTCAGTTCCTGAAGAAGCGTCTCCATCTGGCTGCCCCATCCTCCTGCAGCCATGTCAATCACAGACATGCTCTTTTCATATTCCGCGCTCTTGAGCACAGTGGTTCCTTCCTCCAGCATCCTGCCGGAATATTCTATGTAACTCTGCTGACAGTTCTGTATGCTAAGACCAATTGCATCCATGACTTCCGCGTTTTCCACAAATTCCCCGTCGCCATAGTCTTCCTCCCCAGGATCGCCCTGACCGTCATACGCTCCCGCCTTCAGCCCTCCCGTAGCTTCTCCGTCGTCATCTTCTTTCTTCCTTTTATACTCCGAACCCGCGCAGATATCCTGCAATAGACTCAGTTCATTGCTGTCGGTCTGAGAAAGCTGCGCGAAAATCTCCGCTCTTCTTCTGGCGTCTACCCTGCTCATCAGTTTACTGATCATCTCCGCCATCTCATCTTCCCCGGAAGCCCTCAGATTCTCATAACAGCCCTGAAGTCCCAGAAGCTGCTGATCACAGAGATTCGTAATCTCATTGCTCAGATCCAGGCTGAAAAAACGGTACAGTTTCCTGTAATAATAAAGATCTATCCCGGTACTGTCCGCAGAGAACTGATTGGTAAACTGCATCCTGACCGGCTCCAGTTCCGGCAGATCATACAGATCATACGGCGACGGATTCTGAAAGATATTGATCTGCTGACCGTCCCGGGCATCCACAGTTATCCCGTCAGAACCGGTGCAGCAGGACACCCACAGTTCTGCCAGTTCGGATTCCTCCACCAGGATTCCCTGCCCTGCTATATCGGAAAGTCCGCCGGCATCCGTAATGTCAATCCACGCGCCTGACGCCAGTTCTGATTTATAGTAGATATTCGTCTGGTTGGAATCGGCAGCGCTTTCCATGGCTTTCTCGTACAGTTCATCCGTCATCGCCTGCGCATGAATCAAATAAGTTCCAATGAACAGAGTGGCATCTTCAATTGTATGCGAGGCCGCATAATCCTGATACGGTACGGCCTTCGATTCATCAAATACCGCAGCCATAACCAGTTTTGCACATATGAGCCAGGAAAGCACACCAGCCGCTGCCATATACCGTTTCTTTTTTTTCATGTTTCCTCCGGATTTCTTATCAGTTCCATGTTTCTGCTGTCAAAATATCCTGTGTACAAAAGCTGTGAATCCGCATCAAAAAATTCAATGGTCAGTTCCTCTTCGCTTCCCTGTATGAGCGCAAGATGTCTGAATTCTGTCTCAACCGGCAGAAGCCGGTCACTCATCAGGTAACTTCCTTCCCTGTTCCGAATCCGATAATACCCGATCGCTTCCGATTCTTTCGGCTTCAGAACGATAGTTGCCATCCCTGTTGCTTCACTGGTCTGAAGCGTATAGGTTCCGATCTGTAAATCTTCCCCTTCCACTACTCTGTATTCTTTCACAATAGACAACGGACCGCTGAAAGCTTCCGGATCTATGACACAGTCATCCACAAATTCACTGCCATCATAAAATCTTAACTTCACTTCCGATACCTGGTCTACCGAAAGGCTTAAATGACGGATTGTCCGGTCAGTCTCAGTACGACCGCCGATCTGCATCTGGTCACACCAGAGTTCAAAATGCGTCACATTCACTTCAAAGTCCGATGGAATGCTGACTCCGAGACGAAATTCCTGCTGTTCAATAATCGGTTCCACATAATAATACGCCCCTTTTGCATATTCCGTTTCCACATAACTCTCTCCATCCATACCGGCATTCAGTTCCGCATCTGTCCCTTCCAACAGGGCCGTGATCCCTCCGCAGGTCAGGCGGTCAAAAGAATACAGTGTCTGCGAGTATTCCGCAAGCGCCTGATACATCTCATTCTGCGTATCCTCATAATCTTCCAGAGAAGAACGGTATTCCTCATAGGTCAACTCTCCCAGACGGTTCAGAACGGCCTCCGCCCGCAGATGCTCTTTCGCCAGATCCACCTGTTCAACCAGAGACTGATATGCGTTTCTTACGTTGACCAGATTATGAAAGCTCTGTTCCACCTGCTGTCTTAAAGATTTCTCTTCATTCTGTTTTTCCAGCAACGCGTCCTGATATTCCAGCGCCGCTTCATACAACGCATAAGGCTCGTCTTCCACATAACGGATTCCGGAAATCTGACCTTTAAACCATTCCCTGGGAATGCGGATAAACAGAATCCTCACTTTCCCCTGCCACGGCTCGTCAACCGCCTTCAGAAATTCCTCGTACTGTTTCCGGAATGCCTGTCCGTTTACTTTCTGTCCCGCGATCACCTGATTTACATAATCCGAAATACAGGACATTTTGCCCCCGTACTGCTCTTCCATCAAACGGTAACTCGTCTGAAGAGATACAAGATTCGTTGCGGCATTCAGCGATACTTCATAATACCTCTCATCCCGGTCCAGCGTGTACTGAATCAACGCATCCAGACTGTCTCTTTTGATCCGCGTCTCCACAAACGGATCTTCAAAAGAATATCCGGTCGTCACATCCATGCCTGTGGCCTCGGAAAGCTTCTTTTTATCCGCTTCCAGATTTCTTGTATCAGAGGCTATTTTATCATTCAGCATCTTTAAAGACTGCTCCATTGCATCAATATCACTCTGTGTTGCCTGTCCTGTTTTCAGCCGTGCACGGTTTCTCACCAGTGTTTCTTCCAGCACAGCCTGACGCTCTTCATAAAATGCAAGCGTATCCTGAAGCGACACGATCTCTACATATAATGTGGAGATATCCTCATAGACCTGCAGAGCCTGATCCGTCATTTTATGTCTGATCGTATCAATCTCCGCCTGAATCTGAACCGGCTTGAATTCAAATTCATAAGCCTCTGAAAGATCCGGTTTTTCGGGAAATTTAAAGGACAGAAGAGGCGACCAGCGAAAAGTGGACATATTCTTCTGTTTGACTTTTATGGATTTGACCGCCTGTTTCAGCGACACTTCCTTTACTTCCAGTTCACTTTTCAGTTTTTCATACGCAGGACTGTTTAAAACACCGCTTTTCTTCGCCATATCCAACGTCAGAAGTTTCTCATTTGACGCCTGCGCTTCCACGCATTTTTCCGCAAACAGACTGCAGACCACAGCTATGATGAGAATCACTGCAAAGTATCTTCCAGATCTTCGTCTCCTCATCACTCGTCTCCTCCATCCGCTTTTTCAATCGAATAAAACAGAAATGTATCCTCTTTGTCCTGGCAGATAAAATGATAAATCAGATTCTCTTTATGAAAAGAATAAAGATATACTGTACAGGTCTCATCAAATCCTTCTACCAGATAATAATCGTCGAATTCCGCTGAAAGTTCGATTTCCGCTTTTTTCCTGAAACTGCCTTCCGCTGAAGTCATCCGATTGAGCGCCACCGCTTCCGGCAGATTCACCTGGGAATTTCCCTCATAGTCTTCCTCCCCGAAAAAGGACCGAAGCTCTTCTATGGCAGTCAGCGCATGCCCGCCGCTTCCGAAAAAATCCTTCAGAACAATGACCCGCTCCACCACCCGCTCTCCATCCAGCGTATTTTCCTCTTCCTTTCCCAGATACATGGCCTGGATATCTTCCAGAACCACTACGAAATCCCGACTGCCCTCATATAACGTCCTTCGCCCTTCATATATGGACGGAATTTCCGATATTTTTTTGCCGAGAAGATCGCTGTACAAAAGCTCATCCTGACCAAAGCCCCCCGTGTAAATCAGGTTGCTGCCCGAATCATAGAGCTTTCCCTGACCTTCTTTCTGACCGCGTGAAAATTCTCCTTCATATTCCAGACTGCCGTTTGGCCGGTACAGTTTTCCGTTCCCGTCAAACAGGTTCTGATGAAAATCCCCCACATACATCATGGTACCGTCATCATAATATCTGGTCCCTTTTCCCTGATATTTATTTCTGTCAAAACTTCCCTGATATACGACAACGCCGTCCGGATTATATAACGTGCCATACCCGGTGACACTGCCGTCTGCCACTTCCCCTTCATAAGCCAGGTAACCGGATGCTCCGCGGATCCGGACTTTCCCTTTTGTAAAACGAAGCATCAGCGAATTATAACTGTAGGTTTTGATTCCTTCCGTTTCCACGGAAAAGAGAACCGACTGCACGCTGAACAGATAATACAGGCTGAACACGCCCACCGCCACAACGACGGCAACCGCAAGCCTTTTGCTGACCAGCCAGCCAAAGACCTCATAATAATCTTTTTTGTGTCTCGGCTTTACATCCAGCAGCGATATGAAGAAATCCCGAATCGAAGAAATCAGCCTGGTCCGGATAAAATTCCAGCTGGTCCACAGTTTCACTTTTGTGACAAACGGCGTAACCTTTGCTTTCGCCGTCGCAATCAGAACCCTGAACAGGTTATCTCCGCCCACCGGCTTTTTCCTCCCTTACTTTTATCTGCAGTTTCTCATTTTATCCTTCCAGAAATCCGGATTCCCAGTGAAGTCTGCAGATATCTCCTTTTATGTCAATCTGATTCAGATATCTTTCACACGTAAACAGATACCATTTTGCCATGGAGTCCTCCGGATTCTCCCGCAGCACGTCATTAAATGTACTTCTTGCCAGATAAAAATCATGCTGATAAAACAACTTCAGTCCTTTCTGGAACTTTTCATCTGTCTGCGCCTTTTTCTTTCCTTCCAGAAGAGGACAGGCGTCCAACACTTCATATACACGCATCCGCTCCTGACTGTCAGGAATACGAAGATATCCCAGATAACGAAAAGCGCCATCCAGATACTCCCTGTTTTTTACACTTTCTGTAATGACCAGACGTACTTTCAGCGACTGAAACCATCTGGCATACCGCTCCAGCTCATCCATTTCCCTGGACAAAAGATATGGAAGGCTGTGTCTGTCCGTTCCCGCCACTCCATACATATACTGCGAATAATGGAGCAGAATTCCCGCCGTTGTCTCCAGAACGCTCTGCTCCAGAAATCCATGCATAAGGGCCACGCCAAAGTCTACTGTATTTCTTGATTCGTCCAGAAACAGGACTTTCATCATATCCAGGCTGCCATGGCCGGATACAAAAAATCCTCCGCTTTCCTCCTGATGCTTTTCCAGCATCGAGACAAACGCATTCATCCGGTCCGCCAGAACGCGCCCCTCCTCTTTTGCTTCCGCACAGGAAACGACTGCCATCGTCCCGTGGAGCAGAACCATATCCCCGCTGTTGACTTCCGTTATGGAATCTTTCCCCAAAATCTTCTCTATGTTTTTGGGAGCAAAACGGTAACAGGACTCCAGAATCCGGTATCTTGTATAATTGATCCGACTGATGGTCTTTCTTGTTTCCATCAGGCTGTTCCACATAAAATCCACATCTTTTCCATGGACTGCGGCTTTCTTGATCACGGTATCTCCGCCGGCAAGCGCCTGCATGGCGGTCGCCAGATGCTGCAGTTCCCTGCCCTGCAGCACCAAAAGCCAGATGCTGACTGCGCTTCCCAGCAGGAATACGGCGGCGGCATAAAGAGGAACCGCTCTGTTTCCGCCGAAAAATCCTTCCGGAGCATCCTGTCTGATGACCCCCAGCAGCAGATATTCCGGAAAGATATCATCCGAAGCCGCTACCGCGACCACCTGATGCGTAATTCCCTCAATTCCGATGAGTCTGCTGCCTCCTCTGCCCTGCTCGGCCAGGCTGCGGATCAATTCCCCGCTTCCGGCCGCATAAACCTCCTCAAACATCTTCCCGTTATATCCGTTGGCGCTGACCAGAATCCGATGATCCCGGCTGCTGACCAGGCAGATATCCGTGAACACCTCCGCCATATCATCCAGATGAACAAATCTTGTCAGCCGCTCCCTTACCGCCTCATAATCATTTCCATCATAAAATCCTTCTCCCTCAGGATTCAGTGTACCCGGATCTTCGATCTCTTCAGAAAGCGCCCGAACATAATAATATCCGAACCTTCTGGCCTCCTCCTGTCTGGCTTTTTCCTGTATTCGCGGAACCTGTACGGCTCCCGCCAACGTCATTGCAAGCAGTGACGATTCTACAATCGCAATGGTATATACGGTATGGCTTCTGTTCCGAAGCAGCATCATAATCGTAAAAAGAACCACATATCCCGCCAGAAAAACCTGAACGTAAAGGATCATACGCTCCTGCCTGAGTTCCATCAGCTGTCTTACGCTCAGACTCCGGTACCAGAAGGCTGTCTGAAGTTTTCTGGACGCGGTAAAGGCCTCCACTCCGCTCCCGTCATCCAGCCAGAGCTGAAAGTTTCCTCCTTCAAACCGCGCCGCGGTAATCGAACGTCCTTCCTGTGCATGGACCATCTGATGTACTTTCAGAACCACGGTTTCATCGCTTTCGGCCGTCAATGATTCCATATCTATAAAATATGCAGAAGCAGATTTTCCGCCTTCCTGCAGCGCTGTCAGATAAAATCCGTACTCATCCACGCAAAACCCGGTCAGCTGTCCCTGCTGTAAAAAAGCAAATTCCAAAGAACACACCGCCGGCCTTCCTTCTTCATCAAACTGTACGATCGTATAGAGAGGACCGGTTTCTTCTCCCTGTCTTTCTTCATTTACCAGAACGCCGTAAAGATGATCTTTACAGGCAATTTTTCCAAAAACGCTTCCCTCTTTTACTGAAGAAGACAATGTCACATGTTTCACCGAACCGTCGGAATCCATTATGTACAGAATTCCATCCTCTTTCATATTTTCCACAAGATAAATTCTGTCTTCTTTTTCACAGCCATCCAGCCAGGAGGAACGCATCCGTTCTCTGCTCCATGTAAGCCCGTCCAGAAATGCCAGAACAGTTACCGCCATCATCCACACAAGCGCCGCAATATATGGAATTCGTTTTTTCATAAAAACCTGTCCTTTCATCGGTTATCTGACAAGCGACTCCGTTCCGATGGTTTTAAACCCGTTAAACAAAAGGCGCAGCCACGGAATATCTCCCCATATCAGCTGTGAAACAAGCGATACCAGAACCAGTGCTGCAAGCACTGCGCACACACACAAAAGAAGCCGAAACAGTCCATCCTGATTTCGGCAAAACCAGGACACAACGCGTCTGCGAATCCCTCTTTTTTTGCCGGGCGCCGCTGTAATGCGGATATCCTTATACAGTTCCGTGAACTGGCCATAACTTTTTCTGGATATTTTCTTTTCCAGCAAACGGTAACTGAACGCTTTCTGAGACGCTTTCGGGCGAAGCAGGTCCCGCAGAATTGACGCGCATCTTACCGCACAGTCCCGCTCGTTTTTCCCGGCGTCCAGTTCCTGCAGATCAATCTGGTAACCGAAATAAACGGTATGGTCCTTCGACAGATGGAGCTGTCCCTGATCCAGAATCAGATAGAGAATCGGAAAAGGCAGACTGCATGTCATACAGGCTACGATAATATGAATACATACGTTTTCGCACTCCGCCAGCGTATAGGACTCTCCCATATAAAAATCTTTCAGCGGACGTTCCTGTTTATACGCAAATACCATGCAGAACGCACCCTGATCGGAAAAGCTGTCAATATAGGAATCCTGTGCCTGGAGACCGGCACGTTCAAACACCTCCAGATACATTCTGGCTGTCCGATGTTTTTTGATCACCAACAGCGTATAAAGCGTCCTGGCAGCCGTGTTCAGGTCCTGACATATGACAATATCATTTGTTTCGCTCTTTTTTACGATACGAACACATTCCAGTTTCATCTTCTGCGACTGATAGAACATATGTTACGACTCTTTCTTCTTTACAATTGCATATGCATAAGTGCATATGACCGGCATGTCAATACAGTATATCCGGATTTCGTACACTCCTTCTTTGGCCGGAGCCGTGTATACGCCATCCGATGTAATCTCTCCGCTCCCCGGTTCCGTCAGTTCATAGGCAACGCTGCAACTGTCCATATTATTGTATTTCACATGGAAGTAATGACTTTCTCTGGTACCCATTACAATGGTAGGCGTATCAACAGACACACTCTTACCGCTGTAACTCTCCATCAGGCCGAGATCATTGCCCGCCGGAAACCGGACCGCTACCCAGCGATACGTCAGCACCAGATAATCAACATTTTCCAGGAGTCTTACCGCCACAATAAAACTTCCTTTGTCATTCATAACCTTAATGGCTGTTTCCGTATCCACAGCCATCATGCTCTCATTTCGAAACAGTTCCGGACTGCCATATATGGTGTTCTTCGCACTGCCGCCCAAAGCCGGATCGTCCGCTATATATTCATAACCGATGTCTACATACACATTTCCCCTGCCAAGTCCATGCATAATCTCACCGGAATAACGAATGTCGCCTTTTCTTGCGTTTTCCCCCAGCGGGATCTCCAGTACTCCCGTGGCAACTTCGGGAATCCTGCTTCCTGCTGCCGCCTGTCCCGGACCTGTCATGCGATTCGCGGAAACCGGTTCCTCTTTGAGAAGCGCCGGCTCCTTCATGAAATATTCCAGATATTCATTTCTAAGCATTTCCTGTGCGGGCACTGTAATATAGTTTTTTACCCCTTTTTCAATAACTTCTTCTATGATGTACGCATTCTCGGTCCTTACCAGCCGCAGATCTGCCAGACGTATGTAATCACAGTTTTCTCCCATATTCTCCATTTCCAGACTCATTCGTCCGATCTCCCGGCGAATCAGTTCTGCAGGCCCTGAATCCGTGATCATAATCCTCATGGAACACCCCGACACCGCTTCCTGCGCGACGCCGTCCACATGAACTCTTGCCGTACCGCTTTTGAGCAAAACTGTCGTATCAATCATCATTACATCCTGTGTAACAAGCCAGTATTCTTTTTTCAGACAATCCCCTTCCGGTAGAGAGATATCTTCCAGTTCAATCTCCAGTTCATGTTCCCTGTCCGGAGTAAGAAACGCCGGAATCTGCAGAATTCCATGATAGGTCAGCCTTTTATCCGCCGCTGTATGCTTTTCTACCTGTGCTTCCAGTTTTACGTTCTTTCCCCGGCAGACAGTAGCCGGCATAACAAGCCGGACCGTATAGTCTTCGTCTTCATACAGCGCCATATCCGCCAAAAATTCCGTTTCCAGAACATATTTATTCGACGCATCCTCCTGTTCCATCAGAAACAGCTGATAATTCTCACTGATCCGGTTATACTCATACTCCGAACCATCACTTCCCGCTCCCTGATTCAGCGTATATACCGTATGTATCGGTTCTTCTCTGTAACGCAGACAAAGACTGACAAGATCCGTCTTCAGGGCATCATATCCTTCTATGGCGGACAGCTTTTTTACGACAGAAGATTCCATGATGATCTCCCGTCCCACTCCGTCAATCGCAACACCGCTTTCTACAAGAATGGACAGATCATCCAGACTGAACACGCCGCAACCGCAGACTACACCGCTGCCATACATCAGGTTATTGATAAATCTGCGCTTGTTATTAAAATATGTCTGCTCCGCCTGAAAGTCCGATGAAGTAAGCATCTTTCCCGAATAATAGCGGTTCCGCTCAAATGGATATAATTTCGTATTTTTCATGGCCTGTACCTTCCTGATGAATCTGCTGTTCTGTTCAAAACTGTATACTTGATTTTATCAAACATAGATTGCAAAAGCCACTACCCA
>Ga0137306_103683_pt1 | contig 11129 bp, 11 predicted proteins | sample Inofroosms_March_FD_97187 | JGI IMG/M metagenome (GOLD analysis project Ga0137306, IMG submission 97187) | Mouse cecal microbial communities from Vienna, Austria - N-Acetylneuraminic and N-Acetylglucosamine D2O microcosms_March | ecosystem: Host-associated > Mammals > Digestive system > Large... | reverse complement strand
TGAACTTTGACAACTATCGTAATTTTCCAGTGGATAAGCGTTTTTTCCAAAAAACAGATTGCAGGATTTTTTGATTATGTCCTTTATTCTTTATCCGGCACACAATACAGATACGTTCTTTCATCTGTGCCCCCATAAGAACATGTGATTAGTACATATAAGTCGTCTGTATCTATCTCTATACCCGTATGCTCCATGATAAACTGGATTACCTGTCCATGCGACCTAAGTACCTGTCTATAGGTGCCGTCTGCCATTCCTGCATAACAGTATATTGGATTTAGCCTGATCGCTCTGTCGGCGGTCATAATTGTAATCTTCTGATGTTCTTTCATGAACGAGGTATCCGTGAACTTTGTAATATCCTTAAACATTGTACCGTTCTTCATGTGATGTCCATAGATCGCATGGAGTCCTTTCATATGGATGTCGTGGTTTGCGTCCATATAGATACAGCCGGACACCGAATCTTTCCCTTCCTTATCTCGGTGCAGATAGTACTCATTGCTCTCATTCTGCATGATAGGATAATGGACATTGGTATCTTCAATGTCTATCCACCCGATGCAGTCCGGGTATGCGGCCATCTCATCCAGTAAGGTCTGCGGCGCTTCATATACTGACGTATCAGGTTCCTGATCTTCCGATCCTTCTGTTTCTTTTATAACTGGCTGCTCTTTTGTGTACCTTACAACTTCTTTACCTATCTTTGAGGCTTCCTCCAACATGTCTTCCTGAATCCGTGAATACTCCAGTTCCTCTTTCTTTAACTCCAGGTTCCGTCTTACCATCATGAAACCCGAAACACACATAATCAGGATCAGGCCCCTAATTATTATCTTTCTCATATCTTCTCTCCTTTTTTTGCTTTTGGACTACCATAGCGGCAGTTCCTTGCTTTTCTTATGAGAAGTATGTTGACGTTCTAACCTTCTCTGGATGCTTTATTGCAGTTCTTTTACCAATTTTACACCTTTCCCTGAACCCATACTTTCCTTGAAACAGAAAAAAGGTACAGGAGGAGCACGTAATGTTAAGAAAGGTAAGTAAAGAACTATACCCGTATGTCGTATGGGTACTAGAAAGGGACGGACTCTCGTACTCTGCCAAAGATATGGGCGGATATGCAGAATTTTGTCTGAAAGGGGTGTCTTCCCGGCGATTCACTAATGTTATTGAAGATGCTAAGTGTGAAAAAGAACGGCGTGAGAGCCCTACCCCCAATGTTCCTGTCCTCTCCTACAGAGCAGCGATGAACACACAGCGAATGAAAAAACTTCTGGATTTCTATGAAGCGGACTGTTTTGCAATCTGTGAAGGGGATGAACAAAAATACTACAACACTGTGAAAAACCTGTGACCAATCTCTGGCTGAAGGATCAGCCTGGTTCTTTACTAAGCAGGTTCAAAAATCCAAAATATCAAGAAAGGAGTGACCGTCTTATGACGGCACCAATAAATATGAAATTGACCATAAAAGATATCATAGCCCATATCGAAACCAATATGGATAAGTGGCTTTTTGTTGGACATGTGGCCAGCTGCCACATCAACGCGACCACGGAAGAACTTCAGGCAAGGCTCGGAAAATATGAAAATGGGAAACTCGTTACCCGTTCATCGACTTTCATCGATGAATCATACGGCGATGACATCATTGACGGACTGACTGCAGCACTTGAAAATAGGGCTGCAGAAATCCTGGACTGGATATATAACGGAAAAAGGGCTGTTGCGTCCATGTATTTCGACAAGTTCCCAGATGGCGTATCTGGAGTATCCTGTTCAATATCTAATGAGAACCCAGTACAAGCCAACGGGTATATTATACTTTTATGTAAAAATGAACAATATCCGTTCTACTTACTCAATGCGTACCCTGTAGCTTATTTTTAGATTGAAGGAAACAAAATAGAAAAAATTATCAGAAAAACAAACAACAACGAAAAAGCAGAGGCTTTAAGATATAGCAGCGTTTTCTCCCTTGCAGAGATTAAAAACGTGCTGGTTCTTATTGCTACAACAAAACAATGACTTGAGAAGAGGTTCTCGGACAACAAGTGCTGTTTATAAGCCAAAATCTGGAAAAGGCTCAGCATTTACTATCAATTTCTTAGCAGGACAAAGCCGGAGGTATTTACTCCCCCGGCTTTTTTTCTTCCTCATTATCCTTATCACCATCTTTAAATGTGAAGGGCTTTTTGCTTGGGTCATACCCTACTGCCAGCGCTTCCTCCATAGCCTCAGCTGCCATTGCTTTAGCGTGTTCCTCGCTCTTAAAACCGATCATGTCCATATCTTCAAATTCATACATCTTATCTTTCTTCCTCCTAATTCTTTTGATATCTTCATTATAGGACAAAAATGCATATTTTTCACAAATATTTTTTATTTTTTTTAGATGGCGGACTCCTGCTCCACACCCGGCGGTGCTTGGCGGGAAACCGCCATCTTGCTTTGTAATATCCTCAGCCTGCCGATTCCATTTCCTGCTCTTCTGCTCTAATGTCCACAGCAGCATCTGTTCCTTTTGCACCAGTTTCACTTTCTTGGCTTTCCGCACCGCTGCCCTGATCCGTTTCTTCAGTGGTGGGGATCTCGACAATCTTCCCACCGCCTTCTTTAATCAGCATCAGCATATCATCTGCTACATCCACCATATCATGCAGTACTTCCTCGGCTTCCTGGTTTAAAAGGTTTTCCCTCTCACACCCCTTCCCGAACTCAATAATCTCGTTCGCACGTTTCATAACATCGTTCGGGTCTGCTTGCCCATTCTTCACCAATTCTTCTGCCATGGTATTGTTAGCCATAATGATATGGTACACATGCACCATAGTGTCCCAGTTCTCGTCTGTCACATACTCCAGGGCCTCCGTAGCCTCTGGCGGTGTTTCTACCTCTGTCTGTACTTCAGTCTGTGCTTCTGTAGGCTGCTCCAGCTCTTTAGCTGGCTGCTTTAAGAACCCCGCTACCGCAAATCCCCCGACTGCCGCTGTAAGTGCCAGTACTGCAATGATCGCTCCTTTAGATGTTTTCATGACTTTTTCCTCCTACTTTTTGATTTGTTGTTTTTAAGGCCGCACTTTATGCCCTTCCTTCAGTCTGTCTTGAGTATGGACGAGCATTATGGTTTATCATGCCCGCTACAGAAAAAATATTCCCGCCCTACACATCCATAGATTTCCAAATTCATTCTCTCGCTGATTCTAAAAATATCCCCGCCGTACCTTCTACCCACAAAGTTAGGATGAAATGAGCATGTCTACGGATGATACACACTGGTGGAAAGCAGGCTTGTTTTTATACCTGCAAAAGCCATGAGAAAAAACAGGCGACCGTCCGGCTGCCTGTTTTAAGAAATTATTTTCATTTTTTATTAAATCAGGAATCTTTTTCCTTTACCAATCTATCACATCAAAAAATTCTTCCATGTTACTGCCCTTGCGATCAAGCAGTTCCCATGTTACATCCGTTCGACGAATAGCAATTTCAAAATTCTTTTTCTTTACAGAATATGTATTTTTCACAAACCGTTTTTGTAATTGATGCTCCGGTTTACTCAAATGCTGTACCTCCCAAAATACCCTTCATATAAAACTCGTAAATCTTCGTCGTTTCATAACGAACTTCCGGAAAATCAGACAATGAATACATTTCCGAAGTCAGTTGTTCCCTGTTCTTGGTAACAAAATAAATCTGTTCTTTCATATAGGTCTTTAAGTCCAGATGCAGCACATTATGCGTGGAAAAAATAAACTGTCCGTTATGTTCTGCTCCGTTTACAAAAGCAATCACTCTATCGGATAAAATTGGATTCAATACTCGATCCATTTCATCGGCAAACACTACTTTATTTTCATAGACCACACGAAAAATGTGCACTGCCCATGCAAAGAACTCACGAACACCTGTAGAATCCATCTGCAGTTCTCTTTTAAAACAATTTCCGTTTTCATCCTTACGTATAATCATTGTCTTGCTATATGGTTTTTCCTTATCAAGTTCAATATCACAGATACTGTAATCAACCATACGGAAAATTTCTAAATATTTTTCATCCTCTAAAATACGAATATCTGCATCCTGCCTGATAACATCACCGTTCATGTCAGAAGTCAAAGACTCTGGATATAGCTTTTCTGTCATCCATTCCACAACGGCTAATGCATCCCTATCTCCCAACAGCGCAAATTTAGATACCAAAAGACCAATACTGTCTTCAGAAAGAAATTTATCCGCTCTCTTACTTAAACCATTTTCTTCTTTTACATGAACAAGCCAAGCCCCATCCCTCTGCTTCTCCGCTTTAAAAAGATTTAAAGCTGCTGCATTTCTTTTCTTTAAGGTCTGTAATTCTTCATATACAACCCCAGACGCATTCAAATGCAGATGATAGACATAAGCTTTTCCGTTATCCGATTTAAAGCACAGTTCAAACTTCTGAACAGGATTCTTTTCGTCATTCAGACTTGCAGCGTTTACATAGGGGCGAACAGACTTCACCTGGCTATTGGTTACAAACAAAGATTTTAAATATTTTAAGCTATTGATGAAATTAGATTTACCACCGGCATTCTCACCAACGATTACTGTAGACTTCAGCAAATCAAATCCTTCTGCGGTTTCAACATAATTGTCCGGGAAACGCTTTTTCACCTTTCCAGTCGGTGCGCTCATAGAAAACTCACTTTCGCAGTTAAATGAGCAAAAATTATTAAAACGATAATAAATCAGCATACAGCACCTCACAATTGGCTTACTCATTTTTATTATAACGCAAAAAAACCTTTTATAAACATTTTTTTGTTTTAGATATACATTTTATCTTTATTTTTTTTCATTTTCTGTTATTTAAAATCCGATTTTTGTCTTTATTATACAGAGCCAACTTTCAAATCGGCTCTGTTCACCCATCACATCACCTTTCTTATTCTCTTTTTTACTGCATATATCGGTGCAGGTTGTCATTGTAAAGTTCATAACTCATACAGCCGCAGTCAAAGCGAATATAGTTCCAATCTGTTGCACTGTAAAGCGGAGAACGGTCAAGTTCACCAACTTTTCTCAACATCCCATGGCGGTTTATTTCGTATGTTGGAACACTATGGTAAATCTTGATCTTATCCCTTGCGAAACCATACCAAACATAAAGCAGATCTTTTGCCTGTTCATCACTCATATGTTTCGTATCGCACTGGCTTGCCAGCCTTACATAATCTGCTTGCTGCACGTTATCATCCATCTCCCAAGGTTTCCATTCCTGCTCACGTTCCAAATTTTTCTCCAAATCAGCGTTCTGGGACTTGTATCTCTCAACAGATTTTTGAACATCCCTTTGAACATTTACTTCCTGCATGTCAGCTTCCCTCTGAATCTTTGTAGCTAATCCGTCCTTATCATTTTTGTACGCATCACAAAATTCATCTTTGTTTCCAGAAAATTCTACATAATGCTTTTCAATCAGTAAATAAAATGCTCTGCTCGGATAAAAACTGGTCCGTTGTTCAAATTCTTCTCGTATCATGATCTATTCCCCTTTCTTAATTATATTGCCTCTCTTGATTCCTCTTACAGAAACTCTGTGTATTCTTATTTTCGTTTGTTCTCTTTTTAAGTTATCTCCTTTCTCCCGATATCTTCTGCACTGTTACAGGAAAAGTATGAGGATGAGGCCGGTTATAAATGACACTGTTTTTCTGCAAATAAACAAAATAATCGCAAAAAGAGCCTGTAGATTATCTCCCAGGCCCTTATGCAATGGCTGTTTCTCGCTGTATTAGGCAGCTGTTTTCTTTTCTTTCTTAGCAGCTTCCTTCTCGGCCTTCTTCTTTTCTGCTTCGTGATCCAAAGGGTCATATGGCTCTCCAAGTATCCCATACACTTCCTTTAAGAACTGGTTAGTCGTGTAGTCATCTGTCTTATTTCCATAGCAAATGAACTGTCCGGATACGAATAACTCCTCTCTCGCCCGTGTCATGGATACGAACATGAGGCGACGTATTTCCTCCTTTCTGGCATTGGCTATGGAAGAATTCTGGTGCAGCTTCTCACTGTCGTACTTTGAAATGGAATTAAAAACATAGTCCCACTCCAGACCCTTGGAAGAATGTGCAGTGGTGAGTACCACTCCCTCATAACCCTGTTCCATCTTTTTCTCCTCTTTATCCCCATAACGAATAAAATCCAGGAGGTATTCTAACTCGCTCTGCAAGTCCTCATTATTATACAGGAGTTCTAAGAAATAAGCATATATCTCGTCCTCACCGCGGATGGCATCCAGATAATTATGGAACTTACGCCTCTGGACTTCAAACGGCAAGTTTTCTAACGCCATAAAATCGGACTGTAAAAAATCCACTTCCATCGCTAACTGCTCGGGGCTAAGTAGCCTGGTACTCTCCCCATCGTATCTGGCAACCAGATAGTCGAAATATCCCTTGGTTGCTTCCGGTTCATAAAAAGCCATACCTAAAGAAAGCGCTGCCTTAACGCGGCTATTCTCCATCAAAAGGAGCGGGTTCTTCATGACCCATGGAATCCCTTCTTTCGCCAGTGCGGCACTCATTTCCGAGAGTTCATCCCGGGTGAATGCAATAAATGCGATCTGCTCCGGTTTCACTCCTGAATCAATTAGCCTGCAAATCCGGTTGGTGATGTGTGCATACTCTGCGTCCTTCTTAAAGAACCCTTTCACCATCGCTTTTCCACCAATTCCCCTGGTGGACACCATGGTCTTTTGCACTTTTTCCTTGTTTAAGTCATTGAGTCCATTTGCCAGGGAAATAATCTCATCCCGGCTTCTCCGATTCTCGGTCAGGAACAATTCCTTACCCGTCACATCCATTTTTTCAAAAAAATGGATCATGTTCTCCGGTGACGTATGCCTGAATGAATAAATGGCCTGGGAATCATCGCCCACCACCATCAGGCTTTTAAAAGTTTTACATGCGCACAGACGGCGAATTTTGTCCAGCTGTTCGTCATTGCTGTCCTGAAACTCATCCACGATGATATGCTCAAAGCCATAACGCTTCTCCAGATATTCCGGGTAGGCATCAAGAAACTTGTTTGCAAGTGACTCCTGGTCAGAAAACTGCACCAAACAATCTTTCGTCAACGCCTCATCATATTGTTTATAGCAGTTAAGCATAGCCTGCATAGAAATACCAGATTTGACATTCCTATACCCGGCATCACAGAGTGCTTCCATTAACGCATCCTGCGCTCCATAGGCGGCGGGATTTAAATGCTCCTCCTTGATGATGGTAAAGGCACGCTCCACGAATGTGAGGGCTCCCTGCCTCATCGTATAGTTTAGGTAATCAAGTCCGTCCACGGAGTTTTCTTTTAAAATCTCCGTAATCTGTACACGACTACGCACCCGATCGATAACCCTTGGTTTCCACGCAAACCCCAACTCCCTGTAGTTTTCTGTCACAATCTGAAAATCGAAAGAGTTGAATGTCACCGCCTGAATATCCTCCGGTTTGATACTCAGTCCCCTGGCCTGCGTCTTCTTTATCAGGCGCTCTTTCATCTCCGTGGCACCTGCCTCTGTAAACGTGATAAACAGCATCTTTGATGGGTCTGTCCCATCTGCAAACATTCTCGCTCCTCGTTCAGTCATACACTCCGTCTTACCCGTGCCAGCACCGGCATTCACCTTGCAATAACCTTCCCGGAAATCAATAACAGCCTGCTGCGCATCTGACGGAGTGATCATCTCCTTCTTACCTTCCAATGTCTTCTTCTCATACCTTTTTGGACCCTTTTGCCAGTAACACTGTATGTACATCTTGCAGTACTTGCACTGTTCTTCCTGGCATCCGTCTGTCCCTTCTGTGAATTCCTCAAGCTGTGCCATGAACTGTTCATCCAGGGGTGTCCTCTCTGTGGTTCCTCCTACATATTCCTCTTCCAATGTCACCACGTTGCCGCCTTTGCCGGAAAAGAAATTCCGGTCAACGAGGCTATCTGAAGTGTCTGTGGTCTTGCGCATGAAGTAGTAGGAGGCCTTCACCTTCCAGTGCGCCCCTTCTGGTACCATTGTTCTGGCGTACTTTAAGAGGAAGTACAGTTCCAGACAGTTGTTTACCGAAGCATCTTGCTTCTTTCCCCTCTGTGTGACGGTCGGCTTCCCTGACCGGTAAAGTACCAACTCAACCCAGTCCTGACCCATAAACACCGCATCCGGACATACCGTCACTTCATAGACACCTGCAAAAACCTTGCCAGCTTTCACAAATGTCGCCTTTCTCGTTTCAGAGGACGCCGCCCGGGTTAGAAGTGCGCATAGTCTTTCCGCTTTCGCTGTCCTCTGACCTGGCAGGAGCATCTGCCCGTCATCCAGACCTTCCTCGACCAGTCCTATAAAATCCGGTATCTGAAATTCTCCTGCCAGGTATCCACGCATGATGTCCTTTACTAGGATAGCATCGTCATAAGCTGCCCCTTTTGCAGTATCCAACAGAGTGTTCAGTTCATCATATTTCCTTAGTTCTCTGCACCGGGAAGTACCCCTAAATTCAGAACTTTTCTTCCTTATAAGCCCAGAAGACACTATCGGCTCTTTCGCTTTCCACTTTTCTTTAACCTTTGTGCATATTTTTGATTGTCCCATATATCCTGCCGCCCCAGCCGGTTTCCGACCAAAAACAGCTTCTCCTTTCCGCTCGTCTGTAAGCCTTTTTTCGTTTTTGTGAATTATCACCTGCCAGTCATTCTCATACATCCTTATTGCTTGGCTCTGCGTTGCCCTGCCATGGCTTTATGTTTCTGAAAGATTTCCAGAGTATTGTTTCAGAATAGATCTGTCCCTCTTTTCATTCAATCGGCAAGATAGAACCCTTTATGGCAAAAGCCTGTCATATCCGATAAATAATCACTAATCTCGTCTTCATCTTTTATGTTATCAGGTATAGTAATTTCTGATGGCAAAGAACCATCGTTTTCCCTATCAAGATCCCAAATAATGTCTATTGCTTTCATGATAAAATCTTCCTTTTTTCTGCTTTCGTGCGTTTTGAGTTCAGCCTTATAACCATAAACTACTCATCATCCCATCCGAACAATATACTCGATGGTGGACTGACAATCCTGGTAAACGATGACTTCATCCATCCGAAAACCTGAATACCTGGCTTTTGCCCAGGTACACAGCGCTCCAGGGGCGATCTGTTTCAGCTTTTCTGCATTCAACGACCGGTCACATCCCAGGTGTCCATCATAATAAGTGTCCTTTGACCCGACCGCAACTTTGCAGATCAGAAGAAACCCGCTGCTGCTATTGCCGTTTGCCCACTTAGAGCCAATCCTTGACGTATAGCCAAGGGACTTGATGGCATCTGGAGCGAAATAAGTCCCCATACCGTAAGCCTTGCCTGTGATTACCGCATCCTTGGGTGGGCGGTTCTTTAATCCGGATGTCAATATAGACCAGATATTCTCGTTCCTTGTTCCGTGGAACAAATGGGCGATTCCATCACCATCCTCCAGGCCACACAATTCCATGAAGTCATTAAATTCTTCTTCTGTCTTCCCATTAGTCACGCGGTATGCCTCCAAGTACTTCCCGGCATTATCTCGAAGCAATTCCCTGATGAACGACTCTTCTTCATCCGTTACCTGCCGCATAGTCATGTCGTTTGCTTCCAGGATGGTCTTTTTGCATGTTTTCGCCCCCTCGGCTGAACGCACCTGGGACACCATAATGTCGAACAGATCCTGCTCATCCGAAACAATCCCTGCAAAATCTGTTTTATGCTTTGCCAGATGTTCAGAGAGCTTATCCATTCTCCTTGGAATAACTGCAAACAAAAGTTTTAATTTGTTATTAAACTCTGCCAAGCTCATGGTGTCATACCTATTGGCAATCTCCTTTAAGATCTTATCCCCCATAGCAATCATCTCATCCGAGATATTATCCACACGCACCGTGTAAGACTCATCGAACGTCTGTTTCTGGTACATGGCAAGTTCCTCGATGAACGCCTGCACCTTTGGATCTTTCACGGGAGCGTAGTCCAGGCTCCCATCCGCTTTTCCTTTCCGAACTTCCACTTTGCCCATCTTATGGGTACTGGTCGCCAGGTAACCCCGGGCTATCCTGGACTGATACACCATATCCCAGTCGCTGAGCGGGCGGTATGATATGCGTGGCTTATAACGCCCAACCGTGATTCCGATACGTCCTTCGGTGAGTTTTATGGTGCCATTCTTCATATCTTCCATAATGAATTTTTCGTTCCTGCCCCGCCCCGTAGCGGTTTCTTTCACAAACGTCATCTCAACATAGCCCCTGGGGATGTCATTATCTTTATCCGGTGTATACGCCCCCTCACTCTCCAGTGCTACCCCTTCCGTTGCTTTGCATAATGTCATTGCCATTGTTTTCTCCTTTCTCGTATATCTTTTCTCATTTCACAGAAAGTATGGAAATAGGACTGAACGGATAAAACCGTTTAAAGGATTAATTCAAAAGCGTGTGACCCATAACACAAAAAACAGGGGATATTTATCGCTTCCCCTGTCTTTGCGTACATATGCCTGTATCTTACTGTATAATGCTATGGTTTTTACAAAAAAAGAAAATCCCTAAAAAATCGACAGCACTAAAAAAATGTTTATATCTAAATTCAGATAAAAAATCGAAAAGAAATGGGCATAGAATCGGATTGTTAAGTTGATCAGCAGGGACCGCCCTCAGCGCCATGAAAAGCCCCAGCCGGATACATCCATTTACCGTTAACTCGGATGTCATCCACAGAAAACTCGCCTGTCCGCAGGCTATGTATGGCTTCTTTGTCGCCATGATAAACACAGGACTGAGCATTTCCAACAAACGTATCTAGATCCTGCTTATTATCTAAAGTAAATCCAAGGATGTGCTCGTCTTGTTTCAGGAGTTTGAAATCTTCCGGGTATAGTTCTCGTATTCCGGCAAACAAAGATGGTGTTGAAAAAATACACATTGCACAACTGCACCGATTCCAGCCTGCTCTGTAACAGGGATGAGGGTTAATTTTATGACGTTTTAATATTTCCCAGACATCTTTTTCACTGTAGTCAATAATCGGTCTCCATTGGTGAACAAGACGGTGTGCTTTTTTTATCGCGTTTGTACGGTG
>Ga0137306_103675_pt1 | contig 11146 bp, 6 predicted proteins | sample Inofroosms_March_FD_97187 | JGI IMG/M metagenome (GOLD analysis project Ga0137306, IMG submission 97187) | Mouse cecal microbial communities from Vienna, Austria - N-Acetylneuraminic and N-Acetylglucosamine D2O microcosms_March | ecosystem: Host-associated > Mammals > Digestive system > Large... | reverse complement strand
TCATGTAGATCGTGGTTTTCTGCTGGATCTGGGCTGGTGCGGTCCGGAGGAAACCATCCGGCTGACTACCGAACAGGATACCTCTCTGATGGCATCCGCTTACATCTTCCGATATGACAATCTGAATGCCATGACCCAGATTTTAAGCCAGCAGCCTTTACAGGTTACTTCTTATTCCGACACCATGTTAAACGGCGTCGTCGATGCCCAGGAGGACGGTCTTTTATTTACCTCCATCCCCTATGACAACGGCTGGATTCTGACAGTGGACGGTGAAGAACAGGAAATCCGGATATTCGCCAACGCGCTGATCAGCGTTCCCCTTACGGCAGGCCGCCACGAAATTCATCTGGAATATCATGCGCCCGGACGGAATCTGGGACTTTTGCTGTCGTCCTCAACCGTTATTATTATCTGCCTGATTCTCCTTGGCGAACGGCTGATTCGTCCCAATAAAAAGCGGACGGAAACCCAATAATCGCATCATCATACGGACATCGGATGTGACAAAACAGATTGCTGTGTAAATACGCCTTCAGTCCGGTACATTTTACAGGATACTCTTAGATATAAAATTCTGGTTATCCCGGAATCCTTTTCCGGAATAACCGGAATTTTTTATTTATAATGCCGTCCTGATCGGGTAATCCGTTCTACCTTTTTTGTTTTTGTCAGCCAGGAAACAATTTCATTTACCTGAGGCTCATCAATTTTAGGGCCAAGCTTTACCTCCCGGATACGAATATCCCTGTCTACCTCCACATAAAGCCTGGGCACATCAAACCCCTCCATCTGAATCTCCGGCTCATAAGAACAATACTGCATACGCACTTCATCCTCATACTGATATTCCGCGCTCTTAATCAAAAAGCGCACTTCATTCAGACAATCGGAAACAAAGCTCCGTATCATCTTGGTTTCTTCCTGCCCTTCATTGTTTTTCTGTTCCCTGTCAAGGGTTTTCCATTCTAAACCCAGCGCTCCTTTTGCTCTCATCCTGCATTCCAGGTCATCCAAAATATCCCAGATTCCCTCCATAATCTCCAGGATTATTCCTATTTTATCATTTTCCACGTCAGTGGACTCCCAAATTGATTCTTTATTCTTTTTCCACTCTCTCCATTTCTTTTCATCCAGATACTGTATTTTATACAGAGGATATTCCTGGCCGGAATATGTAGAAACATCTGTCAGCGTATCTTTTGTCTTGCGAATATCAAAAAACTCATCGGCAAAAACTACCGCGCAGCCTTTGGCATTATCTCCGTAAGGTATCCACATATGGATTGCATTCTTATTTTGGGAGAAACTGGATACATAGACATTTTCATTGACCGGGTTCAGCAGATCTTTATCCTGTCCATATTCATCCAAATGGGGAAAATACCAGGCCAGCCTTTTTTTCGTTTCATTATCCGTCTCTTTTTCCATTTCTTTTTTTACCTTTTCATCCTGTTTCGTCTCATTTTTCTTTTGCAGCCCCTTTTCCTGCTTAAGCCTTTTTTTCCTTGCCTGCCTCATCATATCGATAAAACATTCTCCCTCAAAGGAATCATTCATATAAACAGTATTCCAGAGGCGCAGCCTGCCGGTCTGCTCCAAATCTATCGGCAGCAATTTTTTCAATGTATTTATTTTCGTATAGTGGACCGGCAGGGAAAAATCTGCATCCGATTTTTTTACGTCAGGCTGAAATCTGCATATTTCCTTAATTCGGGTCGTCTGCTCATACAGACGGTATAACGCTGTCAGAAGCTCTCCCCGTTTTACGGCCTCCAGTCCCCGAAATGTGTCATTTTCCAACAGATGCCGGAACAGCCCATACCCTTCTTCATCCTGTCCCAAACGGATCCTGGCCAGGGAGCGGTACATGGTCTTCAGTTTTTCTTCGGCATAAACTTTTTTACGGTAATCCTCCTCCAGTAAGAGAACAAAAGACGCAAGCTTTGCACAAGCTTTAATGGAATAAGTACCGGAAGAATATTTCAATTTATTCTCCACCCGGCGGATCAGCTTCTCCCTTTTTTCACCTTCCATTTCAGCTCTGTTCTCTATCAGCAAAGGCACTGCTGCCGATACCCATCCTGAATGGGCGAGTATATCGTCGGTCTGGCTAGTTTCGGCTAAATCAAAATGGTTCAATGACTCTTCTAAATATTTTGGATCATTTTGGCTAAGCAATTTATAGTAATATCCATAATGCCGGTACGCAACTGCATTCTTTGGTTCCTTTTCCAGCACTTCATCCAGGTTTCTCCGCGCTTCCTCCAACAAAGTTTCCCTGTTCTCCCCCGAATCCGGGACAACCGTCTGAGCCTGTCCGCACCCATCCGCCATATGCAGACAGCACTCCGCAAGATTATTTTTTATTTTCATCTCGTTTGACTGACCGAGCCTGTCCGGCATATCCCTGTACTTCTTTAGAATCTCAAAATAACACTTTTTGGCGCCTTTATAATCCCCAAGGTTCATCAGACACCACCCCAGATCAATCTCTGCCAGCAAATCCCCCTGGGGAAGCTTCTGCAGGCAAATTTCCTTCTCCGTCTCCGACAGTTCATTATTCTCTCTCTCCGGCCTTTTATCATCCTTCCGGCTGTCATCTTTTTTACATTCTTTTATAATCTTCTCAAAATATTTTTTCGCCTCATAAAAATTTCTCAGATAAAGCAAAGTTCCTGCCACATTGTAATATGCTTTCAAGCCCAATGAGCCTTTTGCCATATGGGGATATTGCTTATACAGGGCATGAAGCACTTCCCGCGCATTCTCTGTCTTTCTGAATTTAGCCAGATAAATCCCTTGCAACAGGCGTACCTCCTGATCATCAGGATTCTTTTTCAGTCGTGTACCAATCTCTTTTTCTATCTTTCGAAGAGTCTTCGCACTCGAACTTTCATCGTACATATCGCATTTTATTTTCTGCAAAATGGCAAAACGATTCCCTTTACCCTTTAGAACAGCAAATATCTCAGTATAGGACATATCTACATATATCGGGTCCTCAGCTGCATTTTTGGACTCCGGAACATTTAGATACCGGCGCACCTTTGCATATGCTTTGTCTTTTTCCATTCCCGCATCTTCTAAATCACTGACCAATTTCTCTAATAAAGACTTTTCAATTCTCTGTTTTCTTAAGCATATGGCCAGATTATTGGCGGCGTCAACATTATTACGCTGAATACGTAATACCGCCGCACTGATCTCCTGAGCGATCCCATAATCCCTGCTTTTCTGATAGGCAATGCTCAACTGGACCAATGCATGAAGCAGATACTTTTCATACAGCGCGCTGTCGCCTCTCAATTTTTTACGGATCTCGGGTTTTTGATGTCCCCTCAGATATTGATCCAGACCGGGAATTTGAATATACGGGCTTTCCTGCATACCGAGAAGCATCCCCACCACATCCAGAAAACATACTTTTGCCGCTTGCAGACGGTACAGATACCGTTCCATCCAGCCTATATTAACAGTCGCTTCCAGCCATATGCGGGTTTCCTGAGGCGAAAATATTTCTTTTTTCTCAATTTTTTCCTGTACGGCCTCAAACTCATCCAAAGCCCTTAAATAGTCGCTTCTCTGATTATGCTGGCCCAGACACTGAAAATATTTCCCCAGATTAAGCTGGATCATCAGATTTAAACAGTCCTTTTCATCCGGTTCATATTCCTGCTCCAACACAGCACCTGCCCGTTGATAACAGCCTAATGGCCCCTGAAAATTCTCGCCCTGGTCCTGCCCCATTCTCAAAAGAACATTCCCCCTGGCAAGACAAAACATTTTTCTCAGCTCATCATTCTTTCTTAAATCGTCATTCTTCTGACTGGCAGCCATCTTATCTATATCCTGAAGAAGATTTTTAAAGAAAGCTTCATTTTGGCTGGCCTTATTATCTTTAAAACGATCGTCAAACAGTTGATCCGCATTTTCATAGATCCCTTTTAATCTATTTAATGTTTCCTTTTTCGCATTTCCATTCCAATCGGGAAAATAATTAACCATAACGCCCAATTCCTCCTTCACCGCATAATATAAATTCTTGTTCCTTGTTCCTGTTCGACAATAATCGAGTTTAAGCGACATTTTTCTAATATATGTAAAAATATATAGTATATATTACTAATTTATGTATATTTTGTCAATAAATATCATTTTATTCTTATTTTTTACATATCTCAGGTTCCTCTGAAACGAACCGGAACTTGAAATTCCCGATTCCTGTGGTATAATGAATGAACACGACGAAAAACACGGCAAAAGGCTGTTTTACTCGGCTGTCAATTTTATTACACGAGGAGACGCAATTATGAAACTATGGGGAGGACGCTTCACCAAAGAAACCAACCGGCTTGTGGACGCATTTAACGCTTCCATTTCCTTTGACCGGCGGCTGTACCGCCAGGATATCCGGGGCAGCATCGCCCATGTAACAATGCTGGCCAGACAGCAGATTCTTACGGACCATGAGAAAGAAGACATTATTGCAGGGCTTTCCGGCATTCTGTCTGATTTGGACGACGGCAGCCTGACTATCGACGAAAGCTGCGAGGACATTCACAGCTTTGTGGAGGCCACTCTGATTGAACGTGTCGGCGACGTGGGGAAAAAGCTTCACACCGGCAGAAGCCGCAACGACCAGGTTGCGCTGGATATGAAGCTGTATGTCCGGGATGAGGTCTCGGAGCTGTCCGGGCTGGTAAAACAGCTTCTTGAAACGCTGCTTTCCACGATGAAAGAACACACGGAAACCTATATGCCCGGCTTCACTCATCTGCAGAAAGCCCAGCCTCTGACCCTTGCCCATCATCTCGGCGCATATTTTGAGATGTTTTCCAGAGACCAGGGCAGGCTTTCGGATATTTTCCGACGGATGAATTACTGTCCTCTGGGCGCCGGCGCGCTGGCAGGCACCACCTATCCGCTGGACCGGGCTTATACCGCACAGCTGCTGGACTTTGAAGGTCCCACTCTGAACAGCATGGATTCCGTATCCGACCGGGACTATCTGATCGAGCTGCTTTCAGCCATGTCCACAATTATGATGCATCTGAGCCGGTTTTCCGAGGAAATCATTATCTGGAACAGCAATGAATATCAGTTTGTGGAGCTGGACGACGCTTACAGCACCGGCAGCAGCATTATGCCGCAGAAAAAAAATCCGGATATCGCAGAGCTGGTAAGAGGTAAAACCGGTCGGGTATACGGTGCGCTGATGTCTCTGCTCACCACCATGAAAGGGCTGCCGCTGGCCTATAATAAGGATATGCAGGAAGATAAAGAGATGACCTTCGATGCCATTGACACCACAAAACACTGTCTCCTCCTGTTCACCGGCATGCTGTCCACCGCGAAGTTTAAAAAAGACCGAATGAAAAAAAGCGCCGCCAACGGCTTTACCAACGCCACCGACGCCGCCGATTATCTGGTAAACCACGGTGTGCCTTTCCGGGATGCCCACGGAATCGTCGGACAGCTGGTGCTGTACTGCATCGAAAAAAATATAGCGCCGGAGGATATGACGTTAGAAGAATTCAAAGATATCAGCCCTGTGTTCGAACAGGATATCTACGAAGCCATCAGTCTGAAAACCTGTGTGGAAAAACGAATTACCATAGGCGCTCCGGGGAAAAAGGCGATGGAGCAAGTAATCCGGCAGTATGAAACGTATTTAAATCAGCCGGAAAGCTGATCCATACTTTTATATAGCTTTAGAGGCCTTTTTAAAAGACAATTTTTCTACCGGAAAACATATTCCAAATACCTGGCAAAACCCTCAGTACCATAACACGTATTGCTATGGGATATTCACATCGCTTGGGATATTCATATTATTCTGGGATACCATGCGTCATTTTACAGCATAAAAACAGCCGCGGAATTGTTTTATCTTCACATCATCTAAAACAATTCCGCGGCTGTTTTATTATTAAGTGTCCTTACCGTCTAACATCTGCAAAACTATGACGCCGGCCCAAAGCCCAGCTTCCGCACTATTGTGTCCGGATCGCCTCCAAAGCGCTCAGCTTCATCGCCCGCAGCGCCGGCATCAGTCCGGCCAGAACGCCGATCAGAACCGCAAAGCCCAGAGCCGCGCCGGAAAGCCAGAGTGGAATATAGGAGATATATTCCTGTCCGTTTCCGCTCTGGGACACTACATAATTGATCAGTCCGGAGATGCCGTAGCTTAAGCCCAGCCCCAGCAATCCGCCGAACAGGCCGATAAACGCCGCCTCCAAAAGAAAGAGAGAACGGATATTGGACAGGCTGCAGCCCAATACCTTCATAATGCCGATTTCCTTTGTCCGCTCATAGAGGGACATCATCATCGTATGGGCAATACCGATAGCCGCCACAAACAGGGACACGGCGCCGATGCCACCTAAGACTGCCTGAATCTGAGCGAACTGCTGCTGCATAGATTTCAGATACTCTGAGTTACTATAGCTCTGGAAGCCCATATCTCCGATGATTTTCTGAACCTCCTCCACATTGTCCATCTCATCCACTTTTACAAATCCCCGGTCATAGATCAGATATTTATAGGGCTTTCCGTTCTCCATGGTAGGCTGTCCGGGAATCGGCTTATTTTTATATACTTTTTTCAGCACATTCGCCAGCGTGTCGATATCCACATAGGTGTTCCAGCTATGTTCGTTGTACTCCTCCATGCTGCCTGCTACCAGACCGCATACGTTGACAATATATTTTTTCGGCGGCGGCCCTTCCCCATTCTGGGAATTCCAGTAAGCATTCATATCCAGAATGGCGAACAGCGGCGTTCTCATCAGGTCGATATCCGGCAGCTCGCCGGTCTCCCAGTAGCTCTGGCTCCGGCCGGAGGTTTTATAAAAATCGGCGATCACCATATTTCCCATCAGAAGCTCCAGCTCCGTCCCGCCCGCCATGGGCAGCTTTCCCTCTTTCAGCGGAATCTGCATGGCTTCAAGCGCCTCCGCTTTCATTCCCTGAACATACAGATTCGCCTCATATCCGCCGGTTTTTACCAGTACGGATGTGGACATAATGCCGGATGATATGGTGACATGAGGAATCTGCTTGATTTCCTCCATCACCTCATCGGTCAGCTGTTTCGGCTCCTTATCATCCGAGGACGAAGAAGCTGAAGCTATCGTGCCGTCGCTGCTGTATTCGACATAGCCGGAATTTCCGCCATATACATCGATGGTGGTCAGCCCCCCTGAGCTTTCGATCTGCTCCATCGTGCTCTTATTCAGGCCGATTCCCAGAGACATCATCACCACAATAGACGCCGTGCCGATGATAACGCCCAGGATCGTCAGAATCGTCCTAAGCTTCCTGCGCCACAGGCTGGAAAGGCTCATTTTCAGCAGATCACTAAACTTCATCGATATCCTCACCTTCCAGTAAATCCTGAAGCTTGGCCTTCTTCTTTTTAATTATGACAAAGGCAGCCGCGCCGCCCGCCGCCAAAACGGCCACGATGCCGCCGATCATCAGCGGAAGATTGTTACTTTTTGGTTCCTCCATTTCTCCCATGCCCATATCGCCGTCTACAAATATATCGTCTCCGGGCATAAATTCATTGACAAACAGGGTGTATTCCTTTTCCACGGTCAGGCTTTCGCCGGACTGGTTCTCATAGGTAATCTCGGCAATCAGGGTGCCGTCGTCCATCGTGGCCGCGATGCCGGTAAGCATGGTGTCCACACTGCCGGTAGCGCCTGCCGCCACATTTCCCACAAAACATTCCGTTTCCTCGATTGAATCGCCCTTAAACCGAACCATAACATTGTAAAGCTGGGTCTTACCGGTATTGTAAATGCTGAACATAATATTGGCCTGGCCGCCCACGTCGATGGATTCCGGCATAATCTCCGGGCTGCTGATCTCCATCTTATCCTTCTGCTTTACCGGAACGGAAACGCTGGCCGTGGATTCATATGTATTCTTTTTCCCATCCTCATAATCCATCTTCACATTCAGCACATACGGCCGGGGGGAAAGGTCCGTACGGGCCGTCATCTCGATGCTGATCTCCTTCGTCTCCTCCGGACCAATTCTGTCCACGAAAATGGAGCTGGAGCCGGAAACCGGAAGGAAGGCCGCCGCCGTGGCGTTGGAGGTTGTGTCGATTGTGAAATTCTCCGACTGAATATCAAACACCATATTGCTGACCGCCGTCTGCTTGGAAGTGTTGGTCATCTGTAAAGTAATCTCAAAGCTGTCTCCGGCCAGAATATCCTTCGGCTTCGTCGTATAGCCCGACACGATCACACGGGGAATCGAAGTTTTCGACTCGCCGTTCTCTCCCGTTTCGGCTTCCTCGTCCATCTCCGGGTTGCCCTGCACCATCACGTAGATATCCTTGGTGATGGTTTTGTCGATCAAAGCGTCGGTATAATAATCGATCTGAAAAGAAACCTTCTTATAACCGCTGGTCACCTTCTGCCGGGTCACCCAGGAATAGGTGACTGTTTTCATTCTCGCTGCGGGGTCATTCTGATATCCGGTGCCAATCAGCGTCTCCAGATTCCTGGAATAATCCATCTGCTGAATCTCAAAGGGGAACACGTTGCTGTCCGCATCCACCACCGGCGTAATCACGACGCCGTTCGCCGTATTTCCGCCGTTGTTCAATAACGTCAGTGTGATCTCCACGGGCTGCCCGTAAACGCAGACCGGCGTGCTCTGATTGACGCCCATGAAAATCTTGATGTCGTTCTTCTCGGAAGGATCGGAGGTCGTCGTCTCCTCCATGCTGCCTGAGTTGTCATAATCGGGGTTTCCATTGATGTTTACGTGAAATTCATCCTGATAATAATACTGTTTTCCGGCATATTTAAAATAAATCTGATAACCGATTGTACGATAACCGCTTAACACATCGTTTCGCGCTTTCAAAGAAATATCCGTTGACACATATTCCTTTGAATTTGCCGGAATGTCCGGAATGGATATATCTTGATTTGTAATCTCAAACGGGTATGTAACGGAATCATTTGCCGTAATCGGATGGAACTTCACATCTTTGATTCCCTCGGAGGACATTCCGTTGCGAAACTTAATCCTGAAGTTAATGTTCTTCCGCTGTCCATAATCAAATCTTGGTTCATTTTCAACTTGAACCTCCAAAGACATATCCAATTCCAAGTTGCTGCCGCTGACCGAATCGTCCACCCATACGATGGAACCGGCCTGTGCCTGCAGCCCCCACAGCAGCACCAGCATCAGCGTCATCATAATCCCTGTCTTAATTCTTCTCATCGCTTAATCCCCCCATATTCTCATCTGCCATGACAGGGGCGTCGCCTCTGCCTTCCTCTATCTTAATGATTTTCCCGTCCTTGATGTGAAAAATCCTGTCCGCAAAACCTGCCAGATAATTATCATGAGTTACCATAACCAGCGTCTGGTTTTTCTCCCTGACAATTCTCTTAATCAGATTCATCACCTCCTCCGAGGTGGCGGAATCCAGATTCCCGGTAGGCTCATCGGCAAAGATAATCTCCGGGTCCACGATCAGCGCACGGGCAATACCCACCCGCTGCTGCTGGCCACCGGACATCTGGAACGGACGGTGCTTTCCGTATTTTCCCAATCCAACCTGTTTTAACGCTGTGTCCGCCTTTTTCAGACGAACCTTTGTGGCAATTCCCCGAAAGGACAGGGGCAGCGCCACATTCTCTCTGGCATTCATCGTAGACAGCAGGTGAAAGGACTGAAAAATAAATCCGATCCGCTCCCGCCGGAACTTTACCAGCTGCTTTTCATTCATTTTTTCAATATGCTGACCTGCAATCACGATCTCCCCCTTTGTGGGCTTCTCCAATCCGGCCAGCATGTTTAAAAGTGTTGATTTACCGGAACCGGAGGTACCGATGATCGCGCAAAATTCTCCCCGGTAAATGGAAAAATCCACCCCATGCAGGGCATATACCTTATTGTCTCCCAGCCGGTATACCTTATACAAATTTTTCACCTGAATCACAGACTGCTTTTTCTCTTCCAAAATGGTTTCCTTCACTTTCCCGCAGTGCGGAAGCCTGTTTTGCTTCCCGCACCTCCCACAGTGCCAAGCCCAATTCCGCTTCGCTACATCAGGCTGACGTGCTTCGCACTATCAAAACGCAATCCGGTAAATCCGTCTGCAAGCAGTCGGCTTTCCTATCTTACATTTTGGCACTGCTCATTGCATACACGTGTATTATACCAGATTTCATACGGATGTGACGAATAAAGTATTTAAGATTTTCTTAAGGATTTTCATAAGATTCGTTTCAGTCTCTGCCAGGAGATCGCCTTTTTCCTGCAGTCCTTTTCTGACAGAATCGGATTCTCAATCCCCCAGGGAATATTCAGAGTGGAATCTGCATAGTACAGGCTTTTGGCTGCCTGGGGAATAAAAGGCATATCCAGTCGCCATTGTACCTCCGTGTGATCTGTCTTTGTCAGATAACCGTGAGCAAAGCCTTTGGGAATATATAAAAGATGCCCGTTCACCGCTGACAACTCCTCCAGCATCCACTGGCCGAAGGTATCGCTGTCCGGCCGGATATCCACAGCCGCATGAAGACTGCTTCCGGCCGTACAGCGGACCAGCTTTGTCTGGGCGCAGGGAGGCATCTGAAAATGCAGCCCCCTTATGGTTCCCGCCAGCCTGGTATATGCATGATTCTCCTGTATAAAGTTTTCTCTTACGCCAAAAAAACAGAGTTCATCTGCATGGTAACACTCCATCACCCAGCCCCGCTCATCCTCGAATCGCTCAGGCTCAAACAGCTTCACATCCGGAATCCGGCATTCGATGCACTTCATAGTTTCCTCCCCAGTCGGATTCTCCAATCCGCTTTCGCCTTCGCGTTTTTCTCACAGCGTTTGCTGCAAAACTTCGGCTCCCTGATCAATCGTTAAAATTTAAACGTATCCCTGAACCCTTTCCAGTTCTGATCCTTCTCGCTGATAATCAGCTCCATGCCCTCCGGAATCGGCCACGCAATTCCGATCTCCGGATCGTTCCAGATCATGCCGCCCTCGTCTCCCGGACGGTAAAAATCGGTGCACTTGTAGCAGAATTCCGCCACATCGGACAGCACCAGGAACCCATGGGCAAAGCCTTCCGGAATATAAAACTGCTTTTTATTCTCCTCGGACAACTCCA
>Ga0137306_103671_pt1 | contig 11157 bp, 5 predicted proteins | sample Inofroosms_March_FD_97187 | JGI IMG/M metagenome (GOLD analysis project Ga0137306, IMG submission 97187) | Mouse cecal microbial communities from Vienna, Austria - N-Acetylneuraminic and N-Acetylglucosamine D2O microcosms_March | ecosystem: Host-associated > Mammals > Digestive system > Large... | reverse complement strand
AGATTCACAATACTCGTTGAAATTGTCTTGTTCTTTTTCACAAGCACTTCTTTTGTGGTTTTTTTTGCAAATTTCCTACTTGTAGAATACTGAATCTGATAGCCCGTGGTCTGGCTCGTTTGCTTCCTCCATTTCAAATCAATCCCTTTTTGTTTTACTGTTATTTTTGATATGCTGGTTGTTTTGGGCAATATTGTAAATATCTTTTTTACGGTTCCACTGTATTTCCCATTGAAATTAATGGTAACCGTGTATTTTCCTACATTCTTTCTTCCTTTGGGATAGATTATTGTATAATCTATTTCATTTTTCAGTTTTTTTCCCTGACCGTCCTTTATGGTAACAGATGGGGTTTTTACTTTACCATTATATATATAACTTGCAGCAGATATCTGTACCGTCTGTATTCTAGCTATATCGGTTATAGCCTGACTGCCACAAATTGCACAAATTCTTACACTGCTTCCGCCCTTACTGGTCGTTGCTTTTTTCTGAACCTTTTCCGTTCCATAAGTATGTTCTCTCAACGGAAGCTCTTCCGTATAAATGTCCCCACAAACGGAACAGGTATATGTTTTACACCCCTTTTCCATACATGTTGATGATTTTGTTATTTTTCCTTCATAACTATGCTCACAACAAATCCGATAATTCTGACTTAGAGAACCAGTATAGTTTCCGATTCCCCGAATCGTTACTGTATATGTTCCTACCTCTGTTGCGCTATATTCTCCTTCTAACTCAAAATCCTCCCCTTCGGTTAAAACCGTAGTATTATAAGAGACCTGTGGATTTACAAACTGTTCTTTCCCGTTATATATTAAATCTGAAATGCGGACCTGAGCAAGTGATATATCCGACCTTGTACTGCCCACAACAAATATTATTGGGTTACTATATTCTTCTTTCATCTCATAATCAATGCTCAGCCTGCCTTCTCCATCAGAAACTGCCTGTGAAAGATAGAGTAAATTTTCTCTGGAAAGAAGATTCTCTTCCTTTTTTGACTTCATTATGTAAAAGTTATATATTTCATTTGGCAATAGATTCGTATAATCTGCCACCTTTCCAGATGGATTCTCACTATCTGGAGCAATTTCCAATTCACTTAAAAATCCTATCTCATGATTCTCTAACAGCAGCTGCTCATTTCCAACAGATGAAACAGAATTTTCAGATGGGAATGTAATTTTTATTGGAATAAGGCTGGCCGTTGTTGTTCCATCGCCTAACTGTCCAAAATTATTATTTCCCCACATATACAGACTCCCATCTTTTGTAATTGCTCCACAGCAAGTACTTCCAACACTGATTTCAATCACATGATCCATTATTTTTATCGGAACCAGACTCTGCGTCGTCGTCCCATTCCCTAATTGTCCCCAATAATTAGAGCCCCACATATACAGGCTTCCATCCTCTGTAATTGCTGCTGAAACTCCTGAACCTAATGAAACTGACGCCACATGCTCCAACACCTTTACCGGAACATCGCTTTCAGTTGTAGTTCCATTTCCTAATTCTCCCCAATAATTAGAGCCCCACATATACAAGCTTCCATCCTCTGTGACCGCCCCAAAATGACTTCCTCCAATAGCAAATGTTTTCACATCGCCCATCACTTTAGCAGGAAGCACACCGGAGCCCAACGGTCCGTTCCCTCCTTCCTCTGAAAAATAGTTGCCCCACATATACAGACTTCCATCTTCCGTAATAGCTCCCGCTCCCAAAAAAGCTACATCTGCAGATTTTACATTACCCATAATCAGCTTAGGATTCTCACAAGAGTCAAACATTTCTCCGCTGCCCAACTGTCCGAAACCACCTTCTCCCCACATGAAAAGCTGCCCAGCCGTATCAATTGCGCCAAATGCCGGCTGCCCAGATTCTCCCTCGCTGCATCTTGTTACATAGCTTGCAACATTACTCATAATTTTCGTAGGAGTTGTTCCAATTCCATCTCCCCACATGTATAAATCCAAGTTTTTTGTAACTGCGCCACTCACACCGCTCCCAAGTTTAATCGAGTCTACATTATCCATAACTTTGTTCGGAGTATAGCTGTTTGTTGTGGTTCCGTCTCCCAGACCTCCGTTCCAATTAGCTCCCCACATATACAGATGCCCCTCCTCCGTAACCGCTCCGCTATATCCTTCTCCGACACTGATATGCTTTATTCTATTTACTTTCGGACTATTTTTCAGGTTTATTTTCACACTTTTTGAGTCGTCTTTAACTGTAATTTTCTTAGTTTTTGTCTTATAGCCATCTGCAGACACTTCCAACACATAACTTCCTGCCGAAAGATATCCGACTGCCACTCCTGTATCCCCCGTAGTGATATAAGGATTTTCAACCAAATCTTCCACTTTTGTCACTGTTTCATTTTGCCCATATCCACTTACACTAAACGGCGCAGTAATTTTGGCATTTTTAGTTTTATTTCCGGCATCATCAAGAACGGTAATTGTCGTCTTAAATTTATAATGCGGACAAGTGGCAAAAGCAAATTCATCATAGTCAAAAGAATAATAAAAATCTCCGACTTTTTTTGAAAAAGTATTTTTATATGCAGCCTTAAACTCCTTCAGAAAGGATACTTCAAACTCCACTTCACGTTTATCTGAAAGTTCTCCATCTATACATTTATTGCATGCATGAACTTTTGAAGAAGATCTGGTTTCCTGAAAAACCAGATTTCCTTTCAATTCCTTTCCCACTTGCACAGATGCTTTCGCACTTGCAATATTTTTATTAATACATTTTGCTTCTATCTCAAAAGACAACCCCAAAAATACCGTCACTTCTCCCTTTGCCTCTGTCTTAAGTTTTGGAGAAGATGTCAGACTTTTACTTCCCTCATCACTGGATACCGCAAATCCTGCCGTCCCAGTTACTTTACCGCTGATATTTAACTTTCCGCTTACTTCAAATACAAATCCCGCTTTTAGCTCAACCGTTATACATGGCAATGATCTAAACTTAATCGCAGGTAACTCTACAATCGTTTTCTCTATTTTCTTCGAACATGCAATCTCTGCTTTTGCAGAATACGTCACTTTTAATTCAGCATATTGATAGTCTGATGATATGTACAGCTTCAGCGCATGTTCTACCTTAAATTCAATTTTTCCTGATACTTTCTTTTTATTCCATTTAACTGAAAGCGCATTACTTGATTTAGTCTCCTCATCAACAAACGCATATGCCTGTACCTCATCCTCATAATCTACTATCCCATCATAGCTCACTCCCTCTTCCAGATTGGACGGATCCACATCCGCTTCTGCAACCCCTGCGCTTCCATTTATCTTCACATAATCAAAAACTTCCTCCATAGAAGTCTCTGCACTGGTAATCGTTGCAATTATATTCGTCTCATCCGATGTATCCAACGTAAGTTCTTCCACTTTTACAATCAATACATTTCCATCCGGCTGCTCATATGAAAAGATATCACCCGTCTGCAGAGATGTAATACTCTCATCCGCATGTTCTATCACATAATTCTCATTCCCATCATCCGAAGAAACAACCTGATTCACCCCTTCGCTCTGCGGAATTACTTTTGTATTCTCATCATAAACAGCAAAATTATTCGTTGTGTCCTCATCCAGATTCAACACCCTGTCTGCATCAAAATCATTTGTTGTTTTCGCAAGAAATTTTTGCATCTCTTGAGTATAATTTGGAGATTCATAGGCAGTGCAAAGAGGTCTTAAGGTTTCACTGTCTATCAGAAAGCATCTAAGAAAAAAATACTGCGGCATACTTTCTGTTTCAATCTCAACACTTGCCTCTGTCTCTCCTGCAAATACCTCAACACTGCCGGAATGCAGCATCTTAATGCCGTCCTCTTCATAAACACCGACAACCAGCATACAGTCCTCAAGAGTTTCAAATGAAACAACTGCGGTAGTGTCCGCCATCTCTGCCCCAAATACATTGTATCCATTATTCTCTTTCTGCTCATCCGCCTTGCTGCCGATAGATTCAGCCAACAGATTGCCAAATGAGTTTGTTCCTTCTATCGACAACTCATTTCCCATATTTCTGACCGAATCCTTTCCCTCTCGATCATCTATTCCTATTTCCGTCCCATAAACAATTTCAGGCAAAACGAAACCACTAAAAACCAAAACTGCTGCCATTATTCCGGCTATCATTTGTCTCAACACTTTCATACTCTACATCCTCTTCCTTTCTCAAACGCTCTTATCCCGTTGCTCCTCTGTCATAATTCAATTTTATCATATCAAATAAGCATTTTCAACTTACAAAATATCAAAACAGCAATTATCTGAAAACGAATTACATTTTTCACTATACTTTTATCCATACTTTTTAATGCGTTTATCTTTATTTTTGTTACTATTCACGGCTCAGGAGCCGCTCATAGCAACCGTTCGGGGCGATATTGGAAGTTTTGCCCTGCAAAAACCGCCCCGAACTTGAATCATGTTCATACGGAATGCGCAGTAAATGCGCATTCCTGAGCCGTGAATAGCAACTTTTTTCTACATCAGATTCTGGAGGATCCTTATGAATACCATTGGAGAACGAATTGTCTTTTTACGTGAAGAGCGGGATATGAGTCAAAAGGAGCTTGCTGTCACGATTGACATTGCTCCCACTTCCCTGTCACGCTATGAAAATAACCTATACGAACCCAAAGCCGAGATTATTAAACGCCTTGCAGATGCCCTAAATACTACCGCAGATTTCTTGCTTGGTATGACCGATATCTATCAGAAACCAACCTACACCTCTGGAAAACCAATCGGTCTTACTGCACAGGAGCAGAGAATCCTTTCCACATACCGTAAATTGAACTACGAAAATCAAGTACGTACCCTAGAACGCATGGAAACACTTTATGATTTGCAAAACGTGTAAAAGCAACACCTATTTTCTTTTGAAAAAGTGTAAATATACCTTCTGTTTTTCCAAAAACACGTGTGATTTCATTGTGTTTTCCACAAAATTGTGAGATAATAGCTATATTATGTGAAGTAAAAACGGCTTCACATAAGCTATATTACAGGAGGTGAACGATTTGCAGCGAACTGCATTAAAGCAACTGATAAGCTGGAAAAATGCCCCCGACAGAAAGCCTTTGATCTTAAAAGGCGCACGCCAAGTCGGCAAGACTTGGCTTATGAAGGAATTCGGCAGCCAGTTTTATGAAAGTTATTTTTATTTCAACTTTGACGAAGAAGAGGAATTAAATTCCATATTTGCAACAAACAAAGACCCTGCACGAATTATTGAATTGCTTAGTCTGTTAAAAGGGCAGAAAATACTGCCGGAAAGACATCTGATTATTTTTGACGAAGTGCAGGAATGTGCCGATGCACTAAACAGCCTGAAATACTTTTACGAAAAATCAAACGAATATCACGTCATCTCTGCCGGAAGCCTGCTTGGAACCTTGTTAGCCCAACCGAAATCCTATCCGGTCGGCAAGGTAAACATATTGAATCTATATCCGCTTACCTTTGATGAATTTCTGGCAGCTATAGATGACTCCCTGTTTCAATACTATACATCTATACAAAAAGATTCACGCATCGAAACTATTTTTCACAACAGGCTTTTAGATGCGTATAACTACTATCTGATTATTGGCGGAATGCCTGAATGCGTATCCTCTTGGATCCAAACAAAAGATCCTGCGAAGGTCAATCAGATTCAAGAAGAATTAATTACACTTTATAAAAATGATTTTTCCAAACACAACGGCAGGGTAAACAGCGAACGGATTTTATTGGTTTTTCGCAGTCTCGTAACACAGCTGGCAAAAGACAACGAAAAATTCATTTATGGATGTATCAAAGAAGGAGCACGCGCCCGCGAATTTGAAGAGGCAATTGAATGGCTGGTTTCTGCCGGAATTGTTATCAGGACATATCATGTCAGTAAGCCCGAACATCCTTTGAACACTTTCGTACAGCTCAATCACTTCAAACTGTTTCTTTTGGACGTCGGACTTCTGAAACACATGGCAGGCATAAGCAATGAAGCAATTCTTCTAAAAAATGACTACCAGTTCAAAGGCGCTCTAACAGAGAATTACGTACTCCAGCAGCTAAGAGACGTTTTTGACAATGAACCAAAATACTTCGCACCAACCGCTGCACTCGAGATAGATTTTCTCGTCCAAAGAGGAGTGGACATTCTTCCGATAGAGGTAAAAGCCGGTGAAAACACGAAAGTAGAAAGCTTCAAAAAATATTTGGAGAAATTTCATCCCACACAGGCACTGCGTTTCTCCAAGCTAAATTACCAGCCAACGGAACATTTCACAAATATTCCGCTCTACCTCACCAGAAAAACCCAAGACCTGCTTTGACAATTTCCACCGTAACAGTTCAGCCTTCTGCTTCACTGTTACTTTCCACCCAAAAACCCTCTTGGTTTTTATTGACAAATCTCCCCCAAGGCGATACACTTAATATATGTTTGTTCGTTAAAAAATTATCAAGATTTTTAGGAGGGCTTTATCAAATGAATAACTTAAAGTTGGAAGTTGAAAACGAAATCGCCGTTCTTTCCATCACAAGACCGGCAGCTTTAAATGCACTGAATTCCGAGACATTGGACGAGCTCAACGAAGTTCTGACAGAGATCGAAGGAAGAGACGACGTAAAAGTCGTAATCTTAACCGGCGGTCCGGATAAGAAAGGCAACGAGTTCAAATCCTTTGTTGCAGGTGCAGATATCGCTGAGATGGTGAATTTCTCCGCAGCAGAAGCAAGAGAATTCGGAATGAAAGCATCCGTTCCGTTCTTTAAGCTGATGAATATGCGTCAGGTTACAATTGCAGCCGTAAATGGCTTTGCACTTGGCGGCGGATGTGAAATCGCAATGGCATGTGATATCCGTATCGCAAGCGACAACGCAACTTTCGCACAGCCGGAATGCGGACTTGGCATCATCCCAGGATTCGGCGGTACACAGAGACTTGCACGTTTAGTTGGCATGGGCCGCGCAAAAGAGATGATTTTCACCTGTGACAGCATTGATGCAAACGAAGCATACAGAATCGGTCTTGTAAATAAAGTAGTTTCCACAGAAGAACTGATGTCTACGGCAAAGGCTATGGCTGCTAAGATTATCTCTAAGGGAAGCTATGCTGTATCTATTGCAAAGGCAGCAATCAACAACGGATATGACATGGATATCAAGAACGCCGTTGAAATGGAAGCAAATCTCTTCGGTATTACCTGCTCTACCGCAGACAAGAAGGAAGGCATGTCCGCATTCTTAGAGAGAAGAGCTGCAAACTTAACAGATTTCTAAGTTAATCTTAAATACGAGACATAAGGAAATCCCCCGATAAAAGTCGGGGGATTTTTCAAAGCAAACCCTGCGGCAGCTTGGTTCGTTGTCCGCAGAAATCAACGGAGGTTAATTCTATGAATCAGACAATCACCTTTATCGGCGGCGGCAATATGGCAAGCGCTATCATTGGAGGAATTCTCGGTGCAAATCTTGCCGCAAAGGAACTGATTACTGCAACAGCCAAAACAGAGCAGACGCTTGCTTCCCTTAAGGAACGTTTCGGAATCTGTACCACCTCGGACAATGAAGCCGCTGTAAAAGACGCAGACATCATATTTTTGGCTGTAAAGCCCTATCTGTTTCCGGAAATAATTGCACAAATTAAAAATGCTGTGAAACAAGACGCCATTATCGTGTCAATTGCCGCAGGACAGACCATTACCGCAGTTGAATCCATGTTTGGAAAAGAAATCAAACTGGTTCGCGCCATGCCCAATACTCCGGCACTGGTGGGCGAAGCTATGAGCGCCGTCTGCGCCAATCCAAATATAACAGAAGAAGAACTTTCCCTGATTATTTCCATTTTCAACAGCTTCGGAAAATGTGAAGTCATCACAGAATCTATGATGGACGTCGTTATCGGCGTATCAGGTTCTTCCCCCGCCTATATCTATATGTTTATTGAAGCGATGGCAGATGCTGCCGTAGCGGACGGAATGCCAAGAGCACAGGCATACAAATTTGCGGCACAATCCGTACTCGGCTCAGCTAAGATGGTCTTAGAAACAGGCAGGCATCCCGGTGAATTAAAGGATAATGTCTGTTCTCCGGGCGGAACCACTATCGAAGCGGTCGCCGTCTTAGAACAGCAGGGACTGCGCAATGCCGTTATCACCGCACAGCGCGCCTGTGTCAGGAAATCGAAAGATATGAGCAAATAACATTTCATGTTATAAACGGCACGCCCTTTTCTACGATAGAAAAACGAACCGCCTCTGTCTTTTTGACAGAAGCGGTTCAAATCTATCGCGGCCCTCATTCCTGATGCCCGACGCTTTCCTTCTATTTACAGATAAAATGATTCAGCTTTTCATTTAATTTATCGCTGCATTCCACGATTTCATCTGTGAGAACAATCAATTGCGCAATCACATCCGCCTGACGAAGCGTGCTGTTCGTTACTTCTTGTGTGGAAGCAGATGTTTCCTCAATACCTGCCGACAGATCGCTCATAGACGAAAGAATGACTTCTTTCTTCTGTACCATAGTCGTATTTTTGCCCTCCACTTCCGTCAACAAGGTATCTAAGGAATCAACGCCATGAAAGATGCTGTTGAACGATTCCTCTGTCTCCTTTACATTCTTGCTCTGCGTTCCCATAACTTTATTTACATTACTTACCGCATCCACAGTCTCTTTTATTTTTCCCTGCATAGTCTGAATGATATTCCTGATATCAGCGGTTGCACCCTGCGATTGTTCCGCAAGGTTACGGATTTCGTCTGCTACAACGGCAAAGCCTTTTCCTGCGTCTCCTGCTCTCGCTGCTTCAATGGAAGCGTTCAATGCCAATAAATTCGTCTGCTCCGAAATAGAATTAATCAAGGTTATGATGTCCTCAATTTCTTTTGAACTTGAATCCACATTATTAATGCTGTAAGTAATCTCTTCTGTTACGCGTATTGTATCATCAGAACTGGATACCAGATTATTCACAATTTTCAAACCAAACTGCGTCTTATCCTTTAATGTTCCGCAGGAATCCTTCATCGTTGTAACAAGTTCAGAAACTCCTTCAATATTGTTGGAAAGTTCATCTGTTTCTCCAACTACTGTAGTCGTTGCCCTTGCCTGCTCTTCCGAAACAACCGATACTTCCTGCATGGTATTTTTAATATCGTTCGAAGAACGGTCTAACTGTTCAAAGGACTCATTCAACGTATTATTTTTCTCCAGCAGCTGTTCCAAAGTATCTTTTGTATCTCCTATTGCCGCGCCGAAGTCATGAATCATCTTATTATAGGAATCACCGATTACATCCAGCTCATTCATTTTCTTTACATTCGTGTTCTTTAGCTTCACTTCGTCAGTAAGATTGCCTGCTCCTGCGTTATTGATAGCAGTTCTAATCTGATACAATCGTTTTGTAATACTGCCAATCATAAACCAAACGCATATAATACTTGCTATAACCACGATTGCCATAATAATTAACTGGATAACCGTACTCCTTGTCGTCACATCGGTATGTTCACCTGCACTGATCAAACTGATCATTCTCCAGCCGGTTCTTGAAACATCACACGCTTTGTAGAGATAAGTTCCTCCGTTTATCCGAATCGTACCTTCGGTGTCCCCTGTCTGCGCTGCAATTTCAAGAAGTTTGGAATCTTCCGTCTTTGTAAATATACGGTCCATATCCATTTTGTCGGAAAGAATTGTCCCGTCCGGCTCAAGCATCAGCGTGTATCCCGTCGTACTGAAGACACGTTCACAGCAATACTGGGACATATCCTGAAAATCAATATTCATTCCGATAACGCCCACTACATTGCCGCTGTCATCAGCCACGCTCCGGTACTCAGACAAAACCGTCTTGCCGGAAATCTTGTCTTCATAAGGTCCGACCCATATACTCTCCTTCTCTTTTGCCAGCTCGTAATATTCATCCTCTATTACGGAGTCCATACCCTTGCCCTTATAATCTGTATCATCGGCAACTACAATATTATCCCCTTTCTCGGAACGGAATACGGTTCCCGCAATCAGAGCATTCGCTCCTCTCAATCCATACAGCAGCCCTTCGGTTCCCTCAAAATTTCCGGATTTCACTTCTTTTTGGATAATGCCCGTCATGCTCATCGTAGACATACGGTATTCAATGCCCCAAAAATAAGATTCGAATGCCTGCGATGCCGCTGCAAATCCATTATCCAAATCAGTTTTGATAACAGAATCACCATAATCACTGATATTTTTAATTGCACCAATACTACTGCCAATCTGACCTACTAAAATCAAAGGAATCAGTATTGCCAGCATGATTACCTTTAGGGATTTGCCATTTCCCTTTTTCATTTTCCTCTCCTCGTTCATTTGTCATATTTCCTCCTTTGTACATTTCCTTTGTAATTCTACTGTAGTATAAGTATATCATAATTACTACAGATTTGTCCTTTATATAAGAAATTTTTGTCAAATTTATCATTGCTATCTTTTACATTTCTCCATATAATAAAATTAACTTTTAAGAAAGGAATTTACGTATTATGTGGGCATATGAAAGTGTATTTTATCAAATTTATCCTCTGGGATTTGCCGGAGCGCCTTTTGAAAATGACGGAAACCTCGAACACCGGATTTTGAAGGTCAACGACTGGATTCCTCATATCAAAAAGCTCGGTGCAAATGCCATTTACTTTTCTCCCATCTTTGAATCCGACACTCACGGATACAACACCAGGGATTATAAGAAAATTGACTGCCGCCTTGGAACAAATGAAGATTTCAAAGAAATCTGCGATAATCTTCACAAAGAAGACATCCAAGTTGTATTAGACGGTGTGTTCAATCATGTCGGCAGAGGCTTCTGGGCATTTCAGGACGTACTGGAAAAACGTTGGGATTCTCCTTACAAGGACTGGTTCCACATCAATTTTGACGGCAACTCCAATTACAACGACGGTCTGTGGTATGAAGGCTGGGAGGGCAATTATGATTTAGTGAAACTGAATCTTAGGAATGAAGAAGTTATTTCCCACCTGTTAGACTGTGTCAGCTATTGGATTGACACATTCGATATTGACGGGCTGCGCTTGGATGTGGCATATTGCCTAGACCATGATTTTATCCGAAGACTCCGAAATTTCTGCG
>Ga0137306_103670_pt1 | contig 11158 bp, 10 predicted proteins | sample Inofroosms_March_FD_97187 | JGI IMG/M metagenome (GOLD analysis project Ga0137306, IMG submission 97187) | Mouse cecal microbial communities from Vienna, Austria - N-Acetylneuraminic and N-Acetylglucosamine D2O microcosms_March | ecosystem: Host-associated > Mammals > Digestive system > Large... | reverse complement strand
CTTTAAGCCCTGAAATGGATTATGATACAGACATCAGCAACAATATCAATGTTGGAACTGCCACTGTAACAATCACCGGTAAGGGTAATTACACAGGCGAGATTACAAAAGAATTTACAATTTCTGCCGCTTCACTGGAACATGCAATTATTTCATTATCTCCAAGCAGCTTTGCCTATGACGGAACCGCTAAAGAGCCGACTGTCACTGTTACGCTTGGTGATAAAACTTTAACAAAAGATACGGATTTCACTGTTGCTTACAGCGACAACACTGAGATTGGAACCGCTACTGTTACCGTAACAGGCGATGGCAATTATAGCGGTACAAAAACAGCCAGCTTTACAATTACTGATGGCGAAAAGATCCTATTAGACGATGCGGAGATTACGGTAACACCTGACAGCTTCGTTTATGACGGAACCCCTAAAACCCCGGATGTTTCCGTTATTATTGGTGAAACTACTTTAACAAAAGATACGGATTTCACTGTAGACTACAGCAATAATACAGACGCTGGTACTGCTACTGTTACCATTATAGGTAAAGGAGATTATGCCGGTACAGTTAACAAATCATTTACGATTACCGCTGCTTCTCTTGAGTACGCATCAATCACAGTAACGCCTGACAGCTTCGTTTATGACGGAATCCCTAAAACTCCGGATGTTTCCGTTATTATTGGTGACACTACTTTAACAAAAGATACGGATTTCACTGTAGACTACAGCAACAACACGAACGTAGGCGATGCTACCGTTACAATTACCGGTAAAGGTAATTATACCGGAACAAAGACAGCAGCCTTCTCCATTACAGAAGCTTCCAGTGAAAAAACTTCTCTGGAGACTGCAGTTATTACATTGAATCCGAACAGCTTCGTCTATGACGGAACCGCTAAAACTCCGGATGTTTCCGTTACTCTTGATGAGAAAGTATTGACGAAAGATACGGATTACACTGTAGCTTACAGCAACAACATCAATGTGGGCAGCAACGCAACCGTTACAATTACCGGTATCGGCGATTACACAGGTACAGCCACTGCTACTTTCAGTATCACGGCAGCCCCGCCAGCTCCCGGTAAGACCTCCATCACCGGAGCTGTCGTCAGACCTGTCACAGCAAGCTACACCTACGACGGCACTGCAAAAACACCGGCCGTTACCGTTACTTTGAACGGAAAAGCATTAACTGCAAATGATTACAACGTTGCCTACAGTAACAACATCAATGCCGGTACTGCAACAATTACCGTTACCGGTAAGAACAACTACACCGGCACTGCAACCGGAACCTTCACAATCGCTAAGGCTTCCAAGAGCATCACGGTAAGCAAGAGTTCTTATGCAAAAGTAATGGGAAATAAGGCATTTTCACTCGGCGCTACCACTGCAAAGGGCGAAACATTATCTTACACCAGCAGCTCAAAGAAGGTCGTAACTGTTAGTTCGAGCGGAAAAGTAACAATCAAAGGAACCGGAAAAGCGACTATTACCATTAAATCTGCTGCAAGTGCAAACTACAATGCGGCAAGCTCCAAAAAGGTTACTATTACTGTTGCACCAAAGAAAATTTCCATTTCCTCTGTAAAGAGTACGAAAAAAGGACAAATGACAGTAAAATGGAAACGTAACAGCACCGCAAGCGGATACCAGATTGTGTACTCCACCACGAAGAACTTTAAGAAAAAAACAACCGTAACAATCAAGTCCAATAAAACAATCAGCAAGACTATAACGAGCAAGCTGACAAAAGGAAAGAAATATTACGTAAAGGTTCGCGCATATAAAACCGTAAAAGGAGTAAAAGGCGGTAAACTTTACGGCGCTTACAGCAAAACAAAGACTGTAACAATCAAGAAAAAATAATAATATCCCCCGGATTACCATAGAACCAAATAAATAGAAAAGAAGCTGCCGCACATATGATTTTTAATCATATGTGCGGCAGCGCTTTTTGTATTTGCCATAACCGTCATCTCCTGCTTCCCCGAATCCTTTCCTGAATTTCCCGATAATGCCGGCATAACACTTCCTCTGCCGGCTTGCCATATATTTCGTAGTCTCCCCTCTGCATCGCATGGTTTAAGGCATACAGCCTGTCGCTCCAAGACCAGAATGCCCATCCGCCGAACCACTCTCTCTTCTCACATGCCGTCATCATGGCGTCATACCAAAGCGCCTGTGCCATGAAGTCCAACTCTCCCTGAAGCGTCCAATTATTCGGTACATCCTTAGAGCCATCCACCGACATACAGCCTGCTTCCGCAAAAAAGAACGGTTTATTATATTGTACCACTACTTTTTCGATCCGATCCAGCTCCTGCTCAATTTCCAACAATGGATAATATCCACTGGAAGAAATTACGTCTACACAATCCCACCATTTCACATTATGTTCCTGATATTTATCCGTATTATAGGACACAAGCCCCCGATATTCGCTGCGGATATCGGCAATCACCTGACGCCACTCTTTCTCCCTATGCTCCGACATCACCATTTCGCATCCTGCAATGTGCATAGAACATCCCATCTCCTGAGAAATGCCTGCATAATGCCGTTGAAACTCGGAATAAGAATCAAACCAGTTCTGCCACTTTGGCTCACAATGCACATCCTCATTAAAAAAGCTTACATATGCTCTCCATGCCCCGTTCTTGCAGTTCACCGTTGGTTTTAATGCAACCCGAAGTCCAAGACGCTGTGCATATTCTATCATTCTCTTCAATTCATCATCCTGCATGGTTGCTTTGGAAGTATAACAGATTTTTTCTGACTGCGGCGTATCCTGCAGTCCATTCGGAACAAATATAACAAAATCCGAGCTGGTTCGTTCCTTCATTAGCGCCAGACTTTTTCTAGCCTTCTCTCCGGAAAAACTTCCCTCCTTTGCAAACGGAGCGAAATTCATTCCACAAATATAACGCAAATCCATACCTACTCCTCTTTTCCGTTCTCAAATCCAATCGTATCAATACACCCCCCATGCGGAATATATTATAGCGCTGTCGATTGTGTGTGACATGGGTGTTTTTATACAGGATTTTTCATTGAGAAAAATATAGCATTTTACACTTGGGGTTGATATAATGAATTATTATAAAAATTGTAAAAAACGATTCTGACACGAAATAGAAAGGATGTTAACAACGTGAATTCCCTTTATGAATATAGCGACCGTTTAAATGCCCCATGCGAATGTTTCTTATTCGATACCAGATTACACACTTTTCCAGTGCGGCCCCACTGGCACTACTTTATGGAAATCCTCTTTATGCTTGAGGGAACTGCAATGATAAGCTGCGACCAAAATACCTATGTGTTGGAACCAGATGATATGATATTATTTCTTCCCCAGCAGATACATTCCATTTACTCCACTACAAATATACCTTTAAAATACTATGTGCTAAAATTTGATATCAATCAACTGTCTCCCTCTGCAAATGCACCGGGGCACACTCTTTCCGGCATTCATTTTAACTCTCTTTTTCGCTGTGCGAAGGGAGATGCGCATGCTCCGCTATACTTTTCAGCAGAAACGTTGGAAGGAATCCCTATCGAAACACTTTTTGAAAAGTGCTACAGTGAAATGAAAGAGCAGGAATATGGTTACCGCATTTTGATGCAATCCTGTATCAACACACTGCTTACCTATGTATTGCGGCTCTGGAGGACAAACGGATTCGATACAGATCAATCTCTCGCGATGCCCAAAGAAGAAGATACCATACACTCCATTACAGAATACATTGACAACCATGCACATGAGGCGCTAAAAGTGGAAGATTTAGCCGAACTATGTCATATGAGTTATTCCTACTTCGCCAAGATTTTTCGGGAATTATATGGTCAATCCTGCAAGAAATACATCGAATTCATACGTCTGTCTAAGGCAGAGGATTTGCTGCTTTTTACGAATCTCGACCTCAATTATATCAGTCAGGAAACCGGATTTTCCGATTGCAGCCACTTTATTAAAGCCTTCCGCAGCAAACACGGCATGACGCCGAAACAATTTCGCACAGAACACTCCAGAAAATGAACGACATCCGGCAAAAGATGCTTTTTAGCTATGCTAACAAACAAGATTCTTTTGCCGGCGTACATTTCTCTGCTGCCATCATATGTTAACTTCTAGGCAAGTGAAAGTTCCTGACAGATAGCCGCCAATTCTTCTGCTGTAAATTCTTCATGCGTCCATTTTAAAATATCATCATTTTTACCATCCTTATAACGCGGAACTAAATGGATATGGAAGTGAAAAACCGTCTGACCCGCAACCTCTCCATTGTTCTGCAGGATGTTAAATCCATCACAGTTCAAGACCTTTGTCATATGTGCCGCCAATTTCTTTGCCAATTTCATTGCCTGTGCAGCAACTTCTTCATCAATCTCATAAAGATTTGCATAATGCTCCTTTGGCAATATCAGGGCATGCCCCTTTGACGCCGGATTCACGTCTAAAATCACCCGAAAAGTATCATCCTCATAAATCGTATTGGATGGAATTGCTCCGTTAATTATTTTACAAAATATGCAGTTATCATCTCTCATTTTTCTCTTCCTTTCTTTATCGTTTTTTGTCGAGATTTGTTGTATAAATTTGATTGATTTTAGAAAATAAACATGCTAAACTTCTCCTTGTCAATCATTCCTATATGATTCCTATCATATAAAACTCAGGAGGTTTCGCCTAATGTTAACGAATGAAGATTACGCTAAAGCATTTCATGAAATAAAGAATTCCATCACAATCATCAACAGCTCTCTTCAGCTTCTGGAAAAACAACATCCGGAACTGTCCGCATACGAGTATTGGACAGAGTCTAGGGATACGCTCGATTATTTAAGACAAATGGTCCAGGAACTCTCACAGGTAAACTTTGCTTCTGATTTCGTGTTGCAGCCTACTAATCTCAACCTTCTGTTAAACAACATTCTGGCGTCTATCCGCAGCCTTAATGACAATAACGGCTGTGAATGCAAAAGCAATATTGAAGAAAATCTTCCTATGATTGGAGCTGATTCCATGCGCCTCAATCAGGCAATCATGAATCTCATTAAAAATGCCTTTGAATCTATGAACATGCAAGGTACAATTCATCTTAATGCCTATCAGAAAAATCATTCTATTTCCATTGATATTATTGACTTTGGAGGCGGAATTCCTTCTGACCTTATAGAAACTCTGTTCTCTCCTTTTGTCACTTCCAAACCGGGCGGAACAGGTCTTGGTCTATCCATCAGCCAACAGATTATCGAAAATCATCACGGAACTCTAAATTATGTTTCACGTCCGGGCGACGGATGTACCTTTACCATCATACTTCCGATACTGAATTGTTAGAAGCAGCTTCTATTCAAAGATAAATATCTGATCCAGCATCCGAAGCGTTTTAAAATTGCCCTTTGCTGTCATCTCACCCGTCATGAAGGCTCTCTGAAATGTCATTCTCCCGGCGATAATGCTGTCAAAAATCTCCGGTGATAACTTGGCATAGACATCCACCTCTTCTTCTTGTCCGTAATGACAATTCAATTCTCCATTCTCCACTTCCACACAAAGCGGCTTTTTCTTCCCCTCTATCACAAACAAATACTTAGCCGCAAAATTCTCCTGCGCTACGAAATGAGCTTCCAAATCAATAATATATGCCGTTGACTCATCTGTATTCTGCTGATTTAGCATTCCCTTAAACATAGATGCCAATTCTTCAATATCTTCTTTTTGCTGCTTCACATAAGAATCATCCGATACATATTTGGAAAGCTGCTCGCTCTCCTGCGGAGTCAGATCCAGCTTCTGCGTCCGCAGTACCGTTCTTGCGACCGCCTGATTACTTGCAGGCAGTCCCTTCTGCTTCTGCGATATGGTCCGATAAAGATTTTCCGCCTTTTTCTCAATAATTCCAGAATACTCATGATTCACTTCAAAGCTTACCAAATCATCTACATATCCGCATAAACCACTGCAGGGAAGACCGCCTAAAATCTCCCATGCATTCGCAAGTGTCGTTTCTCCTTCCCGTTCTCCATAGGTAGTAGACATAACAATCGGCTGCATATAAATCGTCTTAATCCTCTCCTTATCGCCATATAACCAGCAGGCATCCAGAAACTGCGTCATATATCCGCCAATGCCCAGCCACTCTACTGTTGTCGCAAGGATAATACCATCTACTTCCTTTAAAGTCTGAGGAAGCGTGGAAATACTGTTCTTATATTCAAAAATATTATAACGTTCTATACTGACGCGAAGTTCCCGAAGAACATCTTCCATTTTATTGATAACATAAAGTGTTGGGTCATCCAAAAGCCCTCTGCCGCCATAATATATATTTACTTTCATTTTCTTCCTCCAGAATCTAATATAGCTGATGAGAAACCGGCTTTTCGGATTCTCATAATAAGCGCCGGTTTTGCTTCGCATAACATATATTTAGTATAACTTATCAGAAGTTGCAACGCAAGTTCTGATAAAATTTCTAACGTCGTTACTGTTCACTCCTTCGGTCGTTCCGATAACCTAACGTCTCCTTTTCCGGTATAGCAGGACACAAAATACAAAACCGGAAATCAGACCTCCAACATGTCCCCAGTTATCCACTCCCGTAGTGGTAAAACCAAAATACAGGCACAAACCAATCATAATCACCAGACCTCTGGCTGTCAGATTCTCAAACTTTCCGCGATTCCTGATTGCCACCCATAAAAGTGCGCCTATAATACCATACACCGCACCGGAAGCTCCAGCCGACACTGCTAAATCCCCTGTTTTTATCATCATTCCAAGCGACAAGAGACTGCTGCCCAATCCTGCAAGAAGATAAAGCAGAAGATATTTTACCTTCCCCAGTGCATGTTCCAACTGTGTCCCCGCCACCACGAGGAGCACCATATTATTCATCAGATGTTCTACCCCAAAATGCAGGAACATGCAGGTAAACAACCGATACCACTCTCCACTGGCTGCCACAAGTTCCGGATAGACTGCGCCATGATTCATCATAAACACAGCATCCTCCGTATCGCCTAAAAATGTCAGTACAAGAAAAACAATTATATTGACTGCTGCCAATCCTATGCTTACAAACGGAATTCGATTCCACCCCGTCCCTCTCGAAGCGCCGTTTGACAAATCGCTCTCATTGCCTAAATCCTGCTTTGCCTGCTCGGCGCCTGCGCTCTCAAGCACTGCCCTTATCCCGAAAAAATCTCCCGGCTGATTTTCATAGATAAGCAGCCTGTTCATCCTGGTATCAAATATCCATACCGGCAGAGCGCCGGAACAATGCTCTTTATATCTCTCCGGATGCTCTGTTACAAATAACATCAAAATCTCTACGTCATGAATTGCGGCATCCTCCTGATAGCCCTCCAGCCTGCCCCAAGGATGAAAAAATAATTCCCGGAGATTTCGCCATAACAATTCTATCTGTCTGCCGTCAAGCCAAAACCCATCATGACCGTAAAATCCTACGACTACTTGTGCCGTTCCATTTACGTAATGATAGTATACGCCTGCCTCCTCAGGTTTCACTTTCAGAAAACGGTATCCTTCTCCCTTTAATCTACTGTCAATTTTATTTATCATGGTATCTTCCTCGCTTTTTTCCATGATACCCCAGCTTTTTTATTCTGTAAAGAGCTTCTCCCTGATTCTATTACTCTTCCTCATAACGAAATCTCTCATCCGCAAATGCTATGATGTCTCTATGCTTCAAGGAAACCTTTTCCATATAATGAAGCAGCTTTCCATTGACCCATGTTCCATTTCTGGAATTCAAGTCTTCAATATAATAGATATTGTCTGCATTATTGATTCTTGCATGAAGACGGCTGACCGTCTCGCTTCCCAGAACGATATCTGCGTCCTTCTGGCTTCCAACACAATAAATATCTTTGTTCAGATATATTTCTCTTTCTATTTCTCCTCCGATATATACTAATTTTGCCATTTTTCTTTCCTCCTTATTCTTATCCAGAAAAGAAGTCTGCCTCTCCTTTTTCTGTTCGCTCTCATTCATAGGCTCAAATACCATCTGATTCTTTTCTTTCTGCTTATATGGACTCCACTCCTGAATTGTCTGTCTCCCTGCTTGCAGCAGCCGTCTTCCTTTTTCTAACCATCTTTCCGAAAAAACGCTTGTCTCCCGCTTCCCCGGTTCCTGCAAATTCCTCGTATTTAAGTTGTCATACGCCAGTTCTTCCTCTACGCAATCTGCAGCCTGCTCCTCTCTTTCATAACTCCGATCTATCTGCTTTACTCTTTCTTTATCTCGCTTTTTCTCCTCGCCTCTAAGTTCTATATTCTCCGATTCTCCCAGCAAGCTCCAGATCTTATCTATTGCACAATTAGGCTCCAGCGTCATCTGATAAATCTTATAACCAACAGCTACCGCCTGCTCTTCCCCGTGCTCTATGTAGGTGAGAAGATATTCCATTAATGTATGAAAACCATCGGTAAAGGGAACTTCTTCTCCCGGACAATAGCATAGAAATACTTCTTTGCTGTGGTTTGAAACGTATAGGCATTCCGGCAAAAGCAAAATTGACTGTTCCTTTAGAAGATAATTCTCAGCCTCTTTTATTCCGTTATAAATAGCCGATATCAGTTTCCGCACTTCCTGATAACCTAGTTTTTTATACTTTACATATTCTTCAAAAGACTGTTTTCCCGTAATGTCATACCAATATTCCATTTGACCGTCCGCTATCATTGTTTCAAAATCTAAAAATGGATCTATCTGATTTCTTTTACACATTTCAATCTGGTAATCCGGCATCGTACAAATTCCGCTAATTACCATAAAACTCTTCCCAACATTTCTCCTATATGTTACTTCCATCCAATTTCCTCCCATACATCCCCTGCCAGCCGCAGTCGCTGAACCGTCTCTACCGCCTTGGTCTGGCAGATACAATCCTTATTCCCGAACTCTTTGCGCACTTGCTGATACATATGAATTCCCATTTGAAGCAGCACAGCTATAATACATAGCACAATCGGCATAAGAATCGCCGCCTCTACCGTATAACTTGCCCGCAGCGACTTTTTCATAACAACATCATCTCCAAATAGGCCAGAAACAGAAATGGAATAAACGCCACCTCGTCTCTTCCGCGTTTTCTTTTCAACACCAGCAGCAGCAGCGACCATATTCCGCAAAAAATCAGACCATGAAAAAATAACCTTGTATTTTCCCAGAATCCGAGATAAATTCCGCTTACAATAAGCACCAGCGCATCTCCTGATCCAATTTGTCCGGTCAGATAACTAAGCAGCAAAAGCCCCAGTCCCAGTGCGCACCCAGCCAGCAGACTGCCGATAGATATATTCCGATAGTATAGATGAAGAAGCATACCTATGATGCCAAATAATAATACCGGATATACAAGAACCCTTTTCCTTCTGAAATCTTCAAAGGAACACCACCCCAGCATTCCCAACAATGTATATGACTGAATCATTTTTTCTCCCTTCAACTTGCTTTTCACAACATTCCGGTAGATTTGGAAGTCCTTTCCCAAACTTACCCTCCACATTTTGAACAGGCATGACGCCCTCCTATTTCCGATAATCTAACCTTTTGTACACTTCGCTTCAAACCGGTACATGCAATACTGCCATGATATACATCACCGTAGTCTGTAATATAGACCAAGGTTCCAAAGCTTTTCCCACATTTCCTGCACATCTCATACCTTCCTCCCGAATGATTCCTTTGCTTTTCTACTTCCTCAAACGCAACGCTTCGGATGCTCAAATCCAGATATGGGCATTGTGCAGTCTGATGATAAGCACTTCCGGTGGGTGTGATATACACCCAGCCGGCGTTCTCCGACGCCGTCCGATTCTCTCCTGTCCATTTTCTAGCCTTTGCCTGCTGATGCACCAGAAACTCATATTTCCCAAACAGACCAATCGGAAATTTGACACGATACTTTACTTTTAAATGTACGTAATCCCCTTCCAGCTCTGTATCCAAAAGGCTGATACCGAGTTCTCCACCCCTGATATATTCCGTTCTGGCATTCTGTTCTTTCAAATGCTTCCGGAACAAAACCTCTGCTGCGGCAAACTCTGCTTTCTCACTTATCTTATCCGCCCCATCTGACTCTAGCGCCGCATACTCGGAAATTATTCTTCCCGTATAATTTAAAGACGCCTGTATCTCAATCTGAAGCTGCATTATGCAAAAAAAGAATAGAATACATACAACAAAGCACACAAACACCGGGATACTCACTGCTGCTTCGACCATATAAAAACCAGGCAAAGAGGTGTACAAAGGTGTCTCCTTTCTATGTCGCCGGGATGACAGTCCCCGCTTTTTTATTGGTGTGAGAGAGTTCTTAACGAGCGTCAATATGATTCTGCCATTATATTTCATTTTCTGAGACACCTTTATACACCTCTTTCCCTTTCCTGCTTTCTATTCTTGTAACAGTTCAGATACCCCACTGTTACCTATTCTTCCCTGTAAGTACCTGTTTTTCGGATACTCCATTGATACTTTTCTATTTCCAGCGACAGAAACATTGGTCTTGCCGTATAATCGTATCGAATCATGCACCGATCCCACAGCATATCCATCCGCAGATCGGAATACCCGTCTACAGCCTGCAGATTCCGCTCTATCAAATCCATTGCCCGGTAACAGAGCTTCGCTCTCCCTGTCAAAAACATAAGCACCCTCAGATAATCTTTGTATTCCAATCCATTTTTGCAGGTTTTTGCTTCTTTAAAACCGGATTCTTTTGATAATCCTCCAACGTCTGTTGACCACTCGGCAGATGTTTTTATAATGGGAATCTTTTCCCCTGCCAGCAAGCTCCTCACATCAGATACGCTTTCTGCAAACGCCCAGACCGCAAGAATTCCCTGTTGAACTCCTTTTATTAACAACCCGTTTCCAGTTGCGCCTACAAGAAGCGTTGCCAAAGTGAGCGCCTCACTTTTCTTTTGCTCATCTGTCTGTAAATAAATGAAATTTGCAGCTTCCCGAAGTAAGAGAATTCGCTCTAACACTCCCTCCAGATTCTTCTTATCCGAAGCCTTTCCCACAATCAAATATTCCATCTCATACTCCAAACTTCCTGAAAGTGTATCCTGCCCGGCAGACACTTCCTGCTCCGTTTCTGTTTTC
>Ga0137306_103666_pt1 | contig 11164 bp, 7 predicted proteins | sample Inofroosms_March_FD_97187 | JGI IMG/M metagenome (GOLD analysis project Ga0137306, IMG submission 97187) | Mouse cecal microbial communities from Vienna, Austria - N-Acetylneuraminic and N-Acetylglucosamine D2O microcosms_March | ecosystem: Host-associated > Mammals > Digestive system > Large... | reverse complement strand
AGGGCTCTGTCCTGCTTTTCCAGATACTGATATTTGGAGAGGGCCTGGCCCAGGACGATATGGCTTAAACCGCCTTTCTCCAGGATCTCCATGAGAATATCCAGCGCCAGCTCCCTGACGTTGATGCGGGTTCCTTCTTTTTCCTTAGTCACGTCGCCGGTTCCCTCCAAACAGGATGACCAGACGGAGAAGCTGGAGGATAGCCGTGGCTGCAGCCGCAACATAGGTCATGGCAGCCGCTCCAAGGACACTTCGGGTCTGGGAGACTTCCTGTCCGCTTAAGATCCCCAGCTGGTCTACAAGAGCCACGGCACGGCTGGAGGCGTTAAATTCCACCGGCAGGGTGATCAGCTGGAACAACACCACCATCAGAAACATCCAGATCCCGATCTGGATCAGAGGCCTCATCCCTCCAAGCAGAAGTCCGATCATGATCAGTGGCCATGACAGTCTGCTGCCGAAATTGGCCACAGGTACAAAAGCGGCCCGAATCCTGAGGGGAGCATATCCTCTGTTATCCTGTATGGCGTGGCCGCATTCGTGGGCAGCCACTCCTATGGCGGCCACTGATGTGGAACGGTATACATCGTCCGACAGATTGACGGTCTTCGTCCTGGGATCATAGTGATCCGTCAGGCTTCCCGGAACGGAGCGCACGGAGACATCATAGATGCCCTGAGACTGAAGGAGCCGCCGGGCAGCCTCCTCTCCCGTCATGCCCGTACTGCTCCTCACACCGGAATATTTTTTAAACGTGCCGTTTACCCTGGCCGATGCCACAAGAGACAGCACGGTTCCGATGAGAAGAAGAATGACTGTAGGATCAAAGAATCCATAGTAACCTCCGTACATAATAAACAACTCCTTTCAACTAATTTCCCTGGACTTCTCTCAGAAACAGGGTTCCCTCTTCTATGGGATAGCCTCTGAGAAACGCATCTGCAGCCATCCGCTTCTTCCCCTCCGGCTGAAGTTCCAGAAGGGACAGGGCCCCTTTTCCCGTTTTTACCAGGATGGTCTGTCTGTCCCTGAAGACGACCTGACCGCACTGGCCTTCGTAATCCCGGTCCACCACGGCAGCCTTCCAGATCTTTAAGGTCCTGCCGTTCCATCTGGTATAGGTGCCGGGCCAGGAATTTAATCCTCTCACCAGCCGCTCAATGGCGGCGGCGTCCATGGTCCAGTCGATATCTCCCATAGACTTTTTCAGCATCTTTGCATAGCAGGTTCCCTCATCGGTCTGAGGAGTGCGGACGGCTGTTCCCGCCTGGATCTTCTTCAGAGTAGAGATGATCAGGTCTGCGCCTGCCAAGCTTAACTTATCGTGGAGACTGTCGCCGGTCTCATCCTCAGCCAGCCGAACCACGGTTTTTTCCAGCATATCTCCCGTATCCAGCCCCTCATCCATCATCATGGTGGTGACGCCGGTTTCCTTTTCCCCGTCGATGACCGCCCACTGGATCGGAGCCGCCCCCCGGTATCTGGGCAGCAGAGAGGCGTGGATATTGACGCAGCCCATGGGAGGAATCTCCAGGACCGCTTTCGGAAGGATCTGACCAAAGGCCACTACCACCATAATATCCGGTTCCAGTCCTTTTAATACCTTTATAAATTCCGGATCCCGCACCTTCACGGGCTGGTAGACAGGGATATGGTATGACAGCGCCCTCTCCTTCACCGGAGGCATGACCATGGCCCTGCCTCTTCCCCTGGGCTTATCCGGCTGAGTCACTGCGGCCAGGATCTCATGGCCCTCCCTGACCAGGGCCTCAAGCACCGGAACGGAAAATTCGGGGGTTCCCATAAATACGATCCGCATCCTATGCCTCCTCTTCCTCCATGTCTTCCACGTTCTTCAGTTCTCCCTCTACAAGAGAGACATACAGCTCTCCGTTGAGATGGTCGCACTCATGGCAGACGGCCCGGGCCAGCATCCCTTCGGCTTCCAGGATAAACTCTTCCATGTTTTCATCCAGAGCCCGGACTCTGACACGCTCCGGCCTGGTGACGATGCCGGCCTTGCCCGGCACGCTTAAGCAGCCCTCCTGTCCGGTCTGACTTCCTTCTGTCTCGATGATCTCGGGATTGATCAGAAGATACTGGCTGCCGTCCTCCACATCGATCACCACGATCTGCCTGAGGATCCCTACCTGAGGAGCCGCAAGGCCTACTCCGTTATTCTCATACATGGTTTCAAACATATCTTCAATCAGCTGTGCAATCCTTGGGGTCATCTCTTTTACAGGCTTACATTTCTTATAAAGGATCTCATCCCCGATGGTCCTGACCTGTCTTAATGCCATTTTGTTTATCCTCTCTTTCACGCAAAATCATACTGCACCATCACATGCCCGTGCCATAATGCCTGGCGGCTGCTGTCTTCCAGACAGTTTTTTAATTTTATTAGTATATCATAGTTTTCGTCTTTCAAGTATAAAATTTTTCTATAGATATCATTAACTTTGTATATTGGGGCCTGAGCCGGACCGATGGTCTGAACCGTCTCACAGCCAGGTGCCTGTCCGGTCCACCGTGCCAGATCGTCCATGGCCTCATTGAGCGTGTCCTCGGATCCGCAGGAAGCCAGCACTGCCATCATCTGACAGACAGGAGGATAGCATAACAGCTCACGGTATATCATCTCCTGCCGGTAAAAAGAGGGGTAATCCTGCGCGGCGGCACAGCGGATGCTGTAGTGTTCCGGCTGATACGTCTGGATCATCACTTCTCCGGCCAGATGATCGCGGCCTGCCCGGCCTGCCGCCTGAGTGAGAAGCTGAAAAGTCCTCTCTCCGCAGCGGAAATCCGGGGTGTACAGAGATAAGTCTGCTGCCAGGATCCCAACCAGAGTCACATTGGGAAAATCGTGTCCCTTGACGATCATCTGGGTTCCGATAAGGATATCGGCCTGTCCGTCTGCAAACGTTGTCAGAATCTCCTCGTGGCTTCCTTTTTTTGATGTGGTATCCATGTCCATCCTGAGGACTCTGGCAGAGGGGAACATCTTTTTGGTCAGTTCCTCGATTTTCTGAGTCCCTGTGCCGAACCCGGCAATGTAGGGGGAACCGCAGGAAGGACACAGAGAAGGCATACCGGTCTCATACCCGCAGTAGTGACACACCAGTTTCTGCCCGAAGTGAAGAGTCAGCGATACGTCGCAGTGGGGACAGCGGATGGCCTCGCCGCAGGAACGGCAGGATACAAAGCCGGCATAACCCCGCCGGTTTATGAAAAGCATGGTCTGCTGTCCCGCCTCCAGCCGCCCGGCCATGGCCTGCTGCAGTTTTCTGCTGAAAATAGATTTGTTGCCTTCTTTTAGCTCTTCCCGGAGATCGATGACCTGTACAGACGCCATGCGGCTGTCTGCCCTGGCTCTCCTTGAGAGACAAAAGAGACGGTACCGTCCCTCCAGGGCTCTGGAATAAGCCTCCAGCGACGGCGTTGCGGAGCCCAGGACGACACTGGCCCCGGTCATCTCCGCCAGGTATTGTGCCGTCTCCCTGGCATGGTATCTGGGAGAGATCTCGCTCTTGTAGGCATTTTCATGTTCCTCATCGATTATGATCAGACCAAGATCGGAAAAAGGAGTGAACAAAGCTGATCTGGGGCCGATGATGATCCTTACATCTCCCCTTTTTGCCCTGTCGAACTGGTCATACCGCTCGCCGGCGGACATGCGGGAATTGATGATGGACACCTGGTCTCCGAAACGCCTGAAAAATCTCATGACAGTCTGATAGGTCAGAGCGATCTCCGGGATCAGGACGATCACCTGTCTGTTATTTTTCAGAACATGGCTGATGATCTCCATATAGACTTCCGTCTTGCCGCTTCCCGTCACTCCGTAGATCAGGGAAGTCTCCCGGATGCCTCTGTCATACCGGTCCGTAAAATCAGTGACGATCTTCTGCTGTTCTTCGTTGAGACGGAGACGTTCTTCGGATCTTAAGCCTCCATCCATATGGGGACCGCGGAACACCGTCTCGGACTCCAGAGCGATGAGCCCTTTTTCCGCCATCAGCTTTAAGGAGGCAGGAGACAGATGCATCTGGTTAGTCACTACTTCATAAGGAAGACGGGGAGCATCAGAAAGTGCCAGAAGGAGCCTTTCCCGGGCCCGGTGATGTCTTCTCCCCGCTTCTTCGGCAGCCTCTCTGGTCTCCTGAGCCGTCATCAGACGGCAGACGGACCGGACCTGTTTCTGCCTGACCTTCTGCTTTACGGGAAGCACGGTCTTCAGCGCCTGATTCATGGTGGAGCCGTACCGCTCCTTCATCCACCAGGCCAGCCGGATGAGCCGGGATTCTGCAGTCACGCTTCCGGGGACAACTCCTGATATGGATTTGATCCGTGCCGTGTCAAACTCCGCCCGGTCAGTCAGGCCCACCACATAGCCTCTGCGCAGACGGTTGCCTGCCCCGAAGGGGATCTCCACCTGAGTGCCTGCCCTGATCTGTCCCTCCAGTTTCTCCGGGATCCGGTACTGAAAGGTCTTATCTACTTTTTCATGGGAAATATCAATGATGATGTTGGCATACATGCTGTGCCACTTCTCCTAGCTTCATGCTGTTGGAGCCTTTTAAAAGGACCGCATCTCCTTTTTTCAGCTGTGTCAGAAGGTATTGTTCCAGCTCCGCCTTATCCTGAAAATGAAGGGTTTCAAGGTCCGGCCGTCTGTTCAGAGCACCTTCCTGGATAGCCTTTGCCAGTTCTCCGAAGGTAAGAAGAAGGTTCACCCGGCTGCCGCCCAGATGCTCTCCTACTTCCCTGTGGAATCTCAGCTCTTCTTCCCCCAGTTCCTTCATGTCTGCCAGCACGGCGATCCTGCGGCCGGAGGGCTCCAGGGATGACAAGATATCCACGGCCCCGTTCATGGAAACCGGGCTGGCGTTATACGTATCGTCAATAAAGACGATTCCGTCCTTTTCGAAACGCTGCTGACGCCCTCTGTATCCCTCAAAGGTTCCGAGGGCCTCTGCCGCCGCTTCCGGTGAAACTCCGCAGAGATCTGCCGCAGCCAGAGCAGCCAGGGCGTTGCCCACCTGGTGGATTCCCATGACTTTCAATTTTACAGGAACGGAGACTCCCCTGCAGACTGCGGTAAACGCCGGATATCCTTCTGTGATCCTGATATCCACAGCCCGGTAATCACAATGTTGCCCGGTTCCGTAATACAGAGTGTGACAGCCCTCTCTGGCTTTTCTGTCCTTCAGCCACGGATCATCCCCGTTGAGGATCAGGGTTCCCCCCTGTTTTAAGCCATCCTGGATGGACAGCTTCTCCTGGCAGATGTTTTCCTGGCTTCCCAGCTGCCCTATATGAGCCACACCGATATTGGTGATCACGGCTATGTCGGGGCAGGCGATCTGTGCGATCACCGTCATCTCTCCCGCCTCGCTCATCCCCAGTTCCACCACCGCCACCTCATGGTCTCTGCGGATCTCTGACAGGGTCACGGGGACCCCTACCTGACTGTTATAATTGCCGGGTGTCTTAAATACCTTCCGTCCTGCGGAGAGAGCCGAGGCCACCATCTCTCTTGTGGTGGTCTTGCCCACGCTTCCCGTAACACCGATGACAGGGAGAGTCAGACGGCTGCGGCAGTATCTCCCCAGTTCCTGGAGAGCTTTTTTAGTATCATCCACCTGGATCCAGACTCCCGGAGCTCCTTCCGGCGCCCGGCTGTGCTCGCTGGTAAAGGCTGCCGCCGCACCATGTTCGAAAGCCTGTAAGAGATACCTGTGGGCGTCTGTTTTTTCCCCAATAAGGGGAACGAACAGATCGTTCCCCTTCATCTCATTGGAATTCAGGCTGATGTGGTCCACAGGCGTTCCTGGATCTCCTGTGAGAATCTTTCCTCTGCATGCCCCGGCAATCCGGCCTGCTGTCATATGTTCCATCACATGCCTCCATGTTCCTGTTTCATTTTACAGATGACTTCTTCAATGACCTGACGGTCCAAAAACGGATAGCGGACTCCGTTGATCTCCTGATAATCCTCATGCCCTTTTCCGATCACCGCGATCATATCTCCGGGAAGAGCATGGGTGATGCTGTATTCGATGGCTTCCCGCCGGTCAGGGATCTCCAGGTAGGCGCCGCCGGTTTTTTCAAGGCTGCTTCTGATGTCTGCGATAATATCCTCCGGTTTTTCGTACCTGGAATTGTCGGCGGTCAGGATGCACAGATCCGCCAGTTTTCCGCCGATCTCTCCCATGGAATATCTGCGGTCTTTGGAACGGTTGCCGCCGCAGCCGAATACGCAGACCAGACGTCTGGGATGGTACTCTCTCAATGTTTTCAGCAGGCTTTCCATACTGACGGCATTGTGGGCATAGTCAACGATCACCGTGCACCTGGATGAGGCGTGTACGATCTCCATCCTTCCGTTGACGTGGATGTGTTCCAGGCCATGGCAGATGATCTCTTCAGGAAGATCGAGAAAACTGCATACACAGGCGGCGGCCATGGCATTGTAGACGTTAAATCTTCCGGGGATGTTGACCCGGACATCCAGATCCATCTGCCCTTTTACCAGAAATTCCAGGCCCACAAAAGCAGCTTCCGATACATACCGGATGTCAGAGGCCGTAAAATCTCCCTGCCGGTCCAGGCCGTAGGTATAAAGGCGGCAGGAACAGTCCTTTATGATCTGCTCAAAATGCTCATCGTCCCGGTTCACAAGTCCTGTTTTACAGAGACTTAGGAGACGGGATTTATAGTACAGATATTCTTCAAAATCCGCGTGTTCATCAGGCCCGATATGATCTCTGGAGATATTGGTAAAGATTCCGTAATCAAACTCGATACCGTCTACCCGGCTCATCTTAAGACCCTGGGAAGACACTTCCATGATCATGTATTCGCAGCCCTCTTCCGCCATCCGGGCAAAATACCGGTGGAGTTCGTAGGACTCGGGAGTAGTGTTCATAGTCGGCCATGTATGATCTCCGATGACGACCCCGGCCGTGCCGATCAGGCCGGTTTTCCTGCCTGCTGCTTCCAGGATAGCCTTGATCATATAGGTAGTGGTGGTTTTTCCCTTGGTTCCCGTGACTCCGATGCAGACCATCTTTCTGGCAGGGTAGCCGAACCTGGACGCAGACAGATAGGCCAGGGCCTGCCTTCCGTTTTCCACACGGAAGACCGTAAGGTCCTCAGGCAAAGGTCCCGGCAGTTCATCGAGTCCCCGTTCGACCACCAGAACACGGGTGCCGGCGGCAATTACCTGGGGGATAAAATCGTGAGAATCCGTTTTGGTACCTTTTATGCATACGAATACGGCATCCTTTGCGGCTTTTCTGGAATCGTATGCCACTTCATCGACTTCCGCCTCCGGGTTCCCTGTCAGCAGGGTATATTGGATCTTATCCAGACTTTCCGATACTTTCATGCCTTCCTCCAAAATCAGAATAATCCGGTGATCACTCCGTCTGAGCTGACGTCAATATTATCTGCCGCCGGTTTCTTGGGAAGTCCCGGCATGGTCATGATGGCGCCCGTGAGGACCACTACAAATCCGGCGCCTGCAGATACATAGGCATCTCTCACATTGATGGAGAAGCCTGCGGGCCGGCCCAGCTTGTTCTGGTCGTCTGACAGAGAATACTGAGTCTTGGCCATGCAGACCGGCAGGTCGCCGAAGCCCATATCCGTGATCTTCTGCAGGGCTTTTCTGGCCGCAGGCACATAGGTGACTCCGTCGGCCCCGTAGATCTCTCTGGCCACGGTGGCGATCTTGTCTTCCAGACTCATATCATCGGGATAGAGAGGATGATAGTGACTCTCCTTTGTCTCCAGAGTCTTTAAAACCTTCTCCGCCAGAGCTTTGCCGCCTTCTCCGCCTTTGGCCCATACTTCAGACAGAGCGAACTCACAGCCCTTTTCCTCACAGAACTGTTTAATATATGCATATTCCGCCTCTGTATCCGAGGTGAAGGAATTTAAGGTAACCACCACGGGAACACCGTATTTCTGGATATTTTCGATGTGCTTCTCCAGGTTGACGATGCCTTTTCTGAGGGCTTCCAGATTTTCGGTGCCCAGTTCGGTCTTGGGCACGCCGCCGTTATACTTGAGCGCTCTTACGGTGGCCACCAGAACCACGGCGTCCGGTTTCAGGCCGGCCTTGCGGCATTTGATGTCAAGAAATTTCTCTGCGCCCAGGTCTGCTCCGAACCCTGCCTCTGTAACTACGATATCTGCCAGCTTCAGGGCTGTCTTTGTGGCTCTTACGCTGTTGCAGCCGTGAGCGATATTGGCAAAGGGGCCGCCGTGAACCACGGCTCCGGTGTGTTCCAGAGTCTGGATCAGGTTGGGTTTGATGGCATCCTTTAAGAGAGCCGCCATGGCTCCTACGGCATTGAGCTCTCTGGCTGTCACCGGCTCTCCCGCATAGTTATAAGCCACGATGATCCTGCCAAGCCGTTCCTTTAAGTCTTCCATATCATCGGCAAGGCAGAGGATCGCCATGATCTCAGAGGCCACGGTGATGACAAAATGATCCTCTCTCACCACGCCGTCCGCCTTTGCTCCAAGACCGACCACCACATTTCTCAGTACCCGGTCGTTCATGTCCAGGCAGCGTTTCCACAGGATCTGTCTGGTGTCGATATTCAGCGCATTGCCCTGCTGGATATGGTTGTCCAGAAGAGCCGCCAGAAGGTTGTTGGCCGAGGTAATGGCATGAAAATCACCGGTAAAATGAAGATTTAAATCTTCCATGGGAACCACCTGGGCATAGCCGCCGCCGGCAGCTCCGCCTTTGATACCGAAACAGGGCCCTAAGGAAGGTTCCCGGAGGGCGATCAGCGTCTTTTTGCCAAGTCTTGACAGGGCATCTCCCAGGCCTACGCTGGTAGTGGTCTTTCCCTCTCCCGCAGGAGTCGGGTTGATGGCCGTCACCAGCACCAGCCTGGCATTCGGGCGGTCTTTTACCTCATCCCACAGCTCATCCGTAAGCTTGGCTTTGTATTTTCCGTAGAGCTCCAAATCATCCTCTTTGATTCCATAGGCTGCCGCCACCTCTCTGATGGGCAGCATCGTTGCCTCCTGGGCAATCTGAATATCCGTCTTCATGTACTTTTCCTCCTTATGGATTCTGTGTTCTTATCATGACTCCTGTGCCAACAGGTCCTCAAACTCTTCCATAGTCATCAGCACCCTTCGGGGCTTGGTGCCTTCTTCCTCGCCGACCACACCAGCCTGGGCCAGCTGATCCATGATCCTGGCCGCCCGGTTGAAGCCGATCTTGTACATCCTCTGAAGCATGCCGATGGAAGCCTTTTCTTTTTCTATGATGAATTTGCCTGCCTGTTCAAAATATTCATCCCGGCCGTTGTTCTTCGGTTCCGGGGCCGCAGAGGGAGACGGGGCTGATATCTGGCTTTCGATATCAGGCCGGTACTCTGTGGTCATGTTCTGGGCAGTGAGGAATTCCACTACTGCCGCCACTTCCTGATCCGAGACAAAGGCGCCCTGGACCCTCTGGGGTTTGGGAATCCCGGAGGGGAAGAACAGCATATCGCCTTTTCCCAGGAGTTTTTCCGCGCCGTACATGTCGATGATGGTTCTGGAATCCACTCCCGAGGACACTGCAAATGCGATACGAGAGGGCACATTGGCCTTGATCAGTCCGGTGATGACATTGACCGAAGGCCTCTGAGTGGCGATGACCAGATGGATGCCGGCGGCTCTGGCCAGCTGCGCCAGACGGCAGATGGCATCTTCCACCTCCCCGGGAGATACCATCATCAGATCTGCCAGCTCGTCCACGATGATGACGATCTGGGGCATCTTCTCCGGCTTGTTCTCGTCTTCGATATCCTTTATCTTCTCGATCTTTGCGTTGTATCCTTCCAGATTTCTGACTCCGTAGTGAGCAAACTTGTCATAGCGGCTCATCATCTCGGCCACAGCCCAGTTTAGAGCCCCGGAAGCCTTCTTGGGGTCCGTGACCACAGGGATCAGCAGATGGGGGATGCCGTTATAGGCGCTCAACTCCACCACCTTGGGATCCACCATGATCATCTTCACCTCATCGGGGCTGGCCTTAAAAAGGATGCTCATGATGAGCGTATTGATACAGACTGATTTACCTGATCCTGTGGCTCCCGCAATCAGCAGATGGGGCATCTTGGCGATGTTGGTCACCACCACCTGTCCTCCGATGTCTTTGCCCACGGCAAAGGACAGTCTGGAAGATGCTTTCTTAAACTCATCTGATTCAAAGATCTCACGCAGGTATACGGTTACATTCTCCTTGTTGGGAACCTCGATGCCTACTGCAGATTTGCCCGGAATCGGCGCTTCGATACGGATATCCGCCGCTGCCAGGCTCAGCTTGATGTCGTCTGCCAAGCCTACGATCTTGCTGACCTTGACTCCCTGTTCCGGGTGCAGCTCATACCGGGTTACCGCAGGACCGCAGCTGATATTGGTCACGGTCACTCCCACGCCGAAGTTTTTCAGAGTCTGCTGCAGCTTGATGGCCGTCTCTCTGTATTCCTGCTCCGAATAGGCGCCTGCAGGCCTGTTCCCCCGGCTTAGGAGGGACACAGACGGAAACTGATATTCTTTCTTTATGACTTCCTTCTGCTGGATCTGGGCCGCTACGGACAGGGCATCCGTCCCCTTTTCCTCCCGGACTTCCTGACGTCTGGACTCAAGTTTCTTTTTCAGGGCTTCCGTGTCATGCTCAATGATCTTGCCGGAAGCCGTCACTACCCGTTTGGTCTCCTCGGGGGTCTCAAAATCGTCTACGATCTCCGTGGTGGGAAATTTTTCGGAAGACCTGTACTCCTCCTGAGACAGGGGCCGGTTTACAGAAGGTTCCGGTATGTGATGAGTGATGTTCTCCGGAATGGCTTCCTTGTCTGCCTGATAAATTTCCTGTCCCTCATCCTGATAACTTTCTGTTTTCTCCGTTCCGTAAGTCTCTGTTCCTTCTGTCTGACAGACTTCCGTTTCCTCCGCCTGATCAGCCACGGCAGCATCGGCTTCTTCCTGCCAGGCGGCTCTCAGGGCCTCATGGACGATTATGACGTCATCGGCATCGAAAGGTACGGTGTCATCCTCCTCATTTATGTAGGAATCCGGTATGGAGATCTTTCCGGTAAAGACATCTTCCCTGTGTTCTTCATCGGGCATGTTTCTGGAAGCGGTC
>Ga0137306_103665_pt1 | contig 11168 bp, 9 predicted proteins | sample Inofroosms_March_FD_97187 | JGI IMG/M metagenome (GOLD analysis project Ga0137306, IMG submission 97187) | Mouse cecal microbial communities from Vienna, Austria - N-Acetylneuraminic and N-Acetylglucosamine D2O microcosms_March | ecosystem: Host-associated > Mammals > Digestive system > Large... | reverse complement strand
GCAAAACAGGCCGAACAGTACCAGGAATATATTGATTTTTTGCTGAACGATGCAAAAAATCTTACCGCTTCGAATACGGCGGGGCCCAATGCAGCAAATGACAGAAACAACCTGGAGCTTTGCGCCTGCGCCGTAAGGGAGCGGTTTTTAACCAATCTGGCCTGTAAGAGTCCGAATGAAGATGTATCGGAGCAGCTTTGAGCCTGATTAACGCTTGATATCAAAATTCATATTCATCAGATTTCGGATTGCCGCCGCATCGTCGGTGATATTGGCGTCCCCGCGGATCGTATGCTTCAGCGCGCTGCTCGCAACCGCAAAATTTACCATGTCCATCGGCCTGTAATCGTTCATCATGGCGTAGATCAGGCCGCTGGCAAATGCATCCCCGCCGCCTACCCGATCCAGAATATTGAAGGTAAACTGCTTGCTTTCGAAGGTATGCCCTTCATACCACATATACGCTTTCAGACTGTTTTCGCTGCCGCTGTGGGCATAGCGGACATGCCGGGCAATGCATTTCAGGTTCGGATATCTCCGGATAAATGCGCGGAACACTTCGTCCTGCTGCTCATAGCCCGGCTGGAGCGGCACGCCGTCTTTCCAGTCTCCTTTGCTGCGGTCCGCTTCGTCCCGCCACAGATGGTAGGGCTCGATTCCAAACAGTACGTCGATATACGGCAGGCATTCCGTACAGAAATCCCTGGCCTCCTCCCAGGTCCAGAGCGTGCTTCGGAAATTTCCGTCAAAGCTGATGGTCATTTCCTTTTCTCTGGCCGCTTTCAGACACTGCAGAATCATTTTCCGGCAATTTTCCCCAAGTGCGGGCGTGACTCCGCTCAAATGCAGCCATGTGATCCCTTCCAGCAATGCGTCAAAATCATAGGTATCGAAGTCGTATTCCGTGATCGCACTGTGTTTGCGGTCATAAGTCACTTTGCTGGCGCGGATTCCGTAGCCGGTCTCCAGATAGTAGGTTCCCAGCCGATGGGTGGGAGTCTGCTCCGGGGTGCTGAGGATCACCGGCGTACAGTGTACGTCATTGCTGCGCAGCATCCGAACCGCGCTTTTTCCCAGGCTGTTGTTGGGCACTACCGTGAAAAATGTACTGTCAATCCCCAGGTTTGCCAGCGCCAGGGCGATATTGGCCTCGCTTCCGCCGTAGCTGGCCTCAAAGCTGGAAGCCATGCGGACTTTTTCGTAGTTCGGCGGCGTCAGGCGCAGCATGATCTCACCGATGGTCATAAAACGGTGGCTGTTCTGATTTTCTGTCAACAATGGATTGCTATGTTCCATAGAAATCTCCCTCCATGAGCAGCAGACTTTAGACACGTCTGCTGCTCAGACTATATATTATGAAATGACCGCGTGGCCATATGGGGTGCCCTTGGGTATGCCTTGTAGATCGGCCGTATGCCCATAACGGGATGCCCCGGCATACTTAATATTCCAGATATGCCCCTTTCATCGGGCTTGCCGCATGCTCGCTGAACAGGCGGAGGACGCCTTTTTTGTACTTCGGTTCACGGGGTTTCCAGTTTTTGCGGCGTTCCTCCAGAACGGCCGCCACTTCCTCCATGGATCTGCGTTCTCCTCCGATCCCGATGATGTTCAGCCTCCGGGCTTCCACATCAATCTCGATCAGGTCGCCTTCCTCCACAAGGGCGATGGGGCCGCAGTCCACGGCTTCCGGGCTGCAGTGTCCGATCACCGGTCCTGTGGATGCCCCGGAAAATCGTCCGTCTGTGATCAGCGCAATGCTTCTTCCAAGCTCTTTATCGCTGCTGATGGCTTCGGAGGTGTAGAACATTTCCGGCATTCCGCTGCCCTTCGGCCCTTCATAGCGGATGAATACGGCATCTCCTTTTTCCACCCTGTGGTTCAGAACCGCGTCCAGACATTCCTCCTCGCTGTCAAAGGGCCTCGCCCGCAGAACGGCCTTAAACATTTCCTTCGGGCAGGCGGTGTGCTTGATGACTGCACCCTCGGGGGCAAGATTTCCTCTCAGGATGGCAATGCTTCCGTCGGTTCCGATGGCGTCTGCATAGGGCCGGATGATGTCCTCTTTTTTCAGGGAAACATGATAGCGGGCATTGAAATCCTGCAGCCATTTTTCACATCTCTCATAGAAACCGTTTTTCTTCAGTTCGTCCAGATTTTCTCCCAGCGTCTTTCCTGTAACGGTCATGGCGTCCAGGTGCAGGTGTTCCCGGATTTCCTCCATGATCGCCGGAACGCCTCCTGCATAATAGAAGCATTCCGCAGGCCATCGTCCTGCCGGGCGGACATCCAGAAGATAGCGCGCGTTCCGGTGGAGCCGGTCGAAGGTGTCCCCGGTGATCTCAATGTCAAATTCATGGGCCAGCGCCGGGATGTGCAGAAGGCAGTTTGTGCTTCCGGAAATCGCCGCATGCACGAGGATCGCATTTTCAAAGCTGTCCATGGTCACAATATCACTGGGACACATGCCCGGCATCGTCGCAAGCTTTACCGCCTGTGCTCCTGCTTCCCTGGCAAATGCCAGCAGATCCGGGCTGGTAGCCGGCATCAGCGCGCTCCCGGGAAGGGCCAGGCCCAGAGCCTCGGCCATAATCTGCATGGTGGATGCCGTGCCGATAAAGGAGCAGGCTCCGCAGCTTGGACAGGCATTGCATTTTGCCCAGTTCAGTTTTTCTTCGTCAATCTCGCCCCGCTGGTATTTTGCGCTGTACATGCCGAGCTGCTCCAGAGTCAGCATTTCCGGGCCCGCGTTCATGGTACCGCCGGGTACTACTACAGAGGGCACATTGACTCTTGCCAGCCCCATCAAGTTGCCCGGCATCCCTTTGTCGCAGCTTGCCAGATAGACGCCTGCGTCAAAGGGGGTTGCGTTGGCGTGGATCTCGATCATGTTTGCAATCATTTCACGGCTGGCCAGGCTGTAGTTGATACCATCGGTTCCCTGGCTTTCCCCATCGCAGATATCTGTACAGTAATAGCGCGCGCCGTGTCCTCCGGCCTCTTCAATGCCTTTGCGCACTTCCTCCACCAGAATATCCAGGTGTCCGCTGCCTGGATGGCTGTCGCCGAAGGTACTCTCGATCATCACCTGGGGCTTCGACAGATCCTCCGGCTTCCACCCGGTCCCGATACGCAGCGGGTCCAGTTCCGGAGCATTCTTACGCATTTCCTGACTTCTCAATTCCATAATTCCTTCCTCCTAGCTATGAGCACTTAGCGGGTGTCCTTTAGCCGCTTACGTGCGATGCATGAAAAATAGTTCGCAAGGTCTTTTCGAGCGTTACTATTTTTATAGCTATGAGCACTTAGCGGGTGTCTTTTGGCCGCTTACGTGCGATGCATGAAAAATAGTCCGCAAGTTTCAATTTTTTAGGCAAAAAATGATATGATCAAGGCTACAACAAAACCCGTTCCGCCTACCAGTGTTTCCATGATTGTCCAGGTCTTGAGCGTCGTCTTTCCATCCATCCCCACCAGGGACTTCACCAGCCAGAAGCCGGAGTCGTTAAAGTGTGAGCATACGGTCGCCCCGCCTGCCACTGCCGCCGTCGTACAGGCCAGATACAGAGGGGACAGCTCCGCGATTCCCGGCATAGCCGCGATAATGCCTGCCGCCATAGTCATTGCCACCGTTGCGGAACCGACACAGATCCGAACCAGAGCGGCTACGATAAATGCAACCACAACGATGGGGAGATTTGCGGAGGAGACCGCATTTCCAATCAGGTCGCCAAGGCCCGAATACTGGAGCATATACCGAAGGACGCCGCCGCATGCGGTTACCAGAAGGATCAGCCCTGTCGGTTCCAGTGACTTTGTCATGATTTTTTCCAGTTCTTCCATATTATAGCCGTGCTTGAGTCCTAAAATGATCATTGCCGCAATCGTCGCGATCAGCAGCGCCACAAAGGGCTCTCCGAGAAATCCGAATATAGGAGCCAGGCCGCTGAGCGCCGGAACGACTCCAGCCACGGAATCCAGGATGATCAATACGAGCGGGATCAGGATGATGCCCACAATGGTCCAGAAATTCGGAAGCTTGGATTCATCAAAGTCTTCCTGCTTTGCCACATGCTCCGGAACCGGAACCATATACTTCTTCCCGCAGATGGCTCCCCATACCGGGCCTGCCACGATCATGGAACAGATTCCGCACAGAACACCTACCATGATTACCCAGCCCAGCTCTACCTCCAGCATAGTCGCTACCAGAACCGGTCCCGGTGTGGGCGGAATGAACGCATGTCCTACCGCAAGTCCTGCCAGAAGCGGGATTGCGTAAAACAGGGAAGAACGGTTGGTTCTTTTTGCCAGGGAAAATGCAAGGGGAATCAGGATGATGAGCCCGGCGTCAAAGAATACCGGCATTGCAATCACCAGTCCTGTAATGCCAAGCGCCCAGGCTGCTTTTTTATCGCCAAACCATTTTACCATACTGACGGCCAGCGTCTGGGCGCCTCCCGAAGCCTCCAAAATGGCGCCGAACATGGAGCCCAGCCCCACCAGCAACGCGATTCCCTTCAGCGTGTTGCCGATACCGTCGTTCACCGCAGTTACAATGTTTTCAAAGGGCATGCCCGCCCCAAGGCCGATCACGATCGCTCCTACCAGGATGGAAACCATTGCCTGTACCTTAAATTTGATGATTAATAAAAGTAAGACTGCCAGCCCTGCAATTGCGGCTATCACCAGTCTGGTTGGATTCAATGCCAATGCCTCTCCAGCCATAATGTGTACCTCCTCAATTCTCTTATACTCTTTTCTAATTCTCTTCTTATATTGCTTTGGGTTATTACGCTGAATACTTCGCTTAACATCTGACGTCTTATGTTATCGTGGATTCATCATATCATTTCGTTGTTTTTTCTTCAATACATCTGATGTATTTATTTCTACTTCTACCTTTTCCACAAAAAAAGAATGATTTCCGAGAGTCAGAATCCATTTCTTTTGTACATTATATCCACTTGGTTTGAAAAGACGTTTGAATATTTTTGCATTCGTCTGATGTTTGCATCATTCTTTTCCCGGATTCTGCTCTTCCATGATCTTCAGAATCGTCTGGCGATTGTAAGTCAGGTGCATCATCATGGCGCATCTGGCGCCTACGGAATCCCGCTTCAGGATCGCGTTTGTGACCGCCCGGTGGGTTTCCAGCGTTTCCTCTTTTAACAGGCGGTGGGTCAGGTTCGCGAAGGTAAAAACCGCTGTATTGATGACCGGGACAAGGGTCTCTACGACCTGATTTTTGCTGCACCGCGCGATGCAGGTGTGAAACTCAATGTCTTTGCTGATATGGTTGCTGCCGCTCACATACAGCCGCTCTGTCTCGTCGCACAGCCGTTTGAGCCTTTTCAGATCTTCTTCCGTGGCATTTCTGCAGGCCAGTCCGGCGATCTCAGGCTCAATCATCAGGCGCACATCGAACAGGTCCAGGGCCAGCTTATATTTGTCCTCAATCTTTCCAAGCCCCAGCGGGTCCTCGTCCAGGGAACTGGTGTTGATCACGTAGGTCCCCGACCCTCTGCGCACTTCCAGTATCCCCCGGGATACCAGCCCTTTTACCGCTTCCCGGATGGTACTCCGCCCAACGCCGAATTTTTCTGCAAGTTCAAATTCATTTGGAATCTTCTGCCCGGGCTCCACCGGCTCCTCGAGGATATAGTGCATCAGTTCATCCTCGATCCTGGCCCCGAGAGGCTTTTTCGCCATTTTATCAAAATTGTACATGTCTTGCTCCCGCTGTCTGATCTTTTTACTGCTTCTGCCATACGCTGCGGTTCACTGTCCAACCGCTGTGAATCGCATCTTTAGTATACTAATAAATCTCGGCCGTTTCAAGGCTTTGGGTGAGATTTGCTGGGATTCACATTGCTCGGATGTGATACGCGATCTGATACGGAATCCGCTCTTCAGTCTGCTCCAGATTCGTTCCCAGCAATTCCTTGATTTTGTTCATCCGGTAGATCACCGTATTCCTGTGGGTAAACATTTCCTCCGAAACGGCCTGGATGCTTCCGTTGTGCTTTAAGTACAATTCCAGCGTATCCACATAGTTTGCATTGTGCTTCCTGTCGTATTCCAGCAGGGGCTTTAAGAGTTCCTCCGACATCTCTTTGAGCAGGCGGCTGTCGTCCACCATGTAGAGCAGTCGGTACAGGCCCATTTTGTCAAAATAGAGCAGATCCTGTTTCCGTTTTTTTGCCATCTGTACCGCCGCCCTTGCCCGGGAATAACCTGTATGCAGGTTGGAAATATCGGTCATACAGCTTCCGACTCCAACATATAATGGCGTCTCCGGCATACGCCGCTTTGCCCGGCGCACCATGCCTGTGACGATCTCATCCAACACCTCTTCTGTGATATCGTTGACCACCAGCATAAAGTTGGAATCGTAGTACATAAAATTCCCGTTGTGGGTGATCTGTTCCAGATATACCTGCACCCGGTAGGACAATTTCTGCCGCTCCACAGTGTCCATCTCGTCCAGGCGGTCGGTCGTAATCAGCACCACCTGAAAGGTCCCGTCCTCGTCAAAATAGGGCAGCAGCTTCTGGCGGTACTCCTCCTGGTTCGCCGGCTGCTCGATGGCCTGGATCAGGGCGCCGGAGATCTCCTTATCCGCGGTTCCCTGCATGAAGATCCGGATGCTGAAGTCCTTGATCACATCCGTCAGATGGATCTCCCAGGGGATGGTCAGGAGCGGAAAATCATTTTCATTGCAGTAGTCAATGAGATGACGCGGAATCTCGGAAATGTAATTTCCCGTGTTGATGATCAGCCCGGCCGCATGGCGGCGGATCAGGTCCTCAATCAGCTTCTGCAGCTTTTCCGTCGTGTCGAATCCAAGCCCGGTTGTGACCGCAAGCTCTTTTCCCCAAAAATACCGGATGATCACCGTGTCTTCCACCATATGAACCCAGCTGATGGAGTTGGACCATCCCTGTTCGCCGGCTATGAACTGCATCTTGTATTGCTCCTGTGAAATCAGCATCATGTCCTGTATTGTAAAACCCATTATTTCACTCCTTTGTGTTCACTGTGTTTTCGTATGGACGGCACCGCAACTGCGCATAGCTGTACTGAACGATCACTTTTTTGATGAATTTTCAGTTTATCTTTCTATGATTATAACATTCTTTGTACTGAGAGCACATATTTTTATTCTTTTTTTAGATTTAAAATCCATTGGAAAATTCTGTGATTATGCTATGATACAGATAAGAAGAGGAACGGAAAAGAATCAAAAAATTCAATCAAAAGGAGGCGTTTTTTATGATTACATTTAGTGCGGCAATGGAAACCCCGAGACGTACAGAGATTCCGGAATGGATGCGTGAAGAGCGCTACATGTACTGTGACCAGTCGGCTGGGGATCAGTATTCGGTTAGGAATTTCAAGATTTTGGAGCGGATCAAAAAGATATTTTTATAAAATGGGCGTGTAAAGACTGAACGTGTATCCCCCGGAAGTATTGGACTTCCGGGGGATTTCTGTTTTTACCATGTGGTGCAAATCTGTATATCTTTATGCATCAGAAAATATTCTTTCGCATAATTGCTCATAAATCTTAATCCTCCCTGCGCGACCAGAGAATATCCTCTTCTTTATCATATCTGCAGTCACGGTTAAATTTTTCCTGAATCTCATAAAATGACTCAAATAAGTCCTGGAGATAAATGCCCAGGTTTTGCGCTTTCACGTCGTCCAGCTCTTCCTGTACCTGAATACGATTGCCTCTCGCATCAGCCACCGTCCGCCTGCTTTTGTCATAATAATATACAGTTCCGTTATGCCCTTTTATCTGTCTCAATGTCTTATCCGTCCCTGGAAACGCTCTGGCCAGCAACTGCAGCACATAAGGCGCGGGAGATGCCTCTCCCTGTTCCCATTTGCGCAGCGTACTGAGAGGAATCCCGTACAGTTCTGCGAATGCCTTTTGGGTCATTCCTGATTCAGTTCTAAGTTCTCTGATCATGTATTCCATTTATATCCCCCAGTATCCAAATTGGTTATGTTTTTTATTATTATACCCAATTTGGTTAGTTTATTCAATATTTTGCAGCGCTTTCCCTATCATTACTTTCTTACCGCAAAATGCAAATCCATATTTCCGGATTCGGTCTTTTGATATACCTTTAGCCTCCAGCACAGAAGCGTATTGCTTCTCCTCAATCTGAAGAAGCGCTGCGTCAACTGTATCCGCAAGTTCTTTCTCTTCTTCCGTATCCTGTACTTTAAACTCCATGATCATCCCAAAATCCTGCACATTTCTTGGCTCCAGCATTACATCGTACCTTCCGAATCCACTTTCCCGGTTTGATGTAATGATATACCGGTTTTCTAAAGTAACCATCAGTCCTAAGACAAAACCATGGTAAAAACGCTCCGGTTCGCTTTCCTCGGATGGTCTGCTGCCACTGTCAAAATAACTGAACATCACTTTTGACACACGGTTCATATAAGCATTCATTGCCTTTAGATCATCTTTGAGAAGCGCCTCAATAAAATCATTATAGCTGGATGCGGAGGAAGAAAACCACCCCCGCACGATGCTGCGGAACATGATCATTGTCTCAAAATTGGTAATCTCCAGTTCATAGATTTCCTTCCATTCCATGTATTCCGACTGCTGTACCTTGTAATTCTTCACTTTAAGATATCCACTTGCCAGGAAGAGACTCCAAACTGCATTTTCATCCCAATCTAATTGATTATAAACAATCTGCTCCTCAATCTCAGCTTCAATGCTTCCCCCGGACAACAATTGTCTGAACGCTTCTTTTGTCTGTCTGCCTCCCTGCCGAATCAATTTTCCAATGAGGCTGTTACTGCTTGTATTCGCCCAGTAAGTGCCAACACGCTGTTCTGACAAATAATTGATAATGGACCACGGATTATAAATATCTTTTATGCTGCCAAATATGAAACCGTCATACCATCTCTTCACTTCCTCTTTCTTATCTGACAAACCGTACTCATCCAAAGCTTTAAATACTTCCTCCTCAGTAAATCCAAAGGAATCTCCATATAAAGATGAGGTTGTTGTTACCACTTTCAGGTTATTCAAATCTGAAAAGACAGATTCTTTGCTGACTCTGGTAATCCCTGTCAAGATAGCACGTTCCAGATATGGATTCCCCTTGAATGTTGCGTTAAGCAGACTGCGGATAAATACCGTCAGTTCCTCCCGGTATCCATCTACATAGGCTTCCTGCATCGGCGTATCATATTCATCCAAAAGGATAATTACTTTTTTTCCATAAAAACGGCACAGGTAATCCGATATCCTTCTAAGAGATACCGTTATCTCCGAATCCCGCATATCGATGGATATCCTGCGGAAATACTCTTTTTCATTTTCTTCCAGCAAGTCTCCTTTTGCAAGATATGCATACTTGTTATACAAATCTGCAATGGCCTGACATATTTTTATCCGTGCTTCCTCATAGGAGGTATCCTTCACATCTGCAAAGCTCAATGAGATTACCGGGTAAGTTCCCTGCAGGGCGCGGTATTTTTCCTCTTTCCAGATTTTTAGTCCCTCAAACAGCGGACTGTCCGCATAGTCTGCCGAAAAAAAATGCTCCACCATGCTCATTGTCAGAGTCTTTCCAAACCGGCGGGGGCGCGTAATCAGCGTCACATCATCCATAGATTCCCACCACTCTTTGATAAACATGGTTTTATCGATATAGAAAACCTTCCGTGTAATCATTTTTTCGAAATTCTGGATTCCAATTCCTACTGTTCTTGACATATTGCCTCCTCTTTCCGCGCCCTCAATCTCCTTTTATCATTATATTCTGTTTCCAAGGAAATCACAACTATTACCTGCCCTTGCTTCTAAAACGTGCCCTTTTTCAATTTGGTACTTTTTTGGTACATCTATTGCATCTTCTCCCGGCTTGTGCTATAGTAGCAAAGGCTGAAATACTTGTAAATCAGGCATATTCAGACTATCAATACCGTGTGTTCGAGACCTTCCACACGTAAAACAAAACTAAAGGAGAAGAAAACTATGAAAGAAAACAAAACACTCAATGTGCAGTTCCTTGCACAGGCGGCTATGATCGCTGCCATCTACGTGGTGCTGACCCTTGTCTTTGCACCGTTTGCTTACGGAGAAGTCCAGGTGCGTCTCTCAGAAGCGCTGACCATCCTTCCGGTATTTACCCCGGCGGCGATTCCAGGGCTTTTCGTGGGATGCCTGCTCAGCAACATCCTGGGCGGATGCATTGTACCGGATATTATTTTCGGAAGCCTTGCTACGCTGATCGGCGCCGTATTTACTTACATGCTGCGCAGCCAGAACCGATTCCTGGCGCCGCTTCCGCCGATCCTGTCCAATGCCCTGATCGTGCCTTTTGTCCTGAGATTCGGATACCAGGTGCCGCTCCCGATTCCATTTATGATGCTGACCGTGGGGATCGGGGAAGTGATTTCCTGCGGCGTCCTTGGAATGATCCTGTATATGGCATTGTACAGATATAAGAATCTGATTTTCAAACCCATTTCCTGAATCCCCGGCTTCAGAGATCTGAACGCCTTTACACAACGACCACACAAAAAAAGCTGCCGACGGCAGCTTTTTTTATGCATATATGGTATAACCCCAGCCGGCGGCAGCCCTTTTTCTATAGTGCGGTATAGCAAAAGGGGACAAACGACCTGATCACCTGTCCCCTTTCCAAAGCATCACACTCACTTCACAAATCCGATAAACGTATTCCCGCCTCCGGCCACAATCGCGTCCATCTGCTCCATAGGCACCGTAAACTCCTGCCCGTTGTCCGGATCCATGTAAGTGACTGTATTGTAATCGTACCCGGTCAGCAGGATTGCATGGCTGGGATCTGTCATGGTGATCACCGGCATCCCTTTGTTGATAATGTAGAGCACCTGGTTCAGCGTACATCCGGTCAGGTCGATTTTCTTCGCCCCGCCGCCGTACTGCGCAGCATACTGCTCCATATACTGCATGCACGCCTCCGTGGAGGACTGCCCTTCCGCCTTCTGAAATGCCGCCGCCTCCGTATAGTACACCAGATCCCGGTTTCCTTTTTCCCAGATGTAGGACTGCTCCGAAGAAATCACCACGCCGGAGATCTGCTCGGCCTTCTGAATCGCATAGGCCGCCTTGTCATAGACCGACGAGAGCTTACCGA
>Ga0137306_103664_pt1 | contig 11169 bp, 10 predicted proteins | sample Inofroosms_March_FD_97187 | JGI IMG/M metagenome (GOLD analysis project Ga0137306, IMG submission 97187) | Mouse cecal microbial communities from Vienna, Austria - N-Acetylneuraminic and N-Acetylglucosamine D2O microcosms_March | ecosystem: Host-associated > Mammals > Digestive system > Large... | reverse complement strand
TGGCGCAGTCATTGAAAGGGCGTCCAAAGCAGCCGGTCTTCTGGAAAAGCAGGTGGTTACGGACTTCTTTGGAAATGGTGGTACAGTCGCGGCCGAGGGCTCTGCCGATTTCTTTAAAGGAAGCAGAGTTATCCAGGAAGGTTTTGATAGTAAAACGTTCTTCAAGGGATAAATGTTTATGTTTGTTCATAGTGGTATCCTCCTTCATACCAGCAGCACAAGAGAATGATACACTAAAAAATGTAAGATTAAAATCCACCCTATTCTTTGTAAGGATAACTTCCATGGTCAGGAGAAGAAGGGGTGGAATTTAGTTTTGCAAATCACCAATCGTAAAGTTAAAGTATTTCTTAGAAAAAGACACTTGATTTTTCCTAAAATGGGATTATAATATTGCTTATCCAAAATCGGATTAAGTTGGAATAAAGATGGAAACATCCATTTGATCATGAAAATTAAAAGACATCCTCGGAGGACGAATCATCGCAATGATTGACAGCCGAAGAGAAGATGCCTTGTGCACCCGGTTATTTAGTGCGGCAATATTGAGTTTTGGGTTCAATAGGCATGAATAGCCGGGCATTTTATTTTGATATCGGGTAAAAGAGCTTCATTTGTTCATAGAGAAAAGTATACAAATGATTATTCCGGCGGAAAGGGTTTAATGATAGGGAACATATGAAAAAATTAGAGGAATTGATTCAAAAGATATGCAAAATTCTGGAACTGATCGTAGCAATTCTTGTGCTGATTGGCATTATTCTTGCTTTGCTCAGTTTTTTTAAGAATTATGAGATTTTTAATGAGCTATTGGATGGTACGGACGCCTTTAAGCAGTATCTGGACAGAATTTTTATCATTGTGATTGGAATTGAGTTCTTGCAGATGTTATGGCGTCCGAGTTCGGATAATGTAATAGAGGTAATCATTTTTTTGGTGGCAAGACATATGATTGTGAGTAATACCACACCGTATCAGGACTTTGCCTCTGTGATCAGTATTTCGATTTTATGTCTTGTTCGCCGGTACCTGCACCGCTCGGCAGGAGATAAAAATAATACTCGAGAATAATTTAAAGTTCCGTTTGAGTTCGGTTTCCAATAGTTTTTTTCGGAACTCTGCTGAAGGAGGATAAGAAGGGGACTTTCTGTCCAATGTAATCTTTAGGATGCACCCGGTTATTTTTGGCAATTTAGAATATGCATAAAATGCGTTTTTTATTGCAGATAAGATAGCCGGGCATTTTTATGCTCTACAGGAGGATAAAACGGATTATGACATATTCAGTTATATAAGCATTAAAAAATAAATCATTCAGAGCAGGAACAGTATGTTGGCCTGGCACAAATATATACATTAAATTTGCAGGAGGAAATGTTCTATTTTGTACACTGTTTTGTACAGCTTTATGGATAGTAAATATAAGAAAAATGTGCTAAAATATATATTTACATTGTGAAGGATAAAAGAAAAAGGACGAATATAAATTTACTGCTTGTAAAAGAGGATATTATTAAAAGCGGGGATATATTTTAACATATGGTTTGAAGAGGAACTTCCGGGATCGGATATTTTGTGGGCATATTATGATAACCGGAATGGTAAAGCTTATTATCGGCTTAATTCACAAAGGGAGGAAAACGATGCAGTCAAAAAAGCAGAAGAAGAAGAACACTGTTTTTGCCATAGGGGGCGGAATTGTGCTGGCGGCGTTTTTTCTTATTGCGATAATCTGGGTGGTAGAAGGTGCAAAAACGGGCACAGGCCAGGCAGCTTACATATTGGAAAAGATAGGCGTGGAATCTTTAGAGACGCTGCACAGGTTTCTGGTTCAGACGCTCGTCGTGGCAGCTGCGATGCTTCTGGCATTTTTCATACTGGTTCATAAGTACAGAAAAAAAAGCAAGGATTCTTTTGGGACAGGAAAAGGCGGACAAGGAACGGCTTAAAGCTGCGCTTGCCCAGATTGAGCGGGAGCGGACCGCTATGGAAAATATTCAGGCGGCATTAGGATCCGGTCCATGGAGCATGGAGTTTGATGAACGTGGGGAGATAATTTCCTGTATCTGGACCGATGTTTTTCGGAACATGCTGGGATACGAAAGTGAAGAGGATTTTCCGAACAGGCTGGATTCCTGGTCAAATTTGCTTCATGAAGAGGATAAAGAGTATGTAATGAAGGAGTATTGGGACACGGTAAGGGACTATACCGGTCAGAAGACCTATGATGTGATATACCGTCTTCTTACCCAAAATGCAGGATGGAGATGGTTCCATGCGGCCGGCCGATTGTCCAGGCGTGAGGATGGATCCCCGGTTAGCTTCGTGGGCTTTTTTGTAGATATTGATGATGAAAAGAAGATGGAGGCGCAGCTGGAAGCGCAGAGAGTTGACCTTCAGGATGCTCTGGCGGCCGCACAGCATGCCAATCGGGCGAAAACCACGTTCCTCAACAATATGTCTCATGATATCCGGACTCCCATGAATGCTATCATAGGCTTTACATCACTTGCCGCCGCACATATTGATAATAAGGAACAGGTAAAAGACTATCTGACAAAGATTGCCACCTCCAGCAATCATCTGCTGAGCCTGATCAATGATGTGCTGGATATGAGCCGCATTGAAAGCGGAAAGGTTAAAATTGAGGAAAAGGAGAGTTCCCTTCCGGAGATTCTCCATGACTTAAAGACCATTGTACAGGCGGATATCATGTCAAAGCAGCTGGACTTCTATATTGATACGGTGGATGTGGTAAACGAACATGTTCTGTGTGACAAGCTCAGGCTGAATCAGATTTTGCTGAATCTGTTGAGTAATGCTATGAAGTTTACAAAACCCGGCGGTATGGTAAGCGTTCGGATTTTGCAGAAGAGAAATGCGCCGGAAGGCTATGCCGATTATGAATTTCAGGTAAAGGATACGGGAGTCGGAATGAGCCCGGAATTTTTAAAGCATGTTTTTGATCCCTTTGAGCGTGAGAGAACAAGCACGGTCAGAGGAATACAGGGAACCGGCCTTGGTATGGCGATTACCAAAAATATTGTAGATATGATGGGCGGTACGGTTTCTGTGGATAGCGAGGTGGGAAAAGGTACCACGTTTACCGTATCTTTGCAGTTTAAAACCTGTTCCGGTTCAGTAAAACAGGAAACGATTCCCCAGCTGCGGGGGCTTCGGGCGCTTGTGGCAGACGACGACTTTAATACCTGCTCTAGTGTGACCAAGATGCTGGCCGCCATCGGTATGCGCCCGGATTGGACCACATCCGGTAAGGAGGCGGTGCTTCGGGTAAAGCTTGCAGGAGAGCAGGAGGATAAGTATGCCGTATATATCATAGACTGGCTTATGCCGGATATGAACGGAATCGAGGTGGTAAGGCGGATTCGCGCACTTATCGGAGAGGAGACGCCCATTATCGTTTTGACTGCTTATGATTGGTCGGATATTGAAGAAGAGACAAGAAAAGCAGGCGTTACGGCTTTCTGTTCCAAACCAATCTTTTTATCGGAACTTAAAGAGATTCTTGAGTCTCCGTTTACGGTCAAAAATAAAGAAGAAGCTTTGCAAGAGACATTTTCCTTTCATGGAAAAGAGATCCTTTTGGTAGAGAATAATGAACTGAACCAGGAGATTGCCGTGGAGATTCTGAAAGAAGTCGGCTTTGACGTGGATGTTGCCAATGACGGCGTTGTTGCGGTAGAACGGATGAGAGAGGCAAAGCCCGGTCGGTATGAGCTGATTTTGATGGATATTCAGATGCCCGTCATGGACGGCTATGAAGCTACAAGACAGATTCGGGCGTTGGAGAATCCGGATGTTGCAGGTATTCCGATTATAGCCATGACAGCTAACGCTTTTGATGAAGATAAAAAAGCGGCGTTAGAAGCCGGGATGAACGGTCATATTGCAAAACCCATTGACGTTTCCAAGCTGCTGGAGCTTTTATGGAAGATAGTGAAGCTATGATTTTGGCTGAAAGCATCCAGAACAGTAGAATAAAATAAAGAGGCTGCTGCAAAGTAACAGATTCCTGCAATATATGGTGCAGATATTGTCGATATCGTAACCATTTTGTAGGAGAATCGTACTTTTGCAACAGCCCCGCTTTTGCAAAAAACTGTTAAATGATTTAATGGCCCAGAGAAACGAAAAATCTCTGTTGTGATGCCCATCCGTCTTCCTGTGCTGCATTCATAGCGTTAAAAAAGGGATTATTAAAACCGTTATTTCCTGCGTCAATCTGTGCATTATCTTTTGTTCCGGTTGCGTTAGTTTCTGCGGCTGATTTCATGGTGTTATTTGCTTCGCCTAATGTAGAGAACTGGAATGCCACTGCCCGCTGTTCTTTTTTCTCCATTTTTTCCAGCTCGGCCTGATTTTTCCCTGTATCTACGCCGCGCTTCTCATCCTGGCGCATTTCCCCCTTTAAAATAGCAATGCCGTCTCTGGTTTTTGCTATGATAGTTCCCTGACGATTTGCCTGTTTTACGGAAGAATCTGCTGATACCATTGCATGCACTTTTTTGTGGGATAGTCCGGCATCTACAGCTGTATCACTGTCTGAGGCTTTTGCTTCTTTTTCGACAGTGCCTTTTTCTGTGGTTTCATCAGTCTGCCTGCCCGATTCCTTTAAGATAACAGTGCCATCGTTGTTTTTGACTATGACATTTCCCTGCTGGCCTGCCTGCTTAGTGTCGGCTGGTAGATTTTTTTCGTCTGACGTATTTAAGGACGTTTCTTTTGCCTGTATTTTGTCTTCTGATTTTTCATCTTTTGTCAGTTCTTTATCTTCCCGCAGCTCCGCCATCATGGCTTCTCTTTTTTGCGACCTGCTGAGTTCTTCCTGATGCCGCTTCAACTCTGCATTGAGAGAGGATATTTCTTTCTGAAGCTTCTGACGCTCAGTGTTTTTTTCCATAACAGAAAGTTCTTGCGTTGAAGATAGCTTCTGCATCTGCTGCTGTGCGTTTGTAATTTCATTTTGAAATTTTTTGCTTTTTGAATCTACCGCAGTCAGCTGCAGACCTGACATACTGTTTGTTGATGCTATGCTTCCGATCCCCATAGAATACCTCCTTTCCTGCTAAAGGATGTTTTTAGACAACATATTCCCTGATATCCATTTTTTCGCTGTTACTATAGTTAATTATATTTTACTATTTTTTGGGAATTCAGGCAAGAAAATAATATATTGATTTTGAATTGTTTTTTCAAATGTTTGGAATGTCCAAAATTGCAAGTGAAAATTAAATGCAGCATAATATTTGTTTTGAACACCGTGAATCGTGTTGAAAATTCTGCATTGACGGGAAATTTGGACAGTGTTATAAAAGGTTATAGGAAAGAAGGAATTTATTATGAAAAGCCGTATGGATATGATAAATGGCTCCTTGGGAGACAAGATTATTAAATATGCGATACCGCTTGCGGTAACAGGGATTTTGCAGCAGTTGTTCAATGCGGCGGATTTGGCGGTAGTAGGGCAGTTTTCGGGTAAGGAGGCTATGGCGGCGGTGGGAAGCAATGCGCCTGTCATCGGATTGCTGGTCAATCTTTTCGTCGGAATTTCCCTGGGGAGTAATGTTATCATTGCGAAATCTATCGGTCAAAGGGATAACGAGAACATTTCAAAGGCCGTGCATACGTCGGTAATCGTGGCCTTGCTGGGAGGATTGTTTATTACGGTGTTGGGAGAGTTTCTGGCTCCTGAAGTAATAAAATTGCTGGATGTTCCGGACGATGTATATCCGCTGGCGGTAAAATATCTTCAGATTTATTTGGCAGGGATGCCGGTAATTCTGCTTTACAATTTTGAATCGGCAATCTTCAGAAGCTGCGGAAATACCCAGACGCCGCTGGTTGCGCTGGTAATTTCCGGTGTTTTGAATGTTGGTCTCAACCTGTTCTTTGTACGGGGACTTTGCATGGATGTGGACGGCGTGGCAACAGCGACGGTAATTTCTAATCTCATCAGTTCTGCAATTTTGTTTGTGGCATTGATGAAGACGGAGCTGGCAATCCGCATCGAGCTTCGAAAGCTGCGGATAAATCAGGATGTGCTGGGGCAGATTCTGCGAATCGGGATTCCGGCAGGTATACAGGGAATGATCTTTTCCTTTGCAAATATTATCGTCCAGTCAGCAGTCAATAGTCTGGGAACGACAGTAATGGCGGCATCTTCAGCGGCTTTCAATCTTGAGATTTTCGCCTACTACATCATGAACTCTTTTGGCCAGGCCTGCACCACCTTTGTAGGCCAGAACTACGGGGCAGGGAAGAACGACCGCTGCCGGAAAGCGTTAAAGCTTTGTCTGATACAAAGTCTGATAAGCACTGTGGCGGTCAGTGGGCTGATTCTTTTGTTCAGCCATCCGCTGCTTGGCATTTTCAATACGGATCCCAATGTAATCGCAACAGGACGGATTCGTCTGGAATATATTTTCTTTGCGTATGTGTTCGGCTTTGCCCAGGAGGGGCTGTCGGGCTATTTGAGAGGCTTTGGCGTTTCCTTTATTCCGGCGGCCTGTTCGGTTATCGGAATCTGCGGAGTACGGCTTACATGGATATTCATAGTGTTTCAGCAGAAGCCGTCCTTTGCGACCATCATGCAGGTATACCCGCTCAGTCTGGGTATAACGGCGGCGGTTATTCTGGTTGTAACGCTGCTTGTGAAGCCGTCGAAGCGGTATGCAATCTTTACATAGTTCCTGTTGCTGCAGACTAACGATTGTAAAAACTAAAAACCAATTTATTATTCCAATCTGCAATAATGCTGCTGTAATTCATTTATTTTTTGTTGAATCAGCTCTATTAGCTCCGTCGGTTCTAATACAGTGGCGTCGCTCCCAAATGGCAGTATATAGCCGGCAACCCATTCTAAAGCAGTATGGTTTATATCCATGTCGATTATTCCGCCGCCTGTTGGAAACGTTTTTAATCCGCTCGCAAGTAAACATTCACTTTCACAGCGTTTAACGCCTATGTCCGTCAGCCGGATTTTTATGTGGCAATCATTTTTTACCTCTGTTTTTTCAAGATATTCTTGAATTGATGCAGGGATAGGATATTTTCCTTTTGGATAGGGCTTTTCCTCTATGATTTCTTTGATACGGTCAACCCGGAATACCCTGATTTGATTTGCTGATGTACAATAGGCGGGGCAATACCAAAGTCCATTCATGGCATATAAGCCGATAGGTACAATGGTTCGCGTACTTTCAGAATATGTTGACGAATACCGTATTGTTGCGGCATGATGGTTTATTGTAATAAGAAATATTGATTTAAGCAATGGCGAGTCACAATGCCTGTCCGGTGTCCAAAATGCTATCTTGTTCTGAATCTGCGCGATGCCGTTTTGTACATCTAATGGCAGACAATTTAAAAATTTTTTTAAGACGGATATGGTTTCCTGTTCAAAAGGCAAGTCACGATAAATTTGTAAGGCCTGACAGGCAAAAAATACAGCTCTTGCTTCGCTTTCTGAGAAAGCAATAGGCGGCAAAATGCGTTCTTTCAAAATATGATATCCACCCGCCGCCCCGACTTCAGAGTAAAGGGGAAAACCGGCCCGTTCTAATTCTTGCAGATCGCGCAGTATTGTTCTTTTTGATACGGAAAATTCATTTGCCAATTCACCTACTGTAAAATCCTTTTTTGCATTTATTGTTATCATCATTTCAATAAGCCGTTCCGCCTTTGACATTTTTAAACTCCTTTTCAAATAATGACAATTTTTGTCACTATTCTATGATAAATTATTTATGTAGCAAATGCAATATGGCACTAAAATGAAACCCTGCAACGCCCTATGTGGGAGAAAGATAAAGCCAGACAGATTGCTATAGCCGGATAGACATAATATAATACCCTAAGTGAGAAAGCAAAGAAAGAGAAGGAGAAAATCGTATGGATAAGTTAATGTATATGATGATGATTGAGAAAAGTAAGATCTATAATAAAGTGACAAAACAGGTAGTTATGGAACATGTCGAGAATATAAGAAAGCTGGACGATGAAGGAAAGTTGGAAATCTGCGGTGTTTTTAAAGGTTATCCGGGAATGGCAGGTATGTATATCCTGAAAACAGAGAGCCGTGAGGAAGCGGAAGAAATTTGCAAGGCAGAGCCGTTAGTTATGGGAGGATATGCAACCTATAAATTAGTCGGTTTGCAGATTGCAAATCGGGAAAATAATTACTTGTTGTAGCTGTTGCAGCTTATTTGGAAAACGGGAAAGTCGGGCTGCAATCGACCAATTCGGCAAAGAGATACACTTTTCGTTACATTTCATGTGCTTTTCGTTTCCTTTACCCATGAAATAATGAAAATCTGCCGATAAATAAAATGAGGGAACATGATTGTGGGGAATGGGGACGGTTCCGAATGAGAGAAGATTGTCAGGGTTAAAATGTTCGGCAACAATGGAGGATTGGGAAAATGAGCGTAATGGGAATAAGAACAGCAAGCTATCCGGTAACAGGGTACCCGGTAAAGAGGGCGGGAAAAAATGTCTCATCCGGGGATACGGGATTTATGGAGGCAGTGGCAGAAAAAGCCGGACAGCCTGAGACGGGATATGACGAAAAAGCTTTTGCGTCTGTGGGAGCGAATGCACCAAAAGAGGTAAAGAAGGCCTGGATGGAGGCAGCTAAGGAAACAGGCGTTAACGGGCTTGGGATGAACGGAAGGAACGGTATGCTGACACACATATCCCAAATGATGGTACAGCGGCTTAATAAGGTAATGAAAGGCACCGGTGGGGAAAATGATATTCTCGGAAGCACGGTGCAGTCAGCAATCCGGGCAACGGAGCAGGCGCTTTATGATTTAGACCACCCGCTTGTACCGGAAGGTCTAAAGAGCATTGAAGTGCAGAGGCAGCAGATGAAGGAAAGGATGTTCTACCAGTCTTTTCTGGATAAACTGGGTGCGTTGGTAAATGAAGGTTTTGCGGGAAAGGACATCCTGTAGATGATACATGGGAGAAGCGTCATGGATATGCGAAGGCATAAAGTATAAGGATGATTATTGGAATTTCAGTTGAGAGCGGTAAAAACGAGGAGGAAGAAAATGAGCGTAAACGGAATCGGTACAAGAGACTACATGGGCGAGTCCTATGAGGAACGTCTGAGTAAAATAACGGATAAAAATGCTGCAAATGCCTTTCGGGCGGCTTATGCAAATAAGATGGCGGGGGCTAAGGACTATATTTCGACCATCAGCAAAGCATACAATACGGGAAGGGTGGGAGCGACCAACTTTGTGGATGCCTTCCCCATGTATGATGTCATAACCCATGTGGGCAATGCCGATATTTCCTCAGGGAACTGGCAGAGAAACGACTTTCCCTTCTGGGAGTATTTTAATAAAAACACAAGTGCAGATGCATTAAATGACTGGAAGCCTGTTGGTGCGAATCCGCCCCAGACCCGCAGCGATTTACAGAGGAATTACAGCAGCATAGGTTCCGGGAGAATCGCAATCCTTATACCGGAAAGCCTGCAGCAGAAAATGGATGCAGACCCCGCCTATGCCAGAAAGATTATGGCAAAGGTGCAGGAATGGAAAGAAGATTATGACCGCTGGGATAATACGGTGGCGGCCTCCTATGGCGCTAATGTGGCAGAATTTCAGGCGGGTAAAAGCTATGTTTTCGATTTGGATGAAGAAGGAAATGTGCGGAACTGTACTGTTACCAGCCCCGGGAGAATTACCGGTCCCACCAAGGAAGAGCAGGAACAGTTTGAGGCTGAGCAGGCCGAAAAAAGAAGAAGGCGCGTGAAATACATACAGATATTGGAAGAGGGGGCTGAAAAGAGAAAAATACAGGAGCAGGAGAATTTGCGTTTATATCAGGAGCATCTTTTAAAACATGCTTTATTACAACAGTGAGGAAGCTGTGGAATTGAATATTAATGGAAATAAAGACTGGAGGATCAACGTTCTTCAGTCTTTTTATTGACTGCAGGGAAACTATCACAAAATTTTCACAGAAGCTTCATTAATATTTCAAATTCAGATTAAAAATTTAATCTTCCAAAATCCCTTGATTTTTCAAGGCTTACCGCCTATCAAATATCAAAACCTTATGTATTTTCCCTTGTTTTTGCCCTTATGAGCCGAAACAAGGGAAATTTTTTATGCTTCGCCCACAACCCTATCCAAGAGCCTTGCGGAAGTTCGTTTCGCTTCTCGGGTAGAGTGGGCATAAATGTTCATTGTGGTACTGACATCAGAGTGTCCGAGAAGTTCCTGCACATCTTTGGGCTTTGCACCGCCTGAAAGCAGATTGCTTGTGTAGGTATGGCGGAGTGTGTGGAAATGAAAGTCCTCCAATCCCTCAACCTCTGCCTTTGCCTTGCGGCAAATCTGACCGACTGCACTTGCAGAAACAAAAGCACCGTCCTCCTTTAAGCAGACAAAGGATAATTCCCTGTCATTTTCGGGCGTTTCCTGCGTTCTTTGCAGAGTGTAAACCTCGTAATAAGTACGCCCTTTTTCTTTGACCGTCTTACAGTAGTTCAGATGATACAGTTCGCCATAGCGAAAACGGTTTTTATGCTGTTCTGTTTTTGCTTTCCGTAAGATGTCCGCCAATGTGTCGCAAAAATCAACGGTACGGACTTTACTGCGTTTTGTCGTGCCGACTTCGTGCTTATGCCTTGTGCCATTGTACCGCATACTTCGTCTTACGGTTAGATACTGCTCGTCAAGGTTGATGTCCTGCCAAGTCAGACCACAGACCTCTCCGATACGCAAGCCTGCATAGTAGGCTATCTGTACCGCAAGCAGGGCAGGGTGTTTCTTTTGGGTTAAGAAGTCTGTCAGTTTTTGGTATTCCCCGTGTGTAATGGTAGGAACAGGAACAATATCTTCTTCGCTGTCCGAGAAAATATCTGTTTCCTCTTTTCTGCCACGCAGCTTCACATACTGCATCGGGTTAAAGGTTATCAGCCTTTTCGGAAATACAGCAAAGCGGAATGAATTTTGCAGCACCGCCGAGAATTGCAGCATATAGCCTTTGCTCATCGGCTTTGAAGTTGTACCGTCAGGATTTACCCCTCCGTAACTCATAAGGTCGATAAACGCCTGTAAATGGTCGGCGGTCACGGTTTTCAGTTTTCGGCTGCCAATGGGATATTTCTTAATCTTTTTGACTGCCGCC
>Ga0137306_103663_pt1 | contig 11171 bp, 5 predicted proteins | sample Inofroosms_March_FD_97187 | JGI IMG/M metagenome (GOLD analysis project Ga0137306, IMG submission 97187) | Mouse cecal microbial communities from Vienna, Austria - N-Acetylneuraminic and N-Acetylglucosamine D2O microcosms_March | ecosystem: Host-associated > Mammals > Digestive system > Large... | reverse complement strand
TGAAATGTAAACCGCTTATTTGATACAAAGGGAATGAACAGAATATCGGGAAAACCGCTGAAAACAAGGGATTCTGGCAAATTGAGTGTTGCTGGAATCCCTTTTTTGCTTTTGGGATTATGACATGGCAGCGTGGGAGCGGCTGTTACAAGTGGCCACAGTGGTCATAAATCTGACCCCTCTGTGGTTGTTTTGACCCCTGCGGCTAAAGGTCTGACCCCTGTGGTCACGGTTTTGACCCCTCCCCTTTTCCAATCTGACCCCTCTGAATGTTATCGAAGGAGCCGCTCAGATACGCTTGAAAAAAAGCAGATGCTTTAGTATAATGGAACCATGGCAGAGACAGGAATCTGATAGGATGTCTGCCATTCATGAGAAAGGCGGTAGATGCCATTGAAAGCAGATACGATCACAAAGGATTATGTTAAAGATGCAGGCGTGTTTGCCGATATTTTTAATTACTATATTTACGGAGGGCGGCAGGTGATCCTGCCGGAGCAGCTTACAGAGCGTGACTCCACTAAGATCGCGCTACCATACGGTGCGGACGGCGCAGTGGTTCCTGTCCAGAAATTCCGTGATGTGCAGAAGTTGTATGCGGCAATGACGGACGGAAAGATTGAATATGTCCTTTATGGAGCGGAGAACCAGGCCGAAATTCATTATGCCATGGCTGTGAAGAACAATCTTTATGATGCGCTGGAGTATGCAGGGCAGGTGGAAGAGGCGGCAAAGTCACATCGGAAGGAAATGAAGCAGAAAAAAGAACAGGGAAAAACATCCGCTGATGAGGATAGGAAAACACCAAGTGCAGGTGAATTTTTAGGCGGTTTTTGGAAAGAGGATAGGCTGATACCATCCATTACGGTGACTATATTTTTCGGCCCGGAAGAGTGGGATGGGCCGTTAAGCCTGTTAGAAATGATGGATGTGTCAGATCCGGATGTGCTTGCCTGCATGGATAATTACCATGTGCGAATGATAGCCCCTGCACAGATGTCCGATGAGGAGATTATGAAGTTCCAGTCCAGTCTGCGGGAGGTCATGCTGTTCATCAAATATTCAAAAGATAGTGAGAATTTAAGCAGGATATTAGAAGCCAATGCGAAGCGTTTTATGGAAGTGGAGCGAAGGGCGGCAGATGTGATTGAAGCGATCACAAATTCTGGAATAAAATATGATGAAAGTGAAGAGGTGGTTAATGTGTGTCAGGCGATTCAGGAAATAAGGAAAGAATCTGAGAAGAAAAAAGCTCAAGAAGTAGCTGGAAACTTGTACAGAATGGGACTTGATATTGAAAAGATAGCACAGGCGGTTGGTTATGCTGTGGAAACAGTAAAAGGATGGATTGGGATTGAGGGAAGTACTCCTTAAGTTAAGACATCTTTCCTGTTAGCAGGAATAGAAGTAGTTCATTGAGAGAGGCTGATATTAATGTACATTAAGAATAGAGAAGAATACTGCAAGATTCCGATTTCTGCACTGAACTTTTCTACAAGAACGTTCAATTGTTTAATGCGCGCTAACATTAGCACGCTTTATTTGCTTATTGAGAATATTGAAAATCTAGAAGAAATCCGCAACATGGGATCAAAGAGTATTGCTGAAATCGATGAACTTCTCCATGTAATAGAGGCAAACGGAATATTACAACTTGATGATTTTAAAGATAAAATGAAAAGATCTGGATTAGCCGTTGGGAAAAGACCATCACTTCCAGAAGAAATATTACGTCGTCCCGCATCAGATTTGGATGTTTCGGTACGGATTTGTAATTGTTTTATCATAGAGCATATTGAGACAATAGGTCAAGTGTTAGATTTTAGACCATGCAGATATTCTACACTTGAAGAATATGGGAACCCTTTCGCAGCAACAGCTTCTGGAACAGATAGATCTTCTTTATAAACTGGGAGAAGACTATTTTAAGCCTGCTCTTATTGAGTCCGAATCGGATGAAGATGCGATGATAGAACATCAATTTGCCGAAAAGGGATTTGATTTCCCAGTAATTGACAAACTTGTTGAGCAGTTTGCTTTTAAAATTGGACATATGACAGAGTGGTTCAATCTATCTCGTCAAAGCATATATAATGTAATTGATAAAAGGTCACCAAAACGCCGAGAAATCTGGACGGGCAAAAGACTGACTGAAAGTGAGAGGGATATCCTACTCAAATTAATTTCTGTCAGAAAATTTGATTACAATGATGAAAATGTAATCTGTTATTGCATGAATGATCGACAGGGTGACTTAAGCTGTATCTTTGTGTATGAAAATGAGATTAAGTGCTTCTTCCTTGCGGACTTGCCAGAAAGCTTACAGCAGATGATAATGGATATTAATTTCCACAGATTTTCAGAACGCGAACTTTCGGGCGAAGCGGATGGAGATATTGTTTATTGCATTAAAAGACCTTATTTTATGCCCAAATATCCTGAAAAATTCAGGATAAATGCACAGCTTAGAGGGCTTTCTGCTGATGAATATGCAATTTATTTGTCAGGTTATCCCATAGGTGATGCAAGAGCTGTTAATGATAATCAGATAGTGGCGTTCTTTCAGGAAAATCTTATTGATGGAAAAGTATACATATCTTCTGATCCTAAAAATCAGTGGATTAGATCCCTAGCATCCAGAAATGGATATGCAATTAAGGACTTTATTGAACTTTATGGTTTTGAATCTAAATTAGATGGGACAGAGCTTACATCAGATGGTGCCAGAGAACGTCATATTGAGGAACTGAAGCAGTATATCGTCTGTGACAATGTGGTTTATCTTCCTACGGATTCCAGGATTTATAGGATTCTTAATACATACTGCTATAATAAAGGTTACTCCCTGAGTGAATATATAAAAGTGCTTGGTTTTGAACGCTCAATGGAACGGCCAGGGCTTGTTCAGGACATTCTTGAACAGGATATGATGGAACGCCATAGCGACGGAAAATTTGAAGATAAGGTGTTTGCACATTATCCGCTTCTCGGAAGCAAGATTCTTAAGCAGGAAACATTGGATAAGTTGAATGAAAACACTAGAAAGTATATTGATACAGTTCTGAGAGACCCGCTTGCAAAGATGACTTTGCGTGCAGAAATGCAGATAACGTTAGCTCTTATCAATCATGCAAAAAATTGGAAGAATGAAGAGAACAGTAACTTTTGGAATTTTATTTCACTACAATTTGGGTATCGTGATGCAAACGGTGCTGTGGTTCGCCTTTTGCAGGCTTCGCTTGAAAGTGCAATGAAGAAGAATCACAGACTTTTCGTCGAAGATGCCAATGGTCGTGCATTTAAATCCACGGCTGTTATCCATGCTCTCAGTACAAGAAAATCGTGGATGGCTTTATTCGATTTTTTGTTTGATTTTTATAAGAATAATCTGAATTGGAAGATGATTCCGGGAGATCCTTTGCTTGAAGTAATGATTCGATCGCTACAGCAAAAGTTAAGTGGAGAAAATACTGAGGATACAGAACTTACAATCAGTTCTCGTGTATATTCATTCCAGGAAGGTATCCGTAAGCTCATTCTTTTACGACCAGTCTTTACTCACAAGCTGTTTGAAAAGCTGATTGCTAAGATAGAGGCTTTGATTAATTCTGAGGAAATGCCAGTAAAAACCTATGAGGAGCAGCTTTGTGAAGAGTGGTTCAAAGATAAGGTTACTGCTATTGCAAATACCAGAAAGACAGAGCATCGGGTTCAGAATGGACAACGGGATATTGCTATTGACTATTCCCGAATCAGAACAAAGATGGTGTTGAAGAACGAGAATGATGTGCAGCTAGTGGTACCGGATATTCGTTTGAAAAGCGAAAATGTCAGTAAAGCTATGCTTACTTTTTATTACAGTGGAGCAATTGTATATCAGCAAAGCTTAAGCTGGTATGGAAATGAACTTGGAAAAACATTAAATGGGGTTTCTGTTCCTTTGCCTGCTTTTAACAGGGATGTCAATGAATTGGATATTCAAGTGCGGATTACCTGTGATAATGAAGAAATATATAACTCCGACGATACATTATATCGCCATATGCTGATATTCTCCGGAACAACGGAAATTAACGTTGGCCAATTGAAGCGCGGTAATTATACACTGGTTATGCCATACACTGTTGCTTTTGAAGCTGAAAAGACAGAAGCTACGGATATAGATACTTTTAAGGTGGGAGGTCTTAAAGCACTCTTCATTGAATTGGAAGATGGTTTTGTGCTTACGGTAGGAGGGAAACTGCTTTCCTTTGACAGCATTGGAGGAACAGATATCCGTGTTTTTCCACCTGCAGAATCTGCTGTTCTTCCCACTGTGAGTGTGGAAGATGCGGAATATTATTTTGCTTATCGCGGTGGCTTTTGTAATATCATTTTGGGAAATGCCGAGTTTGTACGGCAGTATATAGTTTTGAAGAACGGAGAGCAAATTGAGTTTTCAGAACTTCCTAAAATTGAAAACAATGGAGGCTTAGCTTTTAACTGTCTGATTGAAGGAAAAGAGGATATATGCAGGATTCAAGTTATAAATCTTGATAATGAAAGATTAGTTTTTGATAGGAGTTTTCTTCTGATTGGCAGTGCAAAGGGAGATTTTAATCGGGAATTTTATTATTCTCAAAATGATTACATTGATGCAAGATTTATGATTAGTATAGACGATTTCTCTGAAACTGTGTTATTTACGCAAGAAGATGAAGAAGTGAGTGTGCCATATCGGAACGGAGAACTCCATATTGTCATTCCTAAAATACAGATTGAGGAAACTTCTGGCATGTGGATGAATGGTACAGCTCAGGCATATTATATTGGAAACATTCCGCAGAGTAGTCTGCTGATGGTAAAGAATCCAGCAAAAACAGAAGTTCGGTTTACCATCGGTGGCAAGGATATTATGTATGATGGGCAAGGGGTGGTTACTCTTGGAAATGTTCTGCAGTCATTCGCAGGAACGGATACATTTTCACTTACAGAGATTCAAATGGTGGTTAAAGGTATCAGACAAAGTGATTGTTATACGCTGGCTCGTGTTTTCTATAAAGAAAGGTTTCTGAAAACACCGGAATTTTGGACAGAAAATAACAGACTTTTTTGGAATCAAGGTGGAGGATTTATCGGAAAAGAGGGAAGAAAATTTACGCTTGCATTATTTAGAAATGAAGATTCTTTGACGGAATTTGAACTTGATGAAGGTATCGAAAGTATAGAAATCCCGGCAGATATGGAGATTGGAAACTACCGTTTTCAAATCAGTATTCTTTCTGGGAGTCTTTTTAAAAAGGTTAAGGAAGTGATTGCTGAGGGTGATTGCATTGTTGGTGATAAAAATTTACTGCGTTTTAAAGATAGGCGTATTGTGGTGGATGCTATTACAGATGAATCTAATGAGGGAGCGGGGCATATAAAGATTAAAACATGCTACATTGATAATATAGAGTTTACAGGTATGGAAGATACCTCGGAGGGATATCGGCCTGTTTACAAAGGAATCCTGTTTACAGAAGGATATCATGGAGAACGTTATGAATTCTCGTTTGACACACACACTAACAAGCGGGGAGTTACAAAGATGATGGTCAATCCCGTGAGGATTGTTTATGTTGGAGATGTTGTCCTGTGCATAACAAACTCCGATTACGATGGATTTTGCTATTATCACTATTATGATAGATATTTAGAAAAAATGGTCTATGCGCTGACAGATCATGAAGAAACAAAAGCGAACAAGCACAAATATTCCCTTGTTGATTTGTACTTGTACCGGACAGAAAGGACATAAGTATGTTTAATCCAATAGCGGCGGCAAAAAATATAAAAGATGAATTTATAGGATATATTTCCACATTATTCCATATCTCTGATAGGGATTATGCTATGCAATTTGTTGCAGCATTGCAGGAAGAAGGCGTTGTATCGAAAGGCCCCTATCTTGATATTAGTGATTCTTATAAAACGGGGAAAAGTATGGAGGATATGATTGAAGAAGGCGAGGCTTCTCCTTTATTCCGAGGATTGGAAGGGAATATTCCTGACGGCGAGAAGGAAATACAGATCAATCGAGGGCTGTATCTTCATCAAGAAAGAGCACTCAGGAAAACTAATAAAGGGAAGAATTTGATTGTTACTACTGGTACCGGTTCTGGAAAAACAGAGTGTTTCATGATTCCCATTATAAACCATATCCTGCGTGAAGCAGAGGAAGGAACACTTTCTTCAGGGGTCAGAGCAATTTTGATATACCCGATGAATGCCCTTGCAAATGACCAGATGAAGCGACTGCGAAATATGCTGAAAAATTACCCCGATATTACTTTTGGTGTGTATAACAGCAGTACTAAGCAGAATGAGCAGGACGGTATTACGGAGTATGGAAAAATTTATAAGGATACTAACGGGTATCCGTTAAAACCGTTGAAGAACGAGATTATTTCCCGTGATCGAATGCAGACCATGCCGCCGCATATTTTGGTGACAAATTATGCGATGCTTGAGTATATGATGCTCAGACCGAAAGATGACCTTGTTTTTTCAGGAGCAAAACTTCGTTTTTTGGTGCTGGACGAAGCTCATATTTATCGCGGTGCGACAGGAATGGAGACGTCTCTGCTGTTAAAACGTTTGAAAGCAAGGATCAGCAATCCCGCTAATGTGTTGCATATCCTTACCAGTGCTACATTGGGCGGGAAGGAAGCGGATGGGGATATCGTAAAATTTGCGGATACTTTGTGTAATACCACTTTCATGGCAGAAGACATTATCCGTTCTGAAAGTATAGTTCCATCTTATGATAAGCCAGCTTCTAATATACCAGTTTCTTTGTTTGGCAAGCTGATTGATCCGCAGAAACCACTTAATGAGATTGTCGGTGATTATGAGATAACTATTCCTGCTGGACAGGCGGATGCAGAGTTTTTGTATGATTTATGTGTCAGTGCATCTGTATATAGAGAACTTCGTACAATAATAAACCATCCTATGACGATTCCTGAGATTACAAAAGGTTTTCAGCAAAAACATGAAATCACAGAGCAGGATGTTGTTAATATCGTTAACATAGCGGTACAGGCATCGAAGAATAAATCTCCACTGATAAAGGCACGTTATCATATGTTTGCGAAAGCAATGGAAGGTGCATACATCACCTTGGGGAAGCATAAAAGGCTAATGCTGAACAGAAACCGGAATATAATTATTGGCAGTGAGGATTGGAAGGTTTTTGAATGTGCTGTTTGTGATGACTGTGGTCGTATCGCCATAGTCGGGAAAGAACTGGATGGAAAGTTAGAATTTGCTAATAGTTCTTATGATGCGGAGATAGAATATTATCTGCTTTGGGACAGTCATGACACTGTTCTTGATGGAGATGACGAAGATGAGGAAGAAACTATAGGCGAAATCGGAAAGAACGATTATTTGGTCTGTGCGAAGTGCGGATCGATTATTCATGAGAGTCTGAAATCAGATCCTCCCTGTACCTGTGGATTGAACCATTATGTGAGAGTAAGAAAAGGCAAAAAAGGTGTCGTGCGTGGCGATGGAAAGTGTCCAAGTTGTAATCTTGGACATTTTAAGACATTTTATCTTGGATATGATGCGGCAACAGCTGTCCTTGGAACATCATTGTTTGAGGAATTGCCGGAGAGTGAAAAAGTTCTTAATAGCAAAAAAAGTGATTTGGGAACAAAGAGAGGTTTGTTTAGTTCAGCAAGACAGAATTCACAAGTAGATATCATTAAGAGAAAACGGCAGTTTTTGTCTTTCTCGGATAGTCGTGGTGAGGCAGCATTCTTTGCATCTTATATGACAGCTTCCTACAGTGAGTTTTTACGTCGTCGTGGTATTTGGCATGTTGTGGAGAAAAATTGCGACAATATGGCTTCTCATCCTTGGGAAATCCAGAATTTTGTGGATGAATTGGCATCATATTTTGATTCCTGCCGTACTTTTGCAGAACCCGGTGATAATGGAAAGCAAAATTTGACTGCGATTAGCCGCAAGAATGCGTGGATTGCTGTACTGAATGAAATGGTTAATGCCCGCAGAAGCACCAGCCTTGTTTCCATGGGCATGATAAAGTTTGATTACAAGGGAAATAGTGAAGATATTATGGCAAGCGTTGCAGAAGCATATGGTCAGAACAGTCATGATATGAAAGCCCTGTTTGATTTGCTTGTTATGGATATTGTATACCATGGTGCATTGGAAGGAGAATGCAATTTAACGGATGATGATCGAGAATATATTTTTTATGCTGCCAGACCTAAGCGAATAAAGAGGTGTAAGGATCTGGACAAGGACAAAAAGAAGGCGTATTTGGCAGGATGGTCTGCAGCTTGCAGGAAAAATGGAAAACTATTAAAAAACGGTCGGCTAAAACGCGTTATGAAGGTTCTTGATTTAGACGAAACTGCCGCTAATGAATTGTTACAGATTTATTGGGATGAGATTCTATGCGGGGAGGAGAGTCTCTCTTCTGCTGGTAATGGCGAATTTTATTTTAGTACAGAGAGGTTTACGATAGGGGCAGGCACGGAGGATGTTCCCATTTATGTATGTGATGTCTGTGGCAAAACAAGTATGACTAATTGTAAATGGATGTGTACAACGCAGAAATGTGGCGGTCACCTGAAACAGATTACTCATGCAAGTCTTCTTGATGACAATCATTATGCAAAACTTTACCAATCAACACTCATGCAACCTTTACATATCAAAGAGCATACAGCTCAGCTCGGAAGAGAGGAGCAGCAGAAGTACCAAGAAATGTTTGTCAATAAGGAAATCAATGCATTGAGCTGTTCCACTACGTTTGAAATGGGTGTGGATGTAGGTGATTTGGAAACCGTATATCTTCGTAATATGCCACCATCACCGGCAAACTATGTTCAGAGAGCCGGTCGTGCAGGGCGTGGTAAGAATGCGGCTGCATTTTCACTAACATATGCTAAGTTAAGTTCGCACGATTTTACATATTATAAAAATCCTGAGAATATGATTACTGGCAAAATAGGTGTACCCTTATTTACAGTTAAAAATGAGAAAGTAATTCTCAGACATATATTTGCAGTGGCTTTAAGTGATTTCTTTGCAAAGCAGATTGATGTGTACAATTTAAACAATGCAGATGTTTTACTTAATGAAAATGGGTGGGAGAGACTGTGCATTTATCTTGAAAGCAAGCCAGAACATTTGAAAGTAGTTCTTCAAAACTCAATACCTGAATCGATGCATGAAACTATGGGAATCAATGATTATTCATGGAAGGAGAAATTAATTGGCAAAGATGGTGTTCTAAAGATGGCGGTAGATGAATTTAGGGGAACAGTTAAATATTATAAAGATGAGATTGAGAAACAATTAAAGGAGGGATCCATTCATAAGGCAGATGAAGCGGAAAGAAAGATGAAATCTTATCGGCGAGGCAAAGAAGATAATCGTGGTAGAAATGAGTTGATAGAGTTTCTTGTCAGAAATAATGTGCTACCGAAATATGGGTTTCCAGTAGATACTGTAGAACTGCATCAGAGTGCCAATAATGCAACAGATAAGAAATTACAAATGGTTAGAGACCTTCAGCTTGCTATTTCTGAATATGCTCCAGATGCGCAGGTAGTCGCAGATGGGAAGCTGTATACCAGTCGATATATCAGAAAACTTCCGCAGACTACGGGGCAGGATTGGGAAACCGCATATATCGCACAATGTAAAAATCCTTCCTGCCTTACATGGAATCACCGTTCTATGGAGCCGGATTCTTCAGGGGAAAAATGTGTATCATGCCATAAAATTATTGAACAACATCGTTGGAAACAGGCTATTGAGCCGAGAAGAGGTTTTGTCGCAGATGGTAAACCAAAAGATGTTCCAATGCGCAAGCCAGATAAGGTTTATCGCAGTGATGATTTCTATATCGGGGATGTCAGGCGTCAGATTATGCAGAAGTATGCTTTTGTTATGAATGATGGAAATAAATTCTGTATGGAAACATCTGTAAATGATTCATTGATGGTGGTATGCAACGATGACTTCTATGTATGTCCACATTGTGGATATTCAGAAAGTACTACTGAGAATTTAGATGAGGCTGATTTCAATTCACATCAGAAAACTATGGAGAAAAAGCATCCTACACCATGGGGAAAAGATTGTGAAGTGAAGTTGGTGAAGAATAAGTTATGTCATGTATTTAAGACGGATGTTGTACGTTTGTTTTTTTCAAGTCCACAGGCAGGAAATCAAGAAGTAATGCTGTCTGTAATGTATGCTCTGTTAGAAGCATTATCGGCAGAGTTGGATATTGAGCGAAATGATATTAAGGGTTGTCTACATAAAGTTATTTTAGATAATAAACTGATGTATTCTGTTGTTTTATATGATGCTGTGGCAGGCGGGGCTGGTCATGTAAGAAGATTGGTCACTGAATCTGGAGATAAATTTCGGCAGGTAGTTGATAAGGCGATTGAAATAACGAAAGGATGTAACTGTTCGCCTTCTTGTTATGGCTGTCTGAGAAATTATTACAACCAGAAAATTCATGACAAGCTGAATCGAAAGTTTGCATATGATTTTTTGGAAAATTATTCGGGAAAGTTTGAAACTATTACGGAAAAGGAGTTTGAAGCGAATGGAATGAATCTTTGAAAGATAATCTAATATGGTGCCTTATATACAGCATAGTAGGTTGTTTCTTTCGTTTTATGCCAGTGCTTTGCACATTGGTGAGTACTCTTGGGGAACATTAGTGACAGATATTCCACAGTACATTTAAAAGCGGTAAATAAAAGCGATACATACATTTTGGCGGGCGTACTGTAGTTCACGATGAATGTGGATTGCAGTGCGCCCGCTATTTTTATCTACGGCTGACAAGATGCAGCCCTTTAGACAGGGAGGGAACAACCTAAGAAAATAAAGAATGTCACGCACACCCGATGAAAGCAGCCAGGACGGCTGCACCATGCTGGGTGTTTTCTATTGTTCAGAGAAAGGACAGGCCACTCCGCGGAACGGCTCTGCAGGGCTTTCCCACGGGAGGCGCCGGCAGGCTGCCGGGGAAGCCGGAACGAAATGCTGTCCCCAAGGAAAGGGGACACCATGGGCATGGCACAAGTAGGGAATGTATTCCCGGCACCTGCGACCAGGCATCATATTTTTTCTTTACATACCGCAAC
>Ga0137306_103662_pt1 | contig 11172 bp, 6 predicted proteins | sample Inofroosms_March_FD_97187 | JGI IMG/M metagenome (GOLD analysis project Ga0137306, IMG submission 97187) | Mouse cecal microbial communities from Vienna, Austria - N-Acetylneuraminic and N-Acetylglucosamine D2O microcosms_March | ecosystem: Host-associated > Mammals > Digestive system > Large... | reverse complement strand
CGATGGAATATTCCATTTCCTCCGCATATTGTCTCGCATAGGCCACCAGTGCTTCATCATCCAGCGGTTCGATGTCCACACGAAGATTAAAATACTCATTTAACGCCGGATTCTCTGCCAGAAGTTCATTCATGTCCTGCTTCTGGCCGGTCATCAGCACCAGAATACCCTTGTTATCCTTATCCAGTGTCTTTATTATTTTATTTACCGTTGCCGGTTTCAGGCGGCAGGATGCTTTCTCTATGATCAGCGCTCCGTTGTCCAGCTTGCCGAAAATCTCCCCAATATCCTTCTTATTCAGAACCACGGCAGAAATCTTGGCCACCTTGCCCGAGAAATTGTCATCATTAAGCTGCATCTCCCGGATCAGGGCCTTCGCAAGCGTAAGAGCCGTTTCCTCTTCCTCCCCGGTAAGCAGCACATTTCCGGTATAAGATGCCAGGCTCATGTTGTCCAGCGTCCGCACAAGCTGTCTTTCGGACTTACGGTGATGAATAAACTCCCCGAAAAGTTCTCTTTCTTCTTCCGTCAGTTCCCTCTCCCTGCCCCCTTCACTCTCCTGCTCTTCTTCCTCAGACATAACATCCGGGGCTGTCTCGGGTTCTTCGCTGCGTTTCTGCGGATCTGCCTCCGCGTTTTCCTCAGGTGCCGCCTCTTCCGGTTCCTCCGTCGTATCCGTGTCACTCTCTTCCGGAATATACTTCCCTTTCTGCTGTACGGCGGAAGTCTTTTTCTCCGTATCGTCATCCGTCAGCGCCACTTTCTTGACCGAAGGTTTCTTGCCGGATTCTTTCATAATCGCCGCAACAAAAGCCCTCTCCAGTTCCTCCAGAAGGCCGTTTTTCGTTGCCTCGTCGAAATTGGCGAAAAGATCACCCGTATGCTGCAGAATCCGCTGTCTGACATCTTCCATGCGTTTCTGTTGGTTGGTTTTCTTTATCGCTTCCCACTCGGCCATGATATCTTCAATGCTGAGCTGTCCGGTGATCTGCTTCTCGATCCGCTCCTCCTCCGGCATCACGAGACTGATTTGTCCGTCATATTCCTGAGACAGGATATTATCATATCTCGACGGTTTGGTATTTAAAGGTGTGAGGACACCCGTTCTTGCCCCCGGTATCCGGTTCTCATCGTCCTCAGCCGCCTTTGCCTCTCTGTATACCTCCTGCTTCATCTGCTCCAGGATCTGCTGGGCATCAAAAGCGGCAGTATCCTCCCGCACGATCTGTGCACTGATCTCCTGAAGATGGTCCGTATCCATAGTAGGCTTCCCGCTCTTAGGCGCTTCGCTGACAGGCGCTTTCTGCGGAAACTTCGTCACCGTTGTCTCCTTCAGCCGCTTCTCCACTTCCCTGGGATCCGGCAGCCTGATCGTCGCTTCCGGCAACGCGTCCGATGCTTCATCGGCGGCGTCTTCTAATACCTCATGCCTTTGCTCTTCATCCTGCGCAGGTTCCTTTACCTCCTCCTTTGCATAGGCCTTGGGAGCTTCTTCTATTTCCGGAACAGAATCCTGGGTCTCTGCAGCCTCGGGCATTTCTTCTATGCTCATGGAAACCGCAGGCTGACTGACTGCTTCTGTGTCTTGTATGTCCGCAGCCGCATCCTCTGCCGGTCTCTGTTCCGCCTCTTCATAAACCTTAAACCCAGTGTCCGGTGCACCGGGATCCTCTGCATACCCCGCACGCCCGTATTCATTTTCCTCTGCCGGCTCTTCCTGCCTGTAAACCTCTTCTCCGGCCACTTCCGGCGATTCCTCCAGGACAGGCTCTTCCTCACTCAGAATCTCCCGCATACTTTCTGCCAGAGCTCTCTGCAGATTGATCGTGTTATACTGCCCTAAGTCTACCGTCTTAACCTCCGGCAGTTCCGTTGTCGGCACTTCTGCCGCCAATGTCTCCGCACCGGGATCTTCTTCCGCATACCGGGCAGCAGCCACTCTTCCGGTGTTCTCCGGCGCACCGTCCGCATAGCCGTCATCTTCGGGTTCTTCCTCATAAGGTTCTCCCTCGGCTTCCCTCGCCTGCATCCACAGATCATACTTGTCCTGCTGGTCATCATTCAGCGGCTCATGCAGCTTCTTCAGCTCCAGTGCCTTGACAACATATTTACCCTCGCCAAACCAGAGGAACATCTCGTCACATTCCTCTACGCATTTGGTGGACAGACCGATTCTGTGATACAGATAGGCCAGCTCATAGGCCCATTTTTCACGGTAATCACGCTTCTTAAATTCCTCCAAAACGGCAATTCTCTCTTCCAGGCTGACATCCTGGGCCTCATAGAGACGATACTGGAGAATATATCTGCCGGTATCCTTCGGCGCGATCTGTACGAATTCTTTATAGTATTCAATCGCCTGCACGTACTCTTCCATCTTGATGGAGAGTTCGCACAGGGAGTAGACAATCAGTCTTCCTGTCGGATGCTTCTCATAAGCCAGCAGCAGTATATCCTTACTCTCCTGATACCTTCTGTTGATCTTATATAAATCACTGATCGTGCATAACATCATGACACTTTTGACTCTGCGCCAGTCAATCGTGTCCGCGATCTTAACAGCCTCTGCGAACTCTCCCTCAGCAATCAATGCTTTGATCTCATCGGCGCGTACTTTATATTCATACTTATCCAAGGTGCTCACCTCATTATTGTATTCTCACTGTGATCGCTGCCCTACACAGTTCATTTCATCGTAAGCTGTTTGTCTCCTGACAGACACACGGCCATATAAAATAACAGTCCAGGCAACGGTCAATGCAGCAATTGCACAGACCTGCCCCAGCTATTACCATATAAGCCCTATTTTCACTGTCTTAGTTTACCATAGCCACATATCAATGTAAATAAAGATGTAGAAAAAAGCGTCTTAACAGGGAAGCCGAAAGGCTGACCTGTTACAAAGCGTCCGTTTCATGCCGGACCGGCTGCCTTCCGCCTTAAAAGCCTGTTGCTCAAATCGGCAAACTGTTCCAGTGTCAGCGTCTCTCCGCGCACCGTTGCCGGAAGGCCTATTTCTGTCAGTACCTCTTCTGCCTGCTGTCTGCTCACACCAAGCTTGCCCGCGTTGGCAAGTCCGTTTACCAGCGTTTTCCGTCTTTGGTTAAAGGATGCTCTGATAACCGCAAAAAGCCATGCCTCATCCTCCGTCTCCACAGGAGGCTTCTCATAACGTTCCAGCCGGATCACCGTACTGTCTACGTTCGGTCTCGGCATAAAGCAGGCCGCCGGAACTCTTGTGATGATCTCCGGCTTCGCATAATACTGCACAGCCAGGGACAGTGCGCCATAATCCTTGGTTCCCGGGCCTACCCGCATCCGGTCCGCTACTTCCTTCTGTACCATGACTGTCACACTCTGCAGTGGTATGTGATTCTCAAAAAGCGCCATGATAATCGGCGTGGTGATATAATAGGGAAGATTGGCCACCACTTTGACAGGTCTGCCCTGATTATGTTCCTCCACAATCTGGTTCAGGTCAAGCTTCAGAATATCTGCGTTGATAATGGTCACGTTATCATAGGCCGAAAGAGTATCCTGCAGAATCGGAATCAGATTCCTGTCAATCTCTACCGCCACTACTTCTCCCGCCTCCTCGGCCAGTCTCTGCGTCATCGTGCCGATACCCGGCCCGATCTCCAGCACACAGTCCTTTTCCGTAATCTGTGCCGATTCAATGATCCTGTCCAATATGCTGCTGTCTACCAGAAAATTCTGCCCGAATTTCTTCTGAAAGTTAAAATGATATTTCTCAATGATTTCCCCTGTATTTCTTCTGTTTCCAAGTACTGCCATAATATCCTCTATTCTTTATTGACCGTTCTTAATCTCAGCAGGCGCTGGCTTAAATGTGAAATAAGGCTTCCGCATTCTTTCTTGTGACTTCCACCACTTCCTCATACGGAACGCCTTTCAGCCGTGCCACCTCCTGTGCCACATGCGGCAGATTCAGGGAAGAATTCCTCCTGCCGCGGTTCGGCTCCGGCGCCAGATAGGGACTGTCTGTCTCCAGCAGAATTCTCTCCAGCGGAATATATTCCACCGCCTCCTTTAATTTACGGGAATTCTTAAATGTAATCACACCGCCGATGCCGAAATAGAAATCCATATTCAAATATTCCCGTGCCATTTCCTTCGTATAAGAATAGCAGTGCACCACACCGCCCAGCTCTTCTGCATGAAGCGCCTGCATTATATCCAGCGTGTCTTTGGCCGCTTCCCGAGAATGAATGATCACAGGAAGCCCGACCTTCCGCGCCAGCTCCAGCTGCCTGACAAACCACCTCTTCTGTACCGGTATCTCAGGTTCCTTCCAGTGGTAATCCAGCCCGATCTCGCCCACCGCAACCACTTTATCCCGGGAACACTGTTGATGCAGCCACGCAAGGCCGTCCTCATCAAGCTCTGCCGTCTCACCCGGATGCACACCCATCGCACCGTACAGGAAAGGATACTTCTCCATCAGCTCCAGGGTTTTCTTGCAGCCTGCAAGACTCGCCCCCACGTTGATTACATTGCCGATTCCGTGTTCCTTAAGCGATGTAAGCAATTCCTCCCGGTCTTCATCAAATGCTTCATCATCATAATGTGCATGGCTTTCAAATATCATCTTAAATACCGCATTCCTTTCTCAATTTTCATCCCATTTTACATCATGTCTTACTTGTGGTACAAGCGCTTTATTTTCATCTTTTTTATAAATTTTTATATTTTTGGAATTTTTTCTTAAATTTCTTTAAAAAAAGACTTGCAATGCTCGTAACATTATACTATAATAACACTTGCGTGTGGGAATAACAATTAATTATTCACCGCATGCACAGCACATAAGATATGCACCGCTAGCTCAGTTGGTAGAGCACCTGACTCTTAATCAGGGTGTCCAGGGTTCGAGCCCCTGGCGGTGCAGTTTGAAGAACTGGTTTTGGAGATGTTAATGCTCTGGGGTCGGTTCTTTTTTTGTGCATCATAGGAACAATACAGCCCACTTGTTTCCAGACACACACATCCTGCATTATGACAGAATCATAATGCAGGATGTGTGTGTCTGGAAAGGATTCTGCAGAGAAATATGCCCGCAAGAAGCAGAAGCGGGAACACGACTCCAGCCAGAATCCCCATTTTCAGATTATCATTCAACGCCCCGGACACCATGCCGACTACCGTAGGCCCTCCGGAACAGCCCACATCCCCGGCCAGCGCCAGAAGTGCAAACATAGCCGTCCCGCCGCGCGCAATGGAAGCCGTCGCCTTGCTGAAAGAACCGGGCCACATAATCCCCACAGACAGGCCGCATAAGGCACAGCCCGCAAACCCCACCACTGGACTGGGCACAAGAGAGATGCACAAATAAGACAGGACACACAGTACACTGCTGCCGATCATAAACCGATCCAGGTCGATGCGGTCGCCGTACTTTCCGTAAAATGCTCTGGCACTGCCCATCAGAACCGCAAACAGCATAGGACCCGCCAGATCTCCCACCGTCTTACTGACGCCCAGTCCCAGTTCCGCGAAAGTGGAGGCCCACTGGCTCACCGCCTGCTCGCTGGCTCCGGCACACACCATCATCAGCATCAGCACCCAGAAGATCTTACTTCTGCAAAGCTCGCCTATCGTCAGCCCCTTCTCGCCATCTTCCATCAAAGATGCGATCGGCACTTTAGTGAAAGCGATCATATTCGCAAAGGGTACGATTGCCCAGATACACGCCATAATCTTCCAGTTCCCGATCCCAAACAGTCTGAAAAACAGCGTTGATACCAGAACCACTGCCACATGGCCCCAACAGTAAAAGGAATGCAGAAGGCTCATGGCTTTCTCCTTATTATCCGTAGGACACGCCTCCACCACGGGACTGACCAGCACTTCCAGCAGACCGCCGCCCACCGCATAAACCGTGACCGCAACCAGAAGCCCCGCGAAGGCATTGCCACACACATCCGGCAGAACCGTCAGAAGAAGGAAGCCTGCCGCCGCACAAATATGCGCTATGACCATGGAGGCACGGTATCCTATCCTGTCCACAAACGTAACGGAAAGCAGATCCACCAGAAGCTGCAGCCCGAAATTAAATGTGATCAGCAGTGTGATCTGTGTCATCGGAATCCCGTAATAGCTGTGAAACGTCAGAAACAGCAGCGGCACGAAATTATTGACGATCGCCTGCACAATATAACCGACAAAACATGCGTATATTGTTTTGTTATAATTCTTTTCCATGGCCAGTCTCCATCCTACCTTATTCTTTGATATTCATCCTCTTCCCGGCATGCCTAAAATACAATGCCCAGACGGTTCACAAGCATTCCTCCCAATACACCCGTCACATATAACAAACCCAAAATCCTGAAATTCTCTCTGTAGTCATCATTCACCCGAAACAATACCAGAAGTCCCACTCCCGAGCCCGACAGCAGCCCTGCCGTCATTGCTCCGGCGCTCAGCACTCCATTCAGGTACAGCTGCGTAATGATAACGGAAGCGGCACAATTGGGAATCATCCCCACCAGAGCCGCCGCCATTTCTCCCACAACCGGACGGTTAAGCACCAGATCAGCCAACACGTCTTCGCCTATCCACGCAAGGAGCAGATTCAGCGCCAGAGAGATGACCATAATATACAGAAAGATCTCCAGCGTATGATGCAGTGCAGACTTCCAGATTCCTTCCTCACAGTGGCAGTGATGCTGCTCACATAAATGTTCGATCTGCAGCTCTTTCTTCTTTCCGCGCAGTATAAAATCGAAGAAAAATCCGGCCAGTATGCCAACAGCCACTTTAACCCCTAGAATTTCCAGAATAACCGTTAGTTCGATATTCTCTGATATCATAATAGGAAGCATCTCATCGGAAGTGGACAGGAAAATCGCTATTAGTGTCCCTGCCGTGATAATCCTGCCCGCATATAAATTCGAAGCTACTGTCGAAAAACCACATTGCGGGAAAGCGCCGAGTATGCTGCCGATAACAGGGCCTCCCCTGCCCGCACGCCGGATTGCTTCCTGCATCTTCTGCCCCGCCTTATGCTCCAGATACTCCATCGCAAGATAAGTCAGGAACAAAAAGGGCAGCAATTTGACACTGTCTATGAAGCTGTCTGCAATTGCATCTATGATCATTGAAATCCCTCATTATATCCTTGAAAATCGCTTTACTCACTAGAATACATTTTCCCCATTAAAAAAGCAAGTGGTAAATTACATAACCTCCGGGCCAAAAAAGTCAGGCCAAACGGCCTGACTTCCCTGAACAAAGCTTATTCTTTTCTTTTATCCTTGCATATCCTGGCTCTGTCCAGGATGCTGTCCTGAATAAACAGCACAGCGCTACACCAGACTTTTCTTCTTCCTGACCGCATCGGAGATATACCCCTGTACTTCCTCCTTCGGAATATCCAATGCCAATGACATCTCGCTGTAGAGCAGCGTCTCCGCCTTATGCAGATACTGCTCGTCAGAGGACAGCACCTTCTTCCCTTCCTTAATACGGCTCTGTTTCCGCAGGTAGAGCGTCTTTATGATCTGTACGAGACTCTGGCAGTCGTAGGTGCGGATCGCATCCTTATACATCTGCTCCCTGGTCTTCTCCTCTTTGATCCAGACCGTCTCAATCTCCGAGATATTGTCGATCAGCTCTTCCGCTTCGCCCTTGTTCATAATCCTGCGCATGACAACCTTATCGTTGTCCACCGGCATATATACGGTGCTGGCCTTCTCGAAGACCGGCTCCAGTACATAAAATTTACGTGTTTTATCAAATCTGTCGATGGGGTTCCCTGTGACATTAACGACGCGGCAGACACCATGTCCGCCGCACATGATCAATTGATTTTTCTCAAACATAATCCCTCCATGTTTCTGTACAAAAACATTTCATGGGATGTACTCATGAAAGAGCAAGAATGCGTCTCATAGGACTTATTTCCCTGTGAAAAAACAAAATGCGCCTTATGGAACATACCTCCCAGTAAAATGGAAATGCGTCGGACAATACTTCTATATCCACACATTTACGCCGATAATTTCCTTAATATATATTATGATAGCACATATTTGTTCCACATGTAAGTATTTTCTGAAAATTAATTATATTTTCAGCATATTTCTGACAAATAGACGCTTTCTTTTTGTTAAAAATGCCTACAAAATCAGCTCTCCCAGTCTATTCTGCTTCCCTGAGCCGTTCCACCACCGACCGCTTAGCCACATACCGGTAGGAGATCAGCGGTATCATCACCCCGGTCAGCAGGAAGAAAGGCGCCACTGCAAGAATCGGCAGGATATTGATGCGGTAACTGAAGAACCAGAACATGCTTTCAAGCGTTTTACCAATCCCCGGCCCCATGAGTATTACCAGGACCAGCGTGACTGCCACCGCACTGCCTGCAAAAAGGATCCCTTCCACAATCAGCATGGTATTCAGCTGTTTCCCGGTCATGCCGATGGACTGCAGCACCGCAAATTCCTTCTTTCTGGCCAGAATACCGGTCAGGATCGCGTTAAAGAAATTCAGGACGCCGATTAATCCGATGACAAAGCTTACCGCAATTCCCACGTACAGAAACATATTCTTAAAATCATAAAACTCCTCTGCCGCTGTCTGCTTGCTTTCATAATCATATGCAGAACCTTGCCCTTGTGTGTACTCCTGCATATACTGCTCCATGGCCTGCCTTCCGTCCTCTTCGCAGTCAAACGCATAATACATGACCGCGTCGGTGCCGGTGCTTCTCTTGAAGGTTTCCGCTCCCATTACGAAATCATCGTCCCCGAAATTACGATAAGTCAGTTTATTCGGCACCACCACTGCCGCTGCCACTTCGTACTCTTCTTCCCGATACTCCCTGGCTCTCTTAGCCCATAGAGGAACAGTGTCCAGATCCACATCTTCCGGATAGACTTCTCCCGTCTTGGGATTATAATACTCATACTGGTCAACATACCGCAGAGTAACCTTATCCCCCACTTTCGCCCAATGCCAGTCAGTATACAGATTATTATAATCATCCGTCTCATACACTGCGGCGACATAATTACCGTCTTCTTTCAGTTTACTGATATCGCCTTCTATCACTGTCAGTTTATCCAGCACGAAGTCTTCCATACCGTACAGGCGCGCCGCATCTGCCCTCTTGTCTCCCACCTGCTCCAACATGGTATTCACGTAGTAATCTGCCATTTCTTCACTGTTATACATGGTAAATTTTTTCATCGCCCATTCTTCCGATACCAGTTCTTCTATACTCGAAACCGTCCCGTAGACTCTTCCGCCGGTAACGCCGCCCTGCTGCTTAACGCCTGTAATAGCTTCTTCTCCGAGAATGGCATCTTTTCCGCCGTCCTTATGTCCCCATGTATGCGATGCCACCTGAAAATAAGATGCATCCGCCAGTATGAAGTCCTGTGTCATATCACGCAGATATTTATCCATATCAAATCCGCCGGTAAACACATAAGTCATATCCAGAATTACAATCGCCAGCGACATGGAGATCACACTGATCACCGTCTTACTCTTGCTTCTGCCCAGATTGGCCCACGCCATCTTCGGGATAGAAGCTCCGGCCCTGGCTTTCCGAACCTTCTTCCTGCCCTGATAGCCTTCCGTATACCGCAGCGCCTCGATCGGAGATACCTTTGCCGCCATCCGGCGCGGTTTGCCACAGGACAGAAATACCGTAACCAAGGCAAAAAAAGCAGCCCCCACAAAAATCAGCGGATTCATGGAACTGACACGGTCCATAAAATCCATATTCGGCACTACAACCCACGTAATCATGAGTCCAAGAAAATAGCCCACCCCGATTCCGATCGGAATACCCACCAGAGAAAGCATCCCTGCCTGCAGAAGAATGATCCTCTTAATCTGTCTCCCTGTTGTTCCGATGGTTTTCAAAAGTCCGTAGAAACGCACGTCATTGGCCACTGCGATCCGGAAAATATTATTGATAATCAGATAACCCGTGAAGACGATGAGAACAACTGCCGCCACAAGTGCAAGTACAGCAGAAAGATCTATATTCTGATCCATCTGTGCCGCGGCATATCCCCAGTTGACACCCGTACTGATATAATTTTCCTCCCCCGGATGTTCATTCTGAAAACCATGTCTTTCCACAATCTCCTGGATATTTTCTTCAATATGGGAGGCATTTCGAAACATGACATCCATAATACGGAAACCGGTTAGTCCGTCCTTGCCTTCCGTTCCCAGTCTGTCAAAGATTTCCTCCGCCCGGCTTTCGGGAATCAATACATGGTTTGCAACCGTCACCTCGTCATACTCCCAATACCCACATAGCGTAAAAGTCTCCGTTGTCTCCGTTCCGTCCACGTTAAAGGTCATCGTAAACTCATTGCCAATCACCGGCTCCACACCGAGAAGCTCAAGCACCGTCGTATCCGTTGCCGCCTCATTCGTGCCTTCCGCAGGCAAACGTCCTTCCACCGGCCTGCAGAACATCCACTCCGCCGTATTCGCATCACAATAGTTTACCTCCACATGACTTTTGCGGAAAGGATCTTTATCAGGCATACCTACGAATACCCTGTCTCCCCTCTCTCTGATCAGCGGATCGTCTTTGAGCTCGTCATACTGTTCTTTCGTCAGCCCTTTAAAAGACCCGTGGTTGCAGCTGCCCACCTGCCGGAAATTGGCCTGTTGGTAGCCCTCCACCATGGATGCTCCCGCCGTAAAAAGAGCCGTAAATAACACACTGGTCAGCACGATCGCCAGTATTGTGACCATATTCCTGTTTTTTGCAGACTTCATATGTGCCATGCTGAGTCTGCGGATACATTTCCTGTTTGCTACTCTCATATACTTTTCATACCTTTCTGTCATTTCTTTAATCAAGTTATTAATGGGCAGTTCCCGAGTCCTGGACTAAACTGTTACACAATCTTACCGTCCTCAATACGGACGATCCGGTCTGCAAGCTGCGCAATCTCCTCATTGTGAGTGATCATGACGATCGTCTGCGCAAATTTCTGACTGCTGACTTTCAAAAGGCTGAGCACATCCTGGCTGGTTTTGGAATCCAGATTTCCGGTAGGCTCATCTGCCAGTATGATTGCCGGTTTCGCTGCCAGGGCACGGGCTATGGCTACTCTCTGCTGCTGGCCGCCGGACAGATTGTTCGGCAGACTCTGAAGCTTCGAAGGCAGCCCC
>Ga0137306_103660_pt1 | contig 11176 bp, 12 predicted proteins | sample Inofroosms_March_FD_97187 | JGI IMG/M metagenome (GOLD analysis project Ga0137306, IMG submission 97187) | Mouse cecal microbial communities from Vienna, Austria - N-Acetylneuraminic and N-Acetylglucosamine D2O microcosms_March | ecosystem: Host-associated > Mammals > Digestive system > Large... | reverse complement strand
TACTCTGCGATTACGCTTGCTATAGAGAGCAGGGGAAGCGCGCGCATTACCAGAAGGGTGAACAGAAAAATGTTTTATCCCGTGCCTAACGTGGATAGCGCGGTTGTAAGGATAGACATAGACAGGTGTAAGCTTGCGGGTGAAAATACTCAGCTTTTGTATAAGCTTATACGCGCCGCATTTTCTATGCGCCGAAAAACGCTTGCCAACAATCTTAGCGCGGCGTTTGGCATCGATAAACAGACTGTCACCGAAATGATAACCTCCGCGGGCTTTTTGCCGCTTGTGCGCGGAGAGGCGCTGTCGCTTTCGGATTACGTTGCGCTTTCGCATATATTCGATAAATAATTAACCGAGTGATAATGCCGCGCCTAAGATAAGGCGCGGCTTTTCTTTATCCGTTTTTATCGTTGCAAATCCTGCAAGCAGTATAATATTCGGCTGTCGTATAAAAGCCGCCGTGGCATTAAAGCGGATATGTCGGCATATCCTTTTGGGAGGTGAGTTATGGTTGCAAGAAAAGAGATAATCATTTTAAACGGCGGCGGACATAAGGGAATAGTAAAGGTTTCGGGAGTTACGGGAAAGGACGGAGCGGCTAAGGTGAGCTGCTCGCTGGACTTCAGACCAAACGGCGCAAAGCTGTATCTTATCGGCGACAATATCGCACAAATGGCACTTAACAATACAAATTGCGAAGCTGAAGTTGCTTTTTTCGCAAAATCTGAAATAGGATGCGTGCTTCGCTCAAGCTCGATTACTATGTTCGGCGGAAGCGGCTCCAAGAGTGAAATGCTTAAAAGGATAGACACATATCAGCACGAATTAAGCCTTAGCGAAAGCGACGCGCAGGGCGGAAGCAAGGCGCAAAAATCCCGAGCATACGGGAGTGCCGGAGGAGGCGAAAATGTGCACGGAGATTATAACGGGGAAAGACCTTCGGAAAATAAATCCGTAAAAACAGCCGAGGCAAAGCCGGCTAATGAGGCTGCCGCGGAGGTAAAAGACGCGCCGCAGAGGGAAGGAAGGGCTTATGTTGACGCGTCCGCAAGGGCGGACGTCAATCCGCTGGGCGAGTGGACAAAGTATGACGGCAATAATTTTTATTATGCCGTAAAGCCGCAGATTGACGAGATGTTTGTATGCTATCCCGAGGAGGAGATTTTGGTTTCTACGGTTCCCAACTCCAAGTGGGTGAGAGTGGACGCGGAGGACGGGTATTATGTAGTCGGCTTGCTGTACGACGAGGACGAGCCCTCGTTTATTTGCTACGGTGTGCCTCAGATAAAGTCCGACGCTCCCGTCAAGGCTCCGCCCGAGCTGCAAAATATGTGCGTCTGGCTGCCTGTCAACGTTTCCGAGAGCGTTTCAGGATATTGGATTATATATCAATCCGCAAAAACGGGTGAAATAATCAAATAAAAGTACAAAATCCATTGTCTATGAGCCGATTGCGGGAACGTGCGTTGTGCTTATGGACAATGGATTTTTGCGATTTGTGCCGACAGCCGAATAACTAAATCAATTCAATACCAAATTACGATACTCCGAAGGAGTCATTTTGGTGATTTCTTTGAATTTTCTGTTGAAATATGCAGTATCGTTATATCCGATTTCATATGCGACCGCCAGAATTTTTTTGGACGGGTCAACAAGCAGCTGTTTTGCTTTTTCTATTCGGATTTTCGTGATATATTTTGAAAGACTTATGCGCATTGTAGTGCTGAACAGTCTTGAAAAATAGCTTTGCGAAATGCAGCACAGGTCGGATAAATCCTTAAGCGATATGTTTTTATTGTAATTGTTTTCTATATATTTCAGCGCAAGCCGCAGCTTGTGATGTCCGTATGTCCGCGATTCGATATGCGGCGCCGAATCCGTAAAATCTCCGAATTTAGTGAGTCTGTCCGTGAACTTTGTAAGTATATCGGATATGTTAGGCAGCTTGTCGCTGTTTACGTCAGGCATCGCCTCATAAAGACTTTTAAGGCGCTCGTCCTCCAAAGGCATTTCCTTATAGGTATAATTTAAAAAATCTTCGGAGCCGTTAGCTTTTATCTGACCGCCGCAAATTGCGCCGAGTACTTCGTCTTTATAATAAATGGGGAGAGTAAAGTCGATAAGCCCGCACGGACATTTGTAAAACATAGTTCTTCTCTGTCTTGCCGATTCCAATGCGGCGTGCGTCACGCACTTCAGGCAGGTGTCGCGTATTTCATCGTTTTTTCTTGCTTCCGAGCAAAACAATGAGTCGTTTACGGGCCAAATCAATGTTTTACCCGTTATGTCTATAACGCAAAGGTTTATTTCGGTCGCTTTAGCGATTGCGAGCAACGAGGATTCAAAATCCTCGAGAGATATTATATCGTCAAGACTGTATTTGGGCATATCGTCTCCTTTCCTTAGGTCGGCGGCATAAGCGTTTATGCTTTTTAATAAATGTCAAAACAGTACAACAAGAAAGTACAACAAAATAATACAGCAATACGTCGTATTTGTCAATTGAAAAACCTTTGCGCTTACGCTAACATAAAGTGGAAGGCGATTGATAATTTATGTCTTTCGCGGCTGTCGGTATAGGAAGTATATCGGCTTTGGACGGACTCTTAAAGGAGGTGAAATAAAAGTTCGTCGTCTAATAATTAGGAGGATTTTATGGATTATTTGAAAAACAGTTTTATTGCTTATTGCAAAAAGCATAAAGTCGCGATTCTGTTTCTTGTAATATGTCTTGCGGTAATTTTTGTGACGAGCTTTGCGCAATCCGCCGTTCAGACCGACGGTTGGTCGGTTACGGTATCCGATTTGAGAAACGCGACAAATAAAGGCGTTAAAGAGATTCAGACTACGGATAAAAATACGGGCGAGATAGTGGTGGAGAACAAGAGCGTCGACGGTAAAGTCGTAAGCGGTCTGTTATTTAAGCCTAAATCCGCGACTGCGGATAAGCCTGTTCCCGGTATCGTGTTCACGCACGGATATCTCAATAACCGCGAAATGCAGCTTCAGAACGCTATAGAGCTTGCACGCCGCGGTTTCGTCGTTCTTGCCGTCGACCGCGAAGGTCACGGAAACTATGAAAATTCAGGCAATCAAAACGCTATGATGGCGACAAACGGTCTGTATGACAGCGCGAAATATCTTTATAATCTCGATTATGTGGATAAAACCAGAATAGGTATTTCCGGACACTCTATGGGCGGTTATACGACGGCTATGACGCTTGTGAGCGACAGTACGCTTAGAGGCGGACTCGGTATTGTTTCCGCCGGACTTATACAGTCCTGGAGCACTTTTATCACGGCTGGTCCCGGTGTTGACGTCGGCTTTTTAAAATCCAAGGACGACGAGTTTTTCTACACCACTAACGAGAACGGAGGCACTCTGTCAAGAGATTGGCTGTCCACCGAGCAAGCTAAAAAGTATGTCGGCAATGCAAATATGGAGGGCGACGTCGTAAACGGCGGCATATACGTCAATGGTCAGCTTGTTACTCCCGAAGCGGGTAAAGAGGTTGACGGAGCTATAAGAGTTATATACGAAATTCCCGGAGTGCATCCTCAGGTGCATTATTCGGTTGAAGGCGCAAAGGCGGTTATAGACTTTTTCTACAACTCGTTCGGTACTCCCGACGGTGCGAAATATCTCGCTAAGGAAAGTCAGTCCTGGTGGGTTAAGGACCTGTTCTCTCTTATCGGAATGATTGCTCTGTTCGCAATGATTTTCCCGCTGGCAAGCTTGTTGCTTACAATTCCGTTTTTCCGCTCGCTTGCGGTCGGCAAGCAACAGGTCGGCGCGGACGGAACTATGGTTTGGTCGGGTAATGCTCCCATTGAACCGAAGCCTCTGAAGGGAGTGCTTAAAAATATCACGTATTGGTTGGGCGCGCTCGGGATAATGCTTTTCAGCGGATTTATAATCCACGACATCGCTACCGAATACGGACGTAAGGTTTTCCCCAATACGCAGCTTTTCCCGCAGGATACCACTAACTGGGTAGCTATTTGGGCGGTTGTCGTTGCGCTGTTCTCTCTGTTGGTAATTCTGTTCTTCTGGCTGGTAAATACGGTTGCTTATCGCGCCAAATATAAGGAAAACGCAGGTCCGTATATAGAGAATCCGTTTGCATCCGCAAAAATACAAACGGGCTTTAAAGGACTTGTCAAAGCCTTCCTGCTTGCGGCAATCGTAGTATTCTGTTTGTATTTCGTAACGTTTATCAACTGGTCTGCTTGGTTGGTCGACTTCCGTATCTGGACGTTTGCGATAAAGGTATTCGACGTGGGCGTTATGCTTCCGACGATGGTGCGTTACGCTTTGTTCTTCGGTATCTTCTTTGTGGTCAGCGCAATCTTCAATGAGAACTACCGCGCAAAGAATCTCCCCGAATGGGCAAGCACGTTGATTAACATTTTCTTTAACGTGTTCGGCGTAATTTTGGCTATATCCATTCAGTACGGTCAATTCCGTGCCTCGGGCGTTATGTGGCAAAAGGATATGGCTCTCGGATACATAGTTTTGATTCCTATGGTTCCGGTGCTCGCAATATCCACTGTCATTTCGAGAAGAATGACTGCCAAAACAGGAAATATGTGGTTGGGCGCATTTATAAATACAATGCTGTTTACGATTATAACCTGTGCAAATACCGCTGCATCTTTCGCTTACGTGATGGGATGATAAATCACGGCTGATAATTATTTAGTCGTCCGGCATTTTTGTCGGGCGACTTTTAATTTTCATATTTTATACGGAAAAAATGAACAAAATGTTGCTATCGGCGCGCTCGGATGTTATGCTTAACGTATCTTAATCGAGGCGGGGAATTATGACCAACAAAAAGAAAGCGGTAATTGCCATATCCGCTGTACTGGCGTTTATTATACTTGCCGTTTGCATAACCGTACCCTGTTTGTACGAAAACGGCTTGCTCGGAGATATTCATCCTATGAAAAAAGCTAAGGACGGACAAGTGCGCGTGGCTTGCGTGGGCGACAGCCTTACCTACGGGCTGGGAGTGGAGCATTGGACTAAAAACAATTATCCCGCAAGACTCGGAGGCATGCTCGGCGGCGGTTATTGCGTAAACAATTTCGGATATTCGGGACGTACGGCGTCTCCCGAGGGCGACCGTCCCTACATCGCGGAAAAGCTGTATAAGGACAGCCTGAGCTTTGCGCCCGAGATTGTGGTTATAATGCTCGGCTCCAACGACTCCAAGGATGGAAATTGGAAGGGCAAGGATAAGTATATCGAGGATTATGTAAATATAATAAATTCGTATCTTGCGCTTGACAGCGTTCGCGAGGTGTACATTATGACTCCCTCGCCTGTATGGACGGTCAAGGGCAAGGAGCCTTACGGCATAAGCCCCGAGGTTATAAGCGACCAAATCGTGCCCGCCGTCGAGGAAATAGCCGAAAGACTCAATCTAAAGCTTATAGACCTTTATAGTATATTCGAGGACAAGCCGCACCTGTTTAAGGACGGCGCGCATCCGAACGCCGAGGGCGCGGGTATGATTGCCTCCGCCGTTTACGACGCGATTATCGCTTAGTAAAATAATCAGCAGACGGTCGGGTCTGCGGATTTCTTTTTATTCAAAACTATATTCAAGGCAACCTTTTTGCAATATGTGATTTTCTGCTTTTTTCAGAAAGTGCTTTTTTCGTTTGTTAGCGGATAAGTCTATCGGGCAGTCTAACGCATAAACCGTTATGCGATATGTATGTGTCTTGCCGCGAGGCGGTTTCGGGCCGGCATATTTGTGCATACCGTATGCTGCGCCTTGTGTCGCGCCTATATCCGAAAGGTATTTGCCTTTCGGGATTGCCTTTTCGATTTTGCCTGCCGCCGGAATATTCCAAATAACCCAATGCGTAAAGTTTTTTATCGGGTGGCTAATATCTTCCAAAGTAACCGCAAGCGTTTCGGCATCATCTGAAAGATTGCCGATTGCAATTTCGGGCGACGAATCTTTCCCTCTGCCCGTGTATTCGATAGGGAAGTTATTATCATTTATAAAATCGGGTAAACTGAATATTAACTGTTCCATAATTCAACTCCGTTTTAATTTTTACAGCCAAACCGCCCAATCACCGTAATCGAATGTTCCTGCGCCGTGATGCAGTTTTCCTTGTGCCTTCAATGCACGGAAAGCATCTCTCATTCTAATTGCAATTTCGGGTTGTATATCAAGCGAATGATGTGCAGGAAACAATCTTTTAGAGGGCAATGCGGCGATTGCTTCAAGCGAGTTGAGATATGCATCGGGGTCGGTTGAAGGATAGTAGGCAAACAATGCGTCCTTATAAATCAAATCGCCCGTAAATATGTAACCTCGCTTTTGTTCCCAAAAACAAAGATGTCCCGGCGAATGTCCTGCGGTATGCAAAACTTCGATTTTTCTATCGCCGATGTCGATAATTTCACCGCCGTTCAAAACAAGCGTCGGCGTTCCTTTAAACATCTCGTATTTGCTTACGTCAAAGCCTTCGGGCAAATCGCAACGGTCAATAACCATATCGCGAACTGTTTGAACAGAAAGCGGAAATTTACCGTTAAGCCAATCCAACTCGGCTTTGTGAGCATAAAAATCGGGAAAGTATTTGTGTCCGCCTATATGGTCCCAATGAATATGGGTTGCAACGGCGGTAACGGGTTTATCCGTCAGTTTGCGTACCTCGTCATAAATATTGCAAATACCGAGTCCCGTATCAATCAAAAGGCAGCGCTCGCTGCCGATTAAAAGATAGCAGTGCGTTTCCTCCCAATGGCGGTATTCGCTTATGATATACGTTTGCTCATCTATTTTGTCTAACGTAAACCAATCTTTCATTTTAGTTTTATTCCTCGCATTATCATAACTACCGATACGTTTGTATCCCATTGCTTTTCATTATTATCGTATTGTTTAATGCGAACGTCATATTTGTTATTTATTATGCGTTTCATTTGATTAATTTCTTGATTTGAAAAATATTCGGGCATTGTACGCTCTACCGATTCGATTGACTCAATAGCAGAATATCTGTCTGCATTGATAACCGCGCGTGCAAATTCGGGCGTAGTTTCGAGATTGTCAGGCGTTAAATCCACAAGCACATAGCCTGTTTTAATATGCTTAAATCCGTATTGTTCCATAACAAAAGGCAATTGCGCTTCGTTCAAATAATATTTACCTATGTTGTATTTTTCAATCGAATTGTCGTATTGTTCCGCTTTTTTCCAAAAGGCTGTTTCGTAATCGTTTTGCGCATAGCAATTAGGCGCGACGGTGATACTCTTACGAGAAGAAAGTACCAAACAAACACCGTTAGGCTTCAAAACTCGCAGTTGCTCATTGTAAAATAAAGACGGCTCTATATGTTCGCAGACGGTATTGGAAATAACAACATCAAAGCTTTCATCCGCAAACGGAAGCGCGCTTATATCGGCTTCAATAAACGATACGTCGTTTTCGTGTTCTTCGGCAAACCGTATAAATTCGCTGTCTCGGTCAATGGCGGTAATTTCCGCATTAGGATACCAACGGGCAAGTGCGCCCGCAAAAGCACCAGGACCGCATCCTATTTCAAGAATATTCAATTTGTTTTGTTTGTCTAAATCGAATAACGCTTTATAACGATTTGCAAATCTATCGTTAAAGCGCAGTTTGCGACTGTAATATAATGTTTTTACGCCTTGTATAAATTCAGACCATATCGTGTTCATAATCAGTTATTTTCTTTTATTCATATTCCTAATAAATCAAATAAACTTTTCAAGGTCGAACATTCCGTCGCGGTAAGACAAATCTCCGTTTTTGTGTTCGTAACCTAATTTGCGGTAGAACGGTATTGCCGATATTGCAGAATGAATTTCTATTCTGTCTGCTCTTTTAGCATATTCATCGCTTTCCAAATGCTCTATGATTTTCTTGCCGATTCCTTTATGTTGATAGGACGGCTCCACAAAAATTGTGTTTATCCAACTTTCCGTCAAACTATTCCAATATGCGCCGATACAGCCGCATCCGATAATTTTGCCGTTTTCTTTCACAACATAAAAATGTCCGTATTCGGATTTTTGCTTTATTTCGTCATACGTAATCGAAAAGTATTTAGGTTGTTGCGGATAGAACTCGGCAAATACCGAATTTTTACACGCGCGAGCGACCATATCGCAAGTTTCTTTTATTTCGATTTCCTTGATAAGTTCTATTGTCATTCGTTATAGCTCCTGCATTCTCGGCATAGCGGCATTGTATAAGCCGAGTTTATGGAAGTCGTACCAACCGTTAATTTGCTCGTCGCTTGCAACCGACAGCGATTTCAATATTTTCCGTGCAAATTCAAGAGCTGCCGTTCCGTTTGCCGTAATAACATTATTATCCGAAACCGCTTGCCTATGTATATAGCCTTGCTCGTTGGCATAAGCAGAATACTGCTTTAATTCGTTAAAGTCGTTTGCCGTATGCGTTGCTCCGTTCAATGCGCCGACAGAGCCTAAAAACCTGCAAGCGTCGCAAATTGCGCCTAACACTTTGCCGTTCTTTATGCAATCGTCTATAAGCGGTTTAATTTGCATAGCATTTTCATTATGCCAAGACATACCGCCTATAAGTATTAAAGCGTCGTAGTCCGACGGTGCGCTTTGTAAATCATAGTCGGGCAAGCACTTGACGCCTCCGATAGAGGTAACGGCATTTTCCGTAAGCGAGACAGTCTTGTTTTCAAATTTTCCGCCGCCGAGCATATTGACCGCTGACGAGATATAGGCAAGTTCCCAATCCGCCCATTGTTCCAAGATAACGTATAATATTTTTTTCATTCTTTATAGCCTCCGATACACGCTTTCGCCCAATTTATTAAAAGTTCGGACATTTCTTCAAACTTTACGTCGGCGCCGTTATTTAAGTTCAATGCCGTTGCAAGCACGGCGGACGGCGGATTGATTGCGTTTTGCAATTCGGCATTAGACTTTATGTATTTGCCCGTTTCGTAAAACCATATTTCTTGTATCACAAACACTGCCGATTTGTAAAGCGAGCGCAGAATATCTTCGCTTTTTTCGTGCGCGAAGTTATGCACGCAGGCGTGATAAATATTGCACGCGCCTATTTTTATAGCACGCTTTACGGCGCGCTTATCTATCTTATCAAGCAGGCAATCGAGAGTTCCTTTAATTGGCGCGGTGTCATAATAGAATTGAAAAAGGTCGCTTGAATCCCAATTCAAAAGTTCGTCCTTGCCTGAAATAAAACCGCAGATTAGTTCTCTGTTCGGCAGTGTATCGAGCATATCACGATAGACTTTCAAATCGTTTATGCGCAGTTCGTCGAGAATAACAACTGCGTCAATATCGCTCGTTTGCGTTGCTTCGCCTCTGCCGTAACTGCCTTGCAAACCTATAAACCATACACGGTTAGAAAAAGTTTGCTCAACCTTGTTTGTAAATTCTTTAATCCAAGTTTTAACGTCAATCATAAATACTCCGTTTGTATTTATAAATTATAGCACATTTCAACCGTTTTTCAAGTAACGACGGGGCGCTGTTGAAATTTAACCGACGGAAAAACCGCGGGTTGAACCGATGGATTCCTATTATATTATATATAAATAAGTTATAAGGTTAAACAATACATATTATATACCATATTTTGTGCCCGCTCGGGCGTTTGGACACAACTGCCAAAATGTTTTGAAAAATGTGTGAAATTTAGCTTTATTTTTGTTGACAGGGGTTTAAATTTAATGCTATATTAGACAAGCGTGTCAGAGGACACGTCTATTCCGTTGCCTCGCAACGGCGAAAAATAAAAAAAGACACACACGGATGAGTGTTACTATTTTAGGAGGCTATATAAATGGCTGGGCAGAAAATAAGAATCAAACTCAAAGCGTACGACCACAACCTTATTGACATCTCCGCGGAGAAAATCGTAGAGACTGTTAAGAAGACCGGCACAAAGGTTTCGGGTCCCATTCCTCTCCCTACGGATAAGGAAATCATCACTATACTGCGCGCTACGCACAAGTATAAGGACAGCCGCGAGCAGTTTGAACTCAGAACGCACAAGCGTTTGATAGATATCTACAACCCTACCAGCAAGACGGTGGATTCGCTTATGAAGCTCGACTTGCCCGCAGGCGTCGATATCTCCATCAAGCTCTGATAACTTTACAATCAATTAAGGAGGATGAACTTTACAATTATGGATAAAGCAATCATCGGAAAGAAAATCGGTATGAGCCAAATCTTCACGCCGGAAGGCAAGGTTATACCCGTAACGGTCGTTGAGGCAGGTCCCTGCCCGGTCGTTCAGGTCAAGACCGTGGAGAACGACGGCTATGAGGCGGTTCAGGTGGGCTTCGGCACTGTTAAGGAAACCAGAGTCAACAAGCCCGAAAGCGGACATTTCAAAAAGGCGGGCGTCGCCGTTAAGAAGTATCTGCGCGAGCTGCGTCTTTCAAACAGCACCACCTATGCTCTCGGACAGGAAATCAAGTGCGACGTCTTTAAAGAGGGCGATAAGGTTGACGTAACGGGTACGTCCAAGGGTCACGGCTTCTCGGGCGTAGTTCAGAGATGGAATAACCACATCGGTCCCAAGGCACACGGCTCCGGTTACCACAGAGGCGTCGGTTCAATGGGCGCGTGCTCTTCTCCCTCCCGCGTGTTTAAAAACAAGCATATGGCAGGTCAGTGGGGACACGAAAAGGTGACGGTTCAAAACCTCACCGTGGTTCGAGTAGACGTAGCGAGAAATCTCTTGCTCGTCAAGGGTGCTATCCCCGGTCCCAAGGGCGGATTGGTGGTCGTCAAGGAGTCCGTCAAGGGCTAAGCGAGGTAGGATATGAAACTTAACGTATTGAATATGGCCGGTCAGCAGGTCGGCAACGTGGAAGTGAGCGAATCCGTCTTTGCGTGCGACTACAACGAAGCACTCGTGCATCAGGTCGTAGTTTCGCAGCTTGCAAACAAGCGTCAGGGCACTATGAGCGCGCTTACGAGAACAGAGGTTCGCGGAGGCGGTGCAAAGCCTTACCGTCAGAAGGGTACGGGTCGCGCCCGTCAGGGCTCTATCGTCGCGCCCAACTACGTAGGCGGCGGCGTGGTGTTTGCAAAGAAACCCAGAGATTTCTCACAGAAAATCAACAAGACTATGAAAAAGGCGGCGTTCTTATCGGCTATC
>Ga0137306_103658_pt1 | contig 11183 bp, 10 predicted proteins | sample Inofroosms_March_FD_97187 | JGI IMG/M metagenome (GOLD analysis project Ga0137306, IMG submission 97187) | Mouse cecal microbial communities from Vienna, Austria - N-Acetylneuraminic and N-Acetylglucosamine D2O microcosms_March | ecosystem: Host-associated > Mammals > Digestive system > Large... | reverse complement strand
TAACCCATATTTTGATGATGCAACCAAAGCAGAACTGAAAGCGATTGCAGATGATGAGAAAGAGATAGAAGAACGTTTTTACATGGATTTGGAATTTGGCACCGCCGGGCTCCGCGGTATCATAGGCGCAGGCACGAACCGTATGAATGTCTACACCGTGCGCAAAGCCACCCAGGGGCTTGCGAATTATATTGCTTCTGTGGGCGGACAAGCCAAGGGCGTGGCCATTGCCTATGATTCCAGAAGGATGTCCCCAGAATTTGCAGATGAGGCGGCTTTGTGCCTGGCCGCAAATGGGATCAAAGCCTATGTATTTGAGAGCCTTCGTCCGACTCCGGAACTGTCCTATGCAGTGCGCAGGCTGGGCTGTATTGCCGGCATCAACATTACCGCAAGCCATAACCCGCCGGAATATAACGGCTATAAGGTCTATTGGGAAGACGGCGCCCAGATTACCCCGCCCCATGACAAAGGGATTATGGATGAGGTAAAGAAGGTTACCGATTATGCCACCGTAAAGACCATGCCCAAAGACAAGGCACAGGAAGCAGGCCTGTATGCCGTGATTGGCGCGGATATTGACGATCCCTACATTGAGGAACTTAAGAGCCTTGTGCTGCGTAAGGACTGCATTGATGCTGTGGCAGAGGACATGACAATTGTATATTCCCCCTTGCATGGGACAGGAAATATTCCGGTGCGCCGCGTTTTGAAGGAACTGGGATTTGCAAATGTCTATGTGGTGCCAGAGCAGGAGCTGCCGGATGGGGAGTTCCCGACCGTAAGCTATCCGAATCCGGAGTCAGAGGAAGCCTTCCAGTTAGGCTTAAAGTTAGGCAAGGAGAAGAACGCCGATCTGATCCTGGCCACTGATCCGGACGCCGACCGCCTGGGCGTGTATGTCAAGGATTCCAAGACAGGGGAATACCACAGCCTGACAGGCAATATGTCTGGCTGCCTGATAGGGGATTATATCATTGGCCAGCGCAAGGAAAAGGGCGATCTGCCTACAGACGGCGCATTCATCAAGTCCATTGTTTCCACCAATATGGCGGATGCTATTGCCAAATACTATGGGATTGCGCTGGTAGAGGTGCTGACTGGCTTTAAGTTTATTGGGCAGAAAATCCTTGAGTTTGAGAAGACGGGGAAGGGCACATACCTGTTTGGCATGGAAGAAAGCTATGGCTGCCTGACCGGGACTTACGCGAGGGACAAGGATGCGGTAGTCGCTTCCATGGCTCTTTGTGAGGCTGCAGCCTATTACAAGACCAAGAATATGACGCTGTGGGATGCCATGCTTGCTATGTATGAGCGTTATGGATACTACAAGGATGACGTGAAGGCCATCACCCTGAAGGGTATTGAGGGTTTAGAGAAGATCCAGGAGATTATGAATACCTTAAGGGCGGATGCGCCGGCAGAAATCGGCGGTTACAAGGTAACCAGCGCACGGGATTACAAAGAAGGCGCCATCCGCAGCATGGAGACGGGCGAGGTGGCTCCAACCGGCCTTCCGTCCTCCAATGTATTGTACTATGATCTTACGGATGATGCATGGGTATGCGTAAGGCCATCCGGCACAGAGCCAAAGGTAAAATTCTACTATGGCGTGAAAGGGGAGTCCTTAGAGGATGCGGATGAGAAGTCTGAAAAACTGGGGCAGGAAGTCCTGGAAATGATTGAAAAAATGCTGTAAATTTTCTTGACAAATAAGCAAAAAACAAGTATAAATATGTTTGTAGGTTTTTGAAGGAAGAAGAGCTGTAATAGGCAGCAAGAAGAGTGTCTGTGACTGTTTGGTATAGGCCGAAGCATTTGCCGCATTGTAACGGGAAAGTACGGAAACAGTTACAAACTTCCAATGTAGCATTTTAGACAGGACACAAGAGAATCCAGAGGAGGAATTTTTTCATGAACAAATCAGAATTAGTAGCAGCAATGTCCGAAAAATCAGAATTATCCAAGAAAGATGTGGAAAAGGCATTGAAGGCTTTTACAGATGTAGTTGCAGAGGAACTGAAAAAGGGAGAGAAAATCCAGTTAGTCGGCTTCGGCACCTTTGAGGTTTCCGAACGTGCAGCCAGGACAGGGCTGAACCCACGTACGAAGGAAACGATAGAGATTGCAGCATCCAAGGCGCCAAAGTTTAAGGCAGGCAAAGCGTTAAAGGATCTGGTGAATGAAGCGTAGGTTGGGATGGATCATCGGAAGTTATGGTTCACGGGCTTGCATTGGTAGCAGCCATAGGAGGACTTTCAAATAGGAAAGTCCTCTTTGCTATTTTATGCACAGGTTCGCATATGGAAAGGAGATTCCATTGGAGGTGAAGGAATGAGGTTAGATAAATATTTAAAAGTATCCCGCCTGATTAAGCGCAGGACTGTGGCCAATGAGGCCTGCGACGCAGGGCGGGTATCTGTAAACGGCAAAGCGGCAAAGGCGTCGCTGGACGTCAAAGTGGGCGATGTCATCGAAATAGGCTTTGGCACGAAAAGCGTGAAGGTGGAGGTGCTGGGGCTTTTGGATACGACCAAGAAGGATGAGGCGAAGGAGCTGTTCCGTTACCTATAAGGAAATGTAATATCCCCGTATTTCTTTCATATATTTAAAAGGGACATCCCATTATGTTGAGAAGGAGGTTTTGTGTATGGAAGAAAGAACGGCGTCAAAAAGCGGCCATAAAATGGTTCTGTCCAATCGGAAGAATGGGGTCCTCAATGGCGTGATTGATGTGCTTTCCTTTGATGTGGGTGAGATTTTGCTGGAAACGGAACTGGGGATGCTGATGATTAAGGGCAGCGACCTCCATGTCAGCCGCCTGACACTGGAAAAGGGGGAAGTTGATATTGAAGGAAGGATTGACAGCCTGGTTTATTCTGATGTGAAGAAGGCCTCGAAGCAGGCAGAATCCCTCTTGGGGAGGCTTTTTAAGTAATGGAGGTAAGCGCAGGGATCTTAAAGGAAGCGGATGTCCTCCTGTCCTCGTTCTTCACAGGAATGGCGCTGCTGTTCGTGTATGACCTGCTGCGGATTATCCGCAGGCTAATCCCGCATGGGGGATGGGCAGTCGGGGCAGAGGATATCCTGTTCTGGATTGGCGGAGCCGTTGCCCTGTTTGCAATGCTGTACCGGGAGAACAGCGGCTATATCCGGGGGTTTTCTATGGGGGGCGTGCTCCTGGGGATGCTGCTTTATAATTTTGCATGCAGCCCCTGGGTCGTGAAGGGAAGCGTATTCGTGCTGGAAAAGGTGATATTTTTGGCCAGCAGGCCGCTGGTATGGACAGCCCGTATCCTCCGAAGGCCGGCAGGCTTTTTGCACAGGCGGGCAAAAAAAATCCTGCGGTTCTTCAAAAAACAATTGAAAAAAGCCTGGAAAGCAGTTAGAATGGGAATGTGTAAGCTCTAGGCAAAAGGCCTGCCCATAGGCCTGCTGGCGCCAGGGCACAGAAAAGGAGGGAAAGTCAGTATGGATAAGCGTGAGAAGGCGCGTAGGTCAGGCGCGCGTAGGACCAAGATGCGCAGGAAGGCGAAGCAGAACAAGTCGAGCATGGTATGTATTACCTTGCTGTCGCTGGCAGTTGCAGGCGTCATGTCTGTCCAGATGGTGTCCCTTTATGAGAAGAACCAGGATTACCGGGACAGGAAGAAGCAACTGGAAGCTGACCTGGAAGATGAACAGCTGCGCCAGGATGAGCTAAAGGAACGTGAAGAGTACATAACGACAAAGGAATATATAGAGAATATCGCTAAGACAAAGCTTGGGCTGGTCTATCCCAATGAGATTATCTTCAAGGAAACGGAAGAAGCCCCCTAACGGCTATTGACCATGAATTTCCTAAACTCCATAAACCCCTTAGATTCGCCAAAAGCAGTGCTTCTAAGGGGCTTTTTGTCTAAAAGTTTTTTGGAACTGGTATCTGGTTTGACAAACATTTTACTATCCTCTTTTTATAATAACTTCTGCGTAAGGCGAATGGGACAAACCCTGGAGTCCCCTTGGCCGATTGTTTGCGGAAAAAAGGAGGATAGGAAGATGAACAAAACAAAATGGAAAGAAATCATACTGTATATGATAGCAGTCCTTGTGTCAAAAGGAAGGCTTGCGGGCTGCTATCCCCTGATACCAGGTTTCTTTGCGGTAGCCTTTATGGAAGGGGGGAACCGTACGCTGCTGCTGATTTTTACAATATTTGGCATGGCGCTTTTTATCCCTGTGCAGGCGATGGCAAAATACACCATGGCGCTGCTGCTGACGGGGCTGGTGATCCGGCTCTGGGAGTGGGCAAACAGGAGCTGCAGCGCTTGGATTGGAGCCTTTGCGGCAGGAGGGAGCGTGCTCCTGCTCACAGCTGCCGGGGAGATCATACAGGTACGCGAGCGGGCGGCCCTGTGGATGGGGATCCTGGAATCCGTCTTTGTGTGTGCGATGGTAATGGCGGCAGCGCCTGTTTTGCAGCGCTTCCTGCTGGAAGAAGCGCCTGACTGGAGGGTTGGGGTAACGAGGCGGGAGCCTGAGCATGGGGAGAAGCTGCAGAATTATGCGAAATCATTTAATGGGCTTTCGCAGATATTTTCCCAGATGGAGAATTTTAAGGGCAATTTTGAGCCGGAGGAAATGGGGCGGATGCAGCAGGAGATTGCCGGTAAGGTCTGCATTTCCTGCAGCCAGTGCGCTATTTGCTGGCAGGAGGAGAGCAGCCCCATGTACAGCCTGTTCCTCCGCCTGTTCCATTCGATCGAGAAACGGGGCGGGGCGGCGGAAGAAGTGCATCAGGAGCTGTCCAGCTACTGCCCCCATTCCGACAGTATTGTAGAAGAGGCTCTGGAAGTGTTTGAGAAAGCGAGGCTGAATCTGGCCTGGTACAACCGCCTGCTGGAAAATAGGGGCATTATCGCGGAACAGCTGGACGCCATGGCATATATTATGGAAGACTGTGCCAGGGAGTACAAGGATATCAGTGGGCGCGAGGCAAAGCTTTTGGGGGCGGTTAAATACCGCCTGAAGGAGCGGGGCGCCCTGGCGAAGGATATCCGCCTTTATCAGAGGCAGAATGGGAAGATGTCCCTGCAGATGACGGCGGCTTCCCGGTGGGGAAACTGCATTACGGTCAAGGAGATGGCCAAGGCAGTGAGCCAGGGGCTGAAGCGGGACATGGTTCCGGGGAAATATACCCGTTCCCTAATTGGGCGGGAAGAATCCTTTCTCGTATTTGAAGAGGATACTCTGTACCACACCCTGCAGGGGGTGGCCAGGCTGACGAAGGATCATGCCCAGATATCGGGGGACAGCTTCTCCTTCCTGGAACTGGAAGGCGGGGAATGCGTGCTGGCGCTTTCAGATGGGATGGGATCCGGGATCCATGCCTGTAAGGAAAGCGAAATGGTGATCGAGTTAATCGAGAAATTTCTGGAGGCAGGCTTCCGCAAGGAGACGGCAATCCGCATGATGAATTCCGCCATGGTCATCCAAGGGGAGGAGGGCAGCTTTTCCACTGTGGATATGGCGTCTATGGATCTGTATACAGGGATGTGCGAATTTTATAAGATTGGCGCCGCGGCAACGTATATCAAGCGCGGGGAAGAAGTCGAGTGTATTTCCTCTGCCAGCCTCCCGGCAGGGATTTTCCATCAGCTGGAGATTGAGCGCAGCAGCCGCCAGCTAAAGAGCGGAGATTTTGTGGTGCTGGTTACCGATGGGGTGACGGATTGCCTCCAGGTGCCGATGCCAGAGGAAACGATGCAGGAAATCCTGGGAAGCCTGGATACGAACAATCCGGAACAGATGGCAAAGCAGGTGCTGGAGCGGATCCTGATCTGCACCGAGAGCAAAGTGCCAGACGACATGACGGTGCTGGTGGCAGGGATATGGGAGAAATAAAACAATGCCAGAAAGAGCAGGCTCCTGCGCATGTGCTGTATGCATCCGTTTCGATATAGGAGAAATAAAACAATGTTAGGCAAAGTAGCATCTTTTATGGAAGAATATCATATGGCGGAAGCAGGGGACCGGATTCTGGCGGCAGTGTCCGGGGGCGCAGATTCCCTCTGTTTGTTGATGGCGCTGCAATCTCTGCAGGCGGAGAGGGGCTATGGGCTTTGCGCCGTGCATGTGGAGCATGGGATCCGTGGGGCAGAAAGCCAGAGGGATGCAGACTTTGTGGAGGATTACTGCCAGAGGCAGGGCGTCCCCTGCAAAATTTACCATTGCCAGGCAGCATCCTATGCCAAGGAGCATAAAATGACAGTGGAAGAAGGCGCCAGGCAGCTGCGGTATGGATTTTTCCGCCAGGCGGCAGAAGAATTTGGCGCTAATAAGATTGCAGTGGCTCACAGCCAGAATGACTGCGCGGAGACCATGCTGTTCCGCTTGGCGAGGGGCACCGGCCTGCGCGGCCTGCAGGGAATCTTGCCAATCAGGGAGGATATGGGCGCATCCCTGGCAGTATTTGGGGAAGGGGATGTATCCCAGCCAGTAAAGGAAGATACAGGTGAAGCGAAAAGGTTTATTATACGCCCTCTGCTGTGCCTGGGGCGGAAGGAAATTGAGCGCTTCCTGCAGGAAATGGGGCAGCCATTCTGCCATGACAGCACAAATAGGGAAACAGAATATGACAGGAATAAAATCCGCCTCCAGGCTATCCCAGTCCTGGAAGAGGTCAACAGCCAGGCCGTAGCCCATATGGCTCAGGCATCCCGCGCCGTGGCAGAGGCGTTGGAGCTTGTGGAGGATTTAGTCCAGGAAGCGGGCAGGAAATATGTCAGGGAGCGGGGAGGGGCGCTGTACATTTCACAGGAAATCCTCTTAGAAAGGAAGCTGGTGCGCACATCGCTGTTCCATAAGGCATTGGCCGAGGTGGCCGGCAGAAGCCAGGATCTTTCGGAAGCCCACGTCAGGCAGGCGGAGGGGCTTCTGGAAAAGCAGGTGGGCAAGAGCGTAAGCCTTCCTTATGGAATGGAAGCGGAGCGGACTTATGAGGGGGTTCTGCTGCGCAAGGCCATCCAGCCTCTCCATGGCCGGGTGAACCTGGGTATGCAGGATGTCCCAGATGGAGGATGCGGCCCAGGCAGGGAGGGGGGAGGGCGGAACCCGCAGGCGGCGGGCATGCCAGATATCCCAGGATGGACGCTCCCTTCGGAAGGAGTATTGGAAATTCCCGCGTTTGGATACAGGATTTGTACGAAAATCATACAAAATTTGCCTGAATTTGTAGAAATTCCTAAAAAAATGTATACGAAATGGCTGGATTATGATAAAATAAAAGGAATCATGCAATTGCGGACTCGCCAGTCGAAGGATTTTCTTGTCATCACTGCGGACGGCAAGCGTAAGAAGCTAAAGAACTATCTGATTGATGAGAAGATACCCAGGCAGGAACGGGATAAGATTTTGCTGCTGGCAGAGGGCAGGCATATCCTGTGGGCAATTGGCTGGCGTATCAGCGAGGACGTAAAGGTTACAGAACATACCAAAAGGATCCTTGAGATAGAGGTACAAAGGGAAGGGTCTGGAAGAAATGCTTTTAAGGACGCGTTTTAATACAGGAAAGGGGCTCTTGCGGTAAGGGTTTCTCAATGTACAAGTAGATGGAGGAAAATTTTATGGGCGAAAAGGTTCATGTATTGATTTCGGAAGAAGAAGTAGAGAAAAGGATCCGTGAAATGGGCGCAGAAATCAGCGAACACTACCAAGGGGAGAAGCTGCATCTGGTCAGCGTACTCAAAGGAGGCGTATTTTTTACCTGTGAACTGGCCAAGCGGATTACCGTGCCTGTCTCCCTTGACTTTATGTCGGTGGCCAGCTATGGCGATGGCACAAAGTCCAGCGGGGTAGTGAAGGTCATCAAAGATCTGGATGAAGCAATAGAAGGCAAGCATGTGCTGGTCGTGGAAGATATTGTGGACTCTGGCAGGACCCTGAGCTATTTATTAGAGAATTTAAGGCGCAGGAACCCCAAGAGCCTGAAGCTGTGTACGCTGCTGGATAAGCCGGAACGCCGTGTCACAGAGGTGCATGTGGATTATACCGGGTTTGAGATACCGGATGAGTTTGTGGTGGGCTGCGGCCTTGATTATCAGCAGCGCCACAGGAACCTTCCTTATGTAGGAGTGGTGGAATTAGAATAATGGAGGCACGGAGCCTTTATCAGATTAGATAGTTAGGAGGCAGAAAGACATGAATACACAGAAACGTTACCGGGCATTCGGGCTGTATATTGCAGTGATCCTGATTTTGGCACTGCTCTGGGTGCTGCGGGACAGTTCTTCTGGGTTTGGGCAAAACGCATCTTACAGCTATGCGCAGTTTGAGAGTGACCTGAAAGAGAATAATGTGATATCTGTTGTGATATCTCAGAACCGGGAAGTGCCAAGCGGCCAGGCAGACATCCGCCTGCGGAATGATCATCCGGAGAATAACGTAAGGGTGCTGTATGTAACGGATGTGAACCAGCTGCAGGAGGTAATGAGGGAATACGGCTTTATGAACTTTTCCGTACGGGAAATGCCAGAGGAGAACTGGCTGATTTCAATCCTTCCCACCTTAATCCTCTTTGCCGTGCTGTTTGTCTTTTATATTATGATGACCAACCATGCGGCAGCGGCGTCCGGCGGCGGCAATAAGATGATGAATTTTGGCAAGAGCCGGGCGAGGATGATGACAGATGAGAATAAGAATGTGACCTTTTCCCAGGTGGCAGGGCTGAAGGAGGAGAAGGAGGAGCTGGAGGAACTGGTAGACTTCCTGCGGGCGCCGAGGAAATATACGAAGCTGGGAGCCAGGATCCCCAAAGGCGTGCTCCTGGTAGGCCCTCCCGGAACCGGCAAGACCCTCCTGGCCAAGGCTGTGGCAGGGGAGGCAGGGGTTCCCTTCTTCAGCATTTCCGGCTCAGATTTTGTGGAAATGTTTGTCGGGGTGGGCGCATCCCGTGTTCGGGATTTATTTGAAGACGCCAAAAAAAACGCTCCCTGCATCGTATTTATTGATGAGATTGACGCGGTGGCAAGGCGGCGCGGCACAGGGATGGGCGGCGGCCATGATGAGCGTGAGCAGACACTGAACCAGCTTCTGGTAGAAATGGATGGCTTTGGGGTAAATGAAGGCATTATCGTGATGGCAGCTACGAACCGGGTGGATATTTTGGATCCGGCGATTATGCGCCCCGGCCGTTTTGACCGCAAAGTGCATGTGGGCAGGCCGGATGTGGGCGGCAGGGAAGAAATCCTCAAAGTCCATGCGGGCAATAAGCCCCTGGGAGATGATGTGGACTTGAAGCAGGTTGCCCAGACGACGGCAGGTTTTACAGGGGCGGATCTGGAGAACCTCCTGAACGAGGCGGCAATCTTTGCAGCCAAGGAGGACAGAGGCTATATTGTACAGAGCGATATCCGTAAGTCCTTTGTAAAGGTGGGGATTGGCTCTGAGAAGAAAAGCCGCATCATTACTGACAAGGAGAAACGGATTACGGCTTACCATGAGGCGGGCCACGCCATCCTCTTCCATGTACTGCCAGATGTAGGGCCGGTGTACTCCGTGTCCATTATCCCTACCGGCATAGGCGCGGCAGGCTATACCATGCCCCTGCCGGAGCGGGAGGAAATGTTCAATACCAAGGGCAGGATGCTCCAGGAGATTATCGTCGACCTGGGGGGGCGCGTTGCGGAGGAAATGATTTTTGATGATATAACGACCGGCGCTTCCCAGGATATCAAGCAGGCGACCAGCGTGGCCAAGGCCATGGTGACGAAGTATGGGATGTCGGAGAACGTTGGCCTGATCAATTATGACAATGACGACGATGAAGTCTTTATTGGTAGGGATCTGGCGCACACAAGGGCTTATGGGGAGAACATCGCCAGCCTCATTGACCAGGAAATTAAGCGTATTATTGACGAGTGCTATCAGAAATCCAAGAGCATCCTGTTGGAGCATGAGGGCATCCTCCACCGATGCGCAGAGCTCTTGCTGGAGAAAGAAAAAATCAGCCGCGATGAGTTTGAAGCGCTGTTTGAGGGGTGATTTGTGCAGTATTTTGTGGGCTGGCCAGAAGGCCAGGAAAAGTTTTTGTGCAAGGTGTACAAATTTAAGCTTGAAATTTTGTGAAGTTTGTGTAGACTTATTTTCGATTCTATGGTACTATAATAACTGTAAAAACCCCCAATACATTATATATAGTTTTTGCTATACCCCATAGTAAAAATACCTTCTCCTAAAAGGCAGCTCTTAGTAGCTGCCTGTTTTTTTCCATTTATGGTGGAAGGATATGGAAGTATCACCCTAAAACTTTATCAATCGTACCTAATTTTGCCAGAGATATTGATTAATATGGAAGAATTCGATAAAATAGTAGAAAGCCATGGATTTTTGGAAAATCCAGATGGGCTCACAGATTGGAGGAGGCCATGAGCGAACATTCTATTTATGAATTAAATCAAAGACAGCAATATATGATGCAGATGCGCCCATTGCTTCGCAAGCATGCTTTGTTTGCAGACGGTACGAAAGATTACAGGAATCCGTCGGAGCCAAAGGCGAATGAACAGGTTGAGCTTACCTTCCGCTCTTCTCGGAATAATGTGGATGCGGTGTGGCTGTGCGGGGGCAACCGGAAGGTTCCTATGAAGAAGCAGGAAAGCAGGGGAGAATTTGATTATTATCGTGTCAAGGTACAGCTTGGGACAGAGCCTTACCATTACCATTTTGAGGTGGCGACAGGGATGCTTTACTGCTGCTATGACCGCATGGGGGTCAGTTCTCAGGTGCGGCCGGAATATGACTTTGTAATTGTCCCAGGATTCTCTACGCCGGATTGGGCGAAGGGGGCAGTGATGTACCAGATTTTGGTAGACCGTTTCTGTATGGGGGATCCCACCAATAACGTGGAGACGAACGAGTATTATTATATCAAGGTATATAGCCAGCATGTAGATGATTGGAATAAATGCCCGGCAGATTTTGGCGTAGGCGAGTTTTATGGCGGGGATTTGACAGGCGTCTTGCAGAAGTTGGACTATCTAAAGGATCTGGGGGTTGAGGTGCTGTATTTTAACCCGCTGTTCGTGTCTCCGTCAAACCACAAGTATGACATCCAGGATTATGATTATATCGACCCGCATTATGGGCGGATTGTAGAGGATGGGGGGGAGCTTCTGAACCCTGGGGATACGGACAACACCCGGGCG
>Ga0137306_103656_pt1 | contig 11190 bp, 10 predicted proteins | sample Inofroosms_March_FD_97187 | JGI IMG/M metagenome (GOLD analysis project Ga0137306, IMG submission 97187) | Mouse cecal microbial communities from Vienna, Austria - N-Acetylneuraminic and N-Acetylglucosamine D2O microcosms_March | ecosystem: Host-associated > Mammals > Digestive system > Large... | reverse complement strand
ATGCATAATTTGTTATATTTGACATTTTTTATGCGCATTCATTCATTTTTATTGAATATTCCATTCTGTTATGGTATGATCGTTTGAAATTGGTATGTTTTTTATATTAACTTATCAACCTCAAAAATGAGTGTACAAAAACATCCGGCGGCACTCATGGAAAAGATTATTTGAAACAGCCGGGATAAAAAGGAGGTATTTTATGCGAAATGCAGACATGATCTTAAGATCAGACAATATTTTTACCGGGCGGGATCACTCTTGTATTGCCGGTTTTGTGGCTTTAAGCGGAAATCAGATCCTTGCCGTGGGCGCCGGCGGCGGAACGGAGTATATGAATGAGGATACCATTGTTTATGAGCTGGGAAACCAGGTCATCTGCCCTGGTTTTGTTGACGTCCACTGCTTCTTCACCGGGTGGCTTCTGACGACTGCCGGCCCGGATCTGCAGGCCTGTACTACAGAAAGCAGCGTACTTTCGGAGCTTTCCAGCTATTCGGCAGGGCTCCGGCCGGGGGACACACTGCTTGCAAGAGGTCTGAAGCCTGATTTTTCCGGATTGACGCAGGAAAAACTGGACGAGGTATTCCCGGATCATCCTGTCATCTTATTCCACGAAAACGGGGAAAGCTGTTATATGAACTCCTCCGCAGAAGAGGTTTATCAGTTTACGCCGGAGACCTGCTGGTCTGAAAGCTACTGGAGGCTGCTGAGATATCTGTTAAACAAACGGGAGTTTTCTGTCCCCGGTTTCAAAAACTATATGAACATGATGAACTCCCGCGGGATCACCTCTGTAAAGGAAATGGGATTTGATGATTTTTATGGATTTACCGATGTGTTAAAAGAACTGGAAGAACAAGATGAGCTGACGCTGCGCGTCCACTTCATGAGCCAGCCGGTGGGCGCTCCTATGGACCTGGAGCACGGAAGACGCATGCGCAGCCATTTTCACAGCCCTTTTTTACGTTTTTCCGGATACAACCAGATGACCGACGGCTCCATCAGCCAGCTTGAAGGGGAAATGAAAGAGCCTTATCTGCACACCCACACCTGCTGCAAAAAGGACATTGACTGGGAAACCCTGAAAGCCGACGCCATCGCGGCAGATGCGGAAGGTTTCCGATTTTCCCTCCATGCCCAGGGCGACGGGGCCATCGGAAAAACCGTGGATATCTTTGCCCTGTGCAAAAAGGATGAGAAAGGCCGCCTGGTGAACCGGCACGCAATTACAGACCTGGAATGTTCCGATCCCGCCGATTTGGAGCGCATGGGGCAGCTTGGCATCATTGCCGAGGTTTATCCCCAGATCATGTCTCTGGCCGACCGTGAAAGCAAAGTCTCTATGATCCGTGAAACCATCGGAAGCGCCCGGGGGAAAAATTACTGGAACCGCCGGAAAATGGCGGACTCCGGAATCGTCATCTCCTGCGGGACTGACCTTCCGCTTCTCTATGATGATATCCCGGAATCTGTCTATCACAGCACCGGCGCCAGATTTCCGGAGGGCGGCGAACCATTTAACCCGGAAAACGCGCTGACCCCAGGTGAATTATTAGAAGCATGGACCCGGGGCGGACAGTACAATCTGGGACAGGAGGAGATGCTCGGCACACTGGAAGCCGGAAAGACGGCCGATATTGCCGTATTGGACGGGGATCTGTTCCATACCCCTCTGGAGAACATCCGTGATATCAGCGTATCCATGACCATCGTAGACGGAAGGATCGTATACAAAAAATAACAAAGGAGATTATGTTTTGGACTCATTTTATGCAGGCTGGTTTTCCCTGATCCCGCCTATATTCGCCATCACACTGGCGCTTTTGACAAAAGAAGTGATTTTTTCGCTTTTTCTGGGCGTTCTTTCCGGTACATTGATTTATTCTTTGGGAATGGGGCTAAACCCCATCTCAGGCACCGTGGGAACCGCCTTTGACCTGGTCATCAAAAGCGCTGACCTGAATATCATTATTTTTGTATGTTTATTGGGAGCCCTGGTCTCGGTAATCTCTTTGTCCGGGGGCTCCAAAGCCTACGGAAAATGGGCTTCCTCCAAGATCAAAAACGGCAGGCTTTCCCTGGCCGCGGCCGCAGTCCTGGGCATCGTGATTTTCATAGACGATTACTTTAACTGCCTGACCGTGGGAACGGTGATGAGGCCCTTGATCGACAAGTACCAGGTATCCCGCGCAAAGCTTGCCTATGTGATCGACTGCACCGCCGCGCCGGTATGCATCATCGCCCCGGTGTCTTCCTGGGCGGCCGCGGTAGGGAGCAACCTGGAGGCGACCGGATATTATGACAATGGTTTCCAGGTATTTTTGTCCACCATCCCTCTGAACCTATATGCCATTCTCTCTCTGGTGATGGTATTTACGATTGTATTTACCGGAAAAGATTACGGGCCGATGGCAGCCTCGGAGCATTCGGCCCGCTGCCGGATGCCTGATGCCGAAAAGGATTCGGTCCGTCCGGCAGATCGCCCCAGGCAGGGAACCGTAGCGGATATGCTGGTACCCATCCTGGCGCTGATCCTTTTCGCGGTTACCGCAATGCTCTATACAGGCGGCTTCTTCACAGCCGGGGATAGGTTTCTGGATATCGGCGCAGCCTTCGGCAGCTCTGAAACCTCAAAATCGCTGGTGTGGGCCAGCTTCGGAGCAATCTTGACGGCTATGGTGATGTTTGTCCCGAGAAAGCTGATGGATTTCAACGAGTTTATGAACGGCATTTCCAACGGTTTTCAGACCATGGTCCCTGCCTGCAGCATTTTGTTCCTGGCCTGGACCATCGGCTCCGTATGCAGAGACCTTTTACAGACCCCTGCATTTGTAAGCGATCTGCTGGCCGGAAGTCATATTCCCATGTTCCTGCTGCCGGCCATGATTTTTGTCATCGCCGCATTTTTAAGCTTTTCCACCGGAACGGCGTGGGGAACCTTCGCAATCCTCATTCCCATTATCGCGCCTGCGGCCCATGCGCTTGCGCCGGAATTATTGACCGTGTCGCTTTCCGCCACTTTGGCCGGAAGCGTCCTGGGAGATAACTGTTCTCCCATTTCCGATACCACGATCCTCTCCAGCGCAGGCGCCGGATGCGGCCACATCGAGCATGTGGAAACCCAGCTCCCCTACGCCCTGACCGTGGCGGTCTGCTGTATAGCAGGCTATCTGGTATCCGGAATTTCCGGCGCCAATGTCCTGCTCACCTTAGGCGTATCCGGCGGCCTGCTGATATTATGCATTTTCACCGCCCATACATTTTATGCCAAACGTGCCGGGGCCTCACCGAAATAATGCTACGACGGGGGTGCCGTACTCTTGTGCAGCACCCCCGTTGACAACCTGCCTTGCACATCGGCGCAATTCAGGATCACACTCCGAATTTCTTTAACAGCATTTTTTGAAATGCGTCTACTCCGATTCCCACGTACACCACTCCCGCCGCCATGGCCGCTCCGATCTGGATGGGAAGGGTCCCGAAATCCTGCACCTTCATGGGCCCTAAGATGGTCAGGCCGATGGCCCAGCCGCACAGCCAGGACGGCACGAAGATGAATCTGGAAAAGGACTCCCCGATGATGACCGCAAGACCGCCCAGCACAAACAGGGTGCAATACAATTCCACATTTGGATGAAAGGGCATTGCTTCCATGATCCAGACTGCCAGAACCGCCCACACATCCCCGCACAGAAAACCAACCGTAATTTTGAACGCGTCTTTTCTCTGGTTTCCGTTTGCTACATACAGCCCGGCGCAGATCAGCGCCACCGCCCCGGTGCTGATTCCTATGTAGGGGCTTAACACCGCCCAGACCGGCGGCATCAGAGCGATCCCGAAGGCCAGCGTAAGCATGCGTATTCTTTTTTCCTTTTTCGCTTCCATATCCTGACTCCTGCTCGACTTTCCATAATTATTCGAAATCAAATTTTTCCCAGACTTTTTTTCCGGTGTACTGCTTTAATTCTTCTTCCCCGTCCAATACGCGGGCGGCTCCGGCCGCCATGGCCTCCATCTCAAATTCTCCCGGGTAAGCGGTGACCGGCGCGATGAAGGAACAGGTCCTGGTGATCTGCTCCACCAGATCCTTGTTATGCACCATGCCGCCGCCCAGCAGAATGCCGTCCACTTTGCCGTGGAGCACGGCCGCCATGGAACCGATGCATTTCTCAATCTGGTAGATCATCGTATTCCAGAGCATATCGGCATACCGGTCTCCTTTTTTTGCCCGTTCGGTCAGCTCCAGGGCGTCGGAAATGCCTGTGTGGCTGATGAACCCTCCGTTTCGGGTGCACAGCTTTTTCACGTCCGCTATTTCCAGATCATTGTCCCGGATATAGGCCAGCAGGTCGGCCACCGCCACGCTTCCGCAGCGGGTGGGGGCCATGGGGCCTTCGCCGCCTACGATGTCGTACCCGTCCACCATCCGGCCCTGCCGGTGGGCGGAAACGGAAATCCCCCCGCCGATGTGGCAGACCACGTAATTGCATTGTTCATATTTTTTGTGGAGTACGGATTTGCTGTGGCGGATGGCGGTTTCCTTCAAGTTCAGCGCGTGAAGGTGGATGATCCGGTTTACCCCTTTGATGCCTGTCATCCGGGCCAGGTCCTGCAGTTCATCCACATCCGGCGGGTTGACGACCATCGCTTTGGCCCCGTATGTTTCCGCAAATTCATGGGCAAGCTGAGACCCCAAGCTGGCCGGGTGGACGACCCCGTTAGCAAAATTGCGGGCATGATCCAGCAAAAGCTCTGTCACTTCATAGGTGCCGCCTTCCATGGCAAGCAGGCCGCCTCCCCGTCCAACGAATACGTCTACGTCCTCCAGCGTGATCCCTGCCTCTTTCAAAAGGCCCAGGATCATGTCCCGCCGGTAGGGAAGCTGCTCCGTCAGGTTATGAAACTTTTCCAGCTCCGCCGCATCGTGGGATACGTTTTTGGAATACAGGCACTGTTCGCCCTGGAACAGCGCGATTTTCGTGGATGTGGAGCCGGGGTTGACTGTTAAAATTTTATATTCACTCATGTTTACACCGCTGCTTTCTATGGTTGATTCTCAATTGCTTTGAGGCGCATGTGCCCTGCGTGTTTCAATCTCTCAATTGTTTCCGGACACATGCGTCCTGCGTGTTTCAATCTCTCAATTGTTTCCGGACACATGTGCCCTGCGTATTTCGATCGTTCAATTGCTTCCGGCCGCGCGTACCGCGCTGATCACGATGTTGCCCTTGATCTCGGAGACCGGCGCCCCTCTGGAGCAGTCGCATACCACCTTGTTGAAGCCCTGCAGCATGGGGCCGTAGGCGTCCGCGTGTCCAAACTGCTGGATCAGCTTGACTCCTACGTTTCCCACATTCAGGTCGGGCCAGATGACTACATTTGCTTTTCCTGCCACCTGGCTCTCCCGGTTCACTTTTTTCTCCGCAACAGCCGGGGAGATGGCGGCGTCAAACTGAAATTCCCCGTCGATGGCAAGATCCGGGCGTTTTTCGTTGGCAAGCTTCACCGCTTCCACCACCTTGTCGATCAGCTCTCCCTGTCCGCTGCCCAGCGTGGAATAGCTGACCATAGCGCACCTGGGTTCCCATTCCAGCAGCGCCTTCACCGTATCGCAGGCGGAAATTGCGATGTCCGCAAGCTGGTTCGCGTCCGGATTGGTGCACACCGCACTGTCCCCGATGGCCAGAAGGGAGCCTTCGCTTCCCTGGAAGCCCGGAATATCGCACAGGCCGATGCTGGAGACCGTGCTGATCCCTTCCTTTAGCCCAATGATCATCTGCCCTGCCAGAAGCACGTCCCCGGTGGTGTTGTCGATCCCCGCAAAGGTCACGTCCGCTTCGTCCACCGCCTGCATGACCATCGCGTAATACAGCGGATTCTGCATCCGGCGGTTCAGCGCCTTTTCCTTTAAAATGGTCTGGGGGAGGGCCACATATTTGTCGATCAGCGTTTTCTTATACTCCTCTTCGGTGATATCTACGATGGTAAATACGCCTTCGTCATAGCCTCTTTCCCTGGCCGCCTCCCGGATCTCATTCCCATTGCCGACCAGAACCGGGATGATATAGCCCTCTTTTCCCGTCTCATATGCGGCCTGCATCATTTTCTCGTTCAGAGCTTCCGGAAACGCGACTTTTCTTGGATTTTCTTTTGCCCTCAAATAAATCTGATCCAGTACACTCATTTCCTACATTTCTCCTTCTATCAGGTCTACCAGATCCCCGATGGTGGCGCAGCCGCTGGCGTCCGCAAGCATCAGCTCCACATCCAGCTCGTTTTCAATCTCGGACACAAGTGCTACCATCTGAATGGATGCCCCGCCCAGATCCTCTTTGAATAATGTCGCTGTGGAGAGGGATGCCGCATCCTTCTTGTAAGAGGTTGATACCATATTGATTACCTGTGTTTCCAGTTCTTTTCTTTCCATGATTCTGATCTCCTTTTCTTTTTATACATCTAAATCAAAAACGACTGTTTTGTATCCGCCTTCGCGCTCAAAGATCGACGCGTGGCAGTTCAGCGGCAGCTTTGCGGACATTTCCGCCCTGTTTTTCTTGCTGATGCCCCGAACCACCGCGTTCAGGCGTGTTCCTTCTTCCAGCTCCACCTCGCCGTATGCGTATTTGCCCAGCTTCTTATATTCCGGCTTTGAGGAAAGCGCCGCCGGAAGGACGATGGAGTGCAGCTTTGCCTTTCCGCTGATCTCATACCACTCGGTCTCATAACTGCCGCACGCATTGCAGGCATAGACCGGCGGGAACTCCACATTTCCGCATTTCGGACATTTCCGGCCGAGAAATTTTCCTTCTTCCAGGCCCTCATAAAATTTCTGCACTACTTTTTCTAATTTGATACTCATACATCCGCACCTCCTGTTTTCATGTAACGTTTCTACTCCAATGTCCGAATCACAACTGCCGCGACGTTTTGGGCGCCGCCGTATCCGCGGAGCATGGCCGTTTTCGGCATCTTTTTCACCTGACGCCGGCCGCATTCTCCCCACATCTGCTTGCATGCCTCGTACACATCCGCAAGCCCGGAAGCCGCATGCGCGTGTCCGAAGGAGGTCCGCCCGCCGTTGGTGTTGATGGGCCTGTCGCCGTCCCATGCGGTCCGTCCGTCGCAGATATATTTCCAGCCTTCGCCGTAGGGCAGGTAGCCCGCGATCTCTGCGGATACCAGGTGGGAGGTGATGATAAAGTCATTTGCGTAGAACAGATCCAGATCTTCCCCGGTCAATCCGGTCAGCTCGTATACCTGGCGCACCGCCTCCTCAGTGGCGCGTACTTCAAAGTGGGGCGTGGTCGCTTCGCAGGCCGCGCTTCCGATCCCGATCACCTCAATGGGCTTATGCTTTAAGTTTTTCGCGATCTCCGGAATCATCTCTGTGGCGCATACAATGGCGGCCGCCGCGCCGTCGCACTTCAACTCCACGCCGCCGGCCCTGAGAAAGTCTCCCATGCGGGGGTTGTACGGGGAATCCATGTATTCTTCTAATGTCATGCCCGCCTCTTCGGCAAGGGATTCATAGGTCTTTCTCTCGATGGCCAGCGGGTTGACGGACGCATTTCTCCGGTTGTTGATGCACATCCAGTTCAGGGTATTGTTCATCTGCTCGGCAGTGATGCCCCTGGTTCTGACATACCACTCCGCCGCATCGTCGTAGATCAGCTCCTGTCCGGCCATGAGACCTCTCGTATAGGTGCGGTCGTACAGCCAGGAGGTGGTTTTCAGGAACTTGTCCATAGTCATCTTGTCCCTCTTGTAGGGATGCTTCGGGGTTTCCACGCTGTCCGCAGGCGCGGGCGTGCTGTCGCCGAACTCCACCGCCCCTGTGAGCACGCAGTTGTATTTTCCGGAGGCAACCGCATTGACCGCCTGCTCAATGGCCAGATATCCGGTACAGCATGCCTCCGAATGGTGGATCGAACCCTTTCCCTTCATGCCGAACCAGTTTCCGATCTGGATGTTGGGTGTCAGGTAATTGGAACCGTTCAGCGGGCTTGCCTGTCCGTGAAAATAAAAATCCACATCCTGGGGATTGACCCCTGCGTCCTCCATCGCTTTCAGCGCCGCGTAGCCGAACATCTCCCCTTCGGTGAGCCCGTCTGTCTCGGGATTGTCCACCGTGTACATGAATGGGGTACAGCCTACGCCGATGATCGATACGCTTCTTCCATACTTTCCTAATGTCGTCATAATCAACTTCCTTTCCTCTTTACGATTGTGCATTTATTATATATAATAAATGCAGCGTATTCATCGTATTTCTACCCAACATTTGCATTTGGCAAACGATACTTTTTGTGCGATCGTACAACACAAAATCTGTACCCTGCAACGTGTTTTTTTACATCCCCGGATTCCCTATATTTTCATTCCGGGGCAAAAAGGAGGTCCTATGGAACATTCGGTACTATTGTCGGAACTGAAAGAAAAGGGGTATGAACCCCTGATATTTGGAAAGGAGCATCCTGCCCGGGACCTGCTGTTTGCCAGGCTCTGGGACCCTGCCCAGACCGTTTTTGACCCGGCTGCCCTTTATCTGGGCTCTACCGCCCAGATGCCGGACCCGGAAACGGACTCGGAATTTACATTTTTCTGCTGCGGAGAGCCGGTGGATTTTTCCCGCTATGGGCGCAGTCCCTTTACCCTTGCCTATTTCGGCAGCGCAGTCTCCCAGGCCGCGCTGTTCAACGCTTCCCTGGAGAGCATCTCCAGACTCCAGGAGATCAACGCAGGAATGCACCTCCTGGTCAACGCCCTGTTCTCCGGAAACGGGCTGCAGTACCTGGTGGACACGGCAGCCCAAATCTTCGGCAACCCCATCTATGTGGTGGATCTGCAGCATAAATACCTTGCCATCTCCGCGGGCCTGATCCCGGACAACGCTTTTTTCACCGCGGAAAGCCAGTCCGGCTATATCAGCGAAAAAGGGATCGCCTCCATCCGCGCCAACCGCCTGGATGAAAAAGTCCGAAAATCGGGAACCGCCTATTATTATGTGAATGAACTGGTGCAAAAAGGGATGCTGGTGGATGCGGTCCGCATCCAGGGGATCGAGGTGGGGCATATCATGATGCTGGAATCGGAACGTCCCTTCCGGGATTTTGACGCGGATTTCTTCCACCGTTTTTCCAACCTGGTTTCCATGGAGCTGCAGAAGGATTCCGCCTATACAAGAAATAAAGGGGTGATGTATTCTTATTTTCTCTCCGACCTGCTCAAAAATCCGGGACAGGATGCCTCCAGAATCCGGGAGCGGCTGCGGCTTCTGGGCTACAACCTGAAAGACACCTTTTATATCGTGGCCATCCCGCCTGCCGGGCACAGCACCTCGGATCTGCAGCTCAATGTGATCCTGGAGCGTTTGATCCGGATTTTTTCGGGGAGTATCTATGTGATCTATGAGGATACGATTGTATTTTTTATCAGCAGGGAGTTGTTTCAGAATCTCAGCGAATATGAAATGAGCCAGCTTGCGGACTATCTTCTGGCCAACCAGCTAAAGGCCGGGATCAGCAATTTTTTCCGGCAGCTCGAGGACATGCCCTCCTTCTACCGGCAGGCCGTAGACGCGGTGAAGCTGGGCTTAAAGCTGAACGACCCTTCGCCAGTGTATTATTACAGTGATTATTATGTGTACAAACTGCTGGAAACCGCGGAGCAAAACGGGGAAAATCTCCGTTTCCTGATCCATCCGGGGCTGATGCGGCTCTACCTCTACGACCAGGAGAAGGGGACGGAGTTTATCGCCACATTGAGGGAGTATCTGCACCAGCCGGGGCAGTCCTCCCAGGTGGCGAAGAATCTCCATATCCATAAAAATACGCTGCTCTACCGGCTGGGAAAGATCCGGGAGCTGATGGGGTGCGAGCTGGCGGTGGGGGAGGAATTTATGAATATGAATCTGTCTATGATGGTCTTGAAATATCTGGGGATGATGTGAAACTGCCGCAGGGACAGTTTTAGAAAATAACAGATTGTTTTTCACGGTGCCGTGCATTTTGCTGCACGGCATCCGTTCTGAAAAATAGTGGTTTTTAGCATTCAACCGCCGAGTAAATACTCACATTTTTCTTACAATTCTTCCAAATCTTGGGGAGCATTAATCTCCACCGGCCCGTTGAAATTCTGGATATCGTAAAACATTTCATATGTTTCTTCCGTCCCATTTTGACGTAATTGCTCTTCTGCCTCTTCCCAGGTCATTCCGGAAAACATCAGGTTTGCAATCTCGCCTGCCTTGGCCGCGCCGGTCATGTCAATCCTGATCCTGACAACTTCGTTTTCGGAAAAGTCAATGTAATATTCCACATCCATCCTATAAGGAACCGCAATCTCCGTAATCCCGTTCCTCTCTTCCTCGGGCAGGCGGGAATAATCTGCCGCATACTCCTCTTCGAACCGGGCACGGTATACATAGGACTTCCTGCCGGAAATGGTTTCTTCCCTGTCAAAAACAAACGGCTGTCCCTCTTTGATATATACGCAGCTTCCTTTTACGCCTGATTGAATCGTTGTCCATTGATTCAAAGAATCCGCTGTGGGCGCTTTGAAATTGTACACCACCTGTCCATCCCGCGTATACCAGTACTGCTCCGTAATTCCCTGCTCCGAAGCATCCGCCGCCCGCTCGTACTGCTGATAGGGATCGGAAATCAATTTTCCCCGGGTCTCTCCATAGAGCTTTCTTTGTTCTTCACCGATTGTACTGTACACAGTCTGCGTATACTCATAATCTCCCTGCCAGAAATCATGGATGATCTCCTCCGCCCTGGCATCAGACGGCTGATTCCTGCCGCAGGCTGTAAGCATAACCGCGGCCAGCAGGATAAAAGCTGCTGCATTGCGTCTTTTAAAGCTTAACATATGGGCCTCCTTTCCGCCGCTGTGAAAACGGCATCTCTTATCACGATGTTTGTTGATTTTATTATAATCCTCATTTTTCATTGACGCAATAGAGTTTGCGTGAATGCAGCGGTTTTCGGTCTGAATGGAATGCCTCCATAAGTTTCCCCCAGCCGCCCACCTTTACAGCCCACAGAAACTCCTGCTCAATCTCCCGATTCGGAATAAAGACCTGGTTTGTCTGCTCAGCATAGGTCAAATACCCAAGATGAACCAGAAGTGTCAGCACATCGTCCTTTGTATGAAATGTAGTCATATCGTTCTAAAATGTGGTCG
>Ga0137306_103655_pt1 | contig 11192 bp, 6 predicted proteins | sample Inofroosms_March_FD_97187 | JGI IMG/M metagenome (GOLD analysis project Ga0137306, IMG submission 97187) | Mouse cecal microbial communities from Vienna, Austria - N-Acetylneuraminic and N-Acetylglucosamine D2O microcosms_March | ecosystem: Host-associated > Mammals > Digestive system > Large... | reverse complement strand
TTCAAAATTTTCGCTCAAATCCCCATGTGCCCGGGCCTCTTTCACAGCCTCCAGCGCCTGCCTGCGTACTACGAGCTTGCGGTATTCAATTTCTTCTTCCATGCGCTCTATATCTTTTTTTGTCATTTTATCATGCATTTTTTCTCCTCCCAGACATGCGGCTGCAAAACCGCGGTATCTCCACAAACCACAGCCATATAATTATATTTATTTTTAATAAAAATCATTTTCTTTATCTATTTCTACAACTTTGCAATAACCCCGCAGCCTGCCGCAGTCTCTCCGTAATCAAAATACGAAAAGCCTGCCGACCGGCTGCAGGGCCTGAATCTGCATTTCTCCGGCAGTCAGATCACTGAATATCCCGCCGAAATTTGTTACTGCAGCTGAGAAACAGCTGCCGGAATTCTGTTTTTCTGTATTACTGTATTCCTGTCACTTTATAATCCTGATCCTCCACAGCTTTGCGCAGCACTTCATCAGCTGTCTCGGCATTCAGCTTTACGACTGCGGTACCTGCCTCGTGGCTGACTACCGCTTCTTCTACCTGCTCAAGCGCCTCTAGGCATTTCTTTACCCTTGCCTCGCAGTGAGCGCACATCATTCCTTCGATATTCATTGTCTTTTCCATTGATTTTTCCTCCTTCTTTTCTGATGATTCTGATAATAATGAATCATTTGATTTATAAATGTCCACGGGCTCATGGCCCGCAGCATCTGCACTTAATTTACGTTTTTTCGGCTTATCCCTGCCGGCATCATAGATCGACACCAGGTTCAGCCGCAGCGCATTTGTCACTACGCAGAAGCTGGACAGGCTCATGGCTGCCGCACCAAACATAGGATTCAGCTGCCAGCCAAAAAGCGGAATCCAGACACCTGCCGCCAGCGGAATGCCGATTACATTATATATAAATGCCCAGAACAGATTTTCATGAATATTGCGCAGTGTAAAGCGGCTCAGGCGGATCGCTGCCGGAACATCGCTCAGCCTGCTCTTCATCAATACCACATCCGCAGCATCAATGGCAATATCTGTCCCTGCTCCAATCGCAATCCCAATATCTGCCCTTGTCAGCGCCGGAGCATCATTGATTCCGTCGCCGACCATTGCCGTCCTGCCCTGCTGCTTCAAGGACCGGATCACACTCTCCTTGCCGTCAGGCAGCACGCCTGCAATGACCTCATCTACACCTGCCTGCGCGCCGATTGCCTTTGCCGTGCGCTCATTATCGCCTGTCAGCATTACGACGCGGATTCCCATATGCTGCAGCTGCTGCACTGCCTGCGGGCTGTCTTCTTTTATAACATCTGCTACCGCAATAATGCCTGCCATTTTTCCGTCCTGCGCAAAAAACAGCGGCGTCTTGCCCTGCTCCGAAAGCTGTTCGGAAACCTTTAAAAGATCCTCCGGCACTTCTGCTTTTGTACTGATAAACCGGCCGTTGCCTCCGGCAAGCTCCCTGCCCTTATATATACAGGTCAGCCCGTTTCCCGGCAGCGCCATAAAATCCTTGACCGCCTGGGGCTCCTTCGGACTGCCGATCCCTTTTTCGGCAGCATATTCTATAACCGCCCGTGCCAGCGGATGCTCGCTGCGCTGCTCTAAGACATCTGCAAGCCCAAGCAGCTCTTCTTCCGACATACCCCAGACGGGTATCAAGTCCGTGACCTTCGGGGTTCCGTTTGTAATCGTTCCTGTTTTATCTAATGCCACAATTTCGATCTTCCCTGTTTCTTCCAGAGAAACCGCCGTCTTAAACATAATGCCGCTTTTGGCTCCCACCCCGTTGCCTACCATAATCGCAACCGGAGTTGCCAGTCCAAGCGCACATGGACAGCTGATGACCAGCACCGATATGCCGCGTGCCAGCGCAAACCCGACACTTTCACCTGCGATAAGCCACACCAGAATTGTCACCACGGCAATCGAAATAACCGCCGGAACAAACACGCCGGATACGCGGTCAGCTACTTTTGCAATCGGTGCTTTTGTAGCTGCTGCCTCGCTGACCATACGGATAATCTGAGACAGGGTCGTATCCTCCCCGACTCTGGTTGCCTCGCATTTTAAAAATCCAGACTGATTGACAGAGGCAGCTGAAACTGCGTCCCCCGGTGCTTTATCTACAGGAATGCTTTCTCCGGTAAGCGCGGCTTCATTTACCGCACTGCTGCCCTCCAATACGATACCGTCCACGGGTATATTCTCTCCCGGACGCACGACAAATATTTCGCCCTTTTTCACCTGCTCGATCGACACCTGAAGCTGCGTGCCGTCCCGGATCACGGTTGCCGTCTTAGGTGCCAGCTTCATCAGCCCCTTTAATGCATCGTTCGTCTTTCCTTTTGAACGTGCCTCCAGCATCTTGCCGACCGTAATCAGTGTCAGGATCATGGCTGCAGACTCAAAATAAAACTCATGCATATAAGCCATAACCCTGTCCATATCCCCGCGCATCTGCGCCTCGGTCATCGCAAACAGCGCATATGTGCTGTATACAAACGCTGCCGTAGAACCAAGCGCGACCAATGTATCCATATTTGGCGCTTTATGCCACAGGCTCTTATACCCGCTTATAAAAAACTTCTGGTTTACGACCATTATAATAACAGTCAAAAGAAGCTGCAGCAGGCCCGCCGCCACATGATTTTTGCCCAAAAATGCAGGCAGGGGCCATCCCCACATCATATGTCCCATAGAAACATACATTAAAACAAGCAGGAATCCCAGCGAAGCATACAGACGCTGCTTTAATACCGGCGTCTCATGATCAGCCAGTGCCTCCTCCGCCGCAGACAGCGGACGCGCACCTTCCTGCCCTGCTTTCTGCGAAGCTCCATAGCCGGCTTCTTCTACCGCCTTTATAACGGCTCCCGCATCCGCCGTGCCTTCTACACCCATCGAATTTGTCAAAAGGCTGACCGAACACGACGCTACTCCCGGCACCTTTGACACTGCTTTCTCCACGCGTGCGCTGCATGCGACGCAGCTCATGCCGGTTACTGTATATTGTTCCATATAAACACCTCCCTGCTTATTCTTATTTCTTTTCTTTTTACTTTTCTTCTTACTTTTTATTTACTTCTTACTTTTTATTTTCCTCTTATTTCGCTTCTCCTTATTTCTTTCTTCTTACTTTTTATTTTATCTGATCTTAACTTTCACCTTATTTCATCAATTTCTGCAGCACGGCCAGCAGCTCATCCACAGTTTCCTCCTTTCCGTCTAAAATATCCCTTGTCACGCATGTCTTGATGTGATCTGCAAGCAGCTCTTTGTTAAAACTGTTGAGCGCTGCATTAACAGCTGCTACCTGTATTAAAATATCTGTACAATATGCATCCTTTTCGACCATTTTACGGATTCCCCGTACCTGTCCCTCAATACGGTTTAAGCGATGAATCAGGCTTTTATATTCCTGCTGTGTGCGTTCCTTGATTTTATGCGTACAGCAGCTCTCCCGGCTTGTGATCTGATCCGTATTTTTCTCTGTCTGGGACATGCTCTTTTCCTCATCCGTACATTCTTCCATCTTATCCCCTCCCTGAGCACGTACTTTTTTGAGTTCTTGTATGCCTTCCTGCGGCATGGCACTTTGTTTCCTTCTGTCTCTCTGTGTGACATTCGCTTCTTAATTTATTATTTTTTTATTTTATTCTAAAGCGCGTCTTAAATCTGCTTTCTTTGGTCTGCACTCCTCCATTCAGTCTTCTTAGACTGCTATTATCCAAAATAGCCCGGATCATTCAACCCTATGTTTGACGTCCTGCTGCTATTATATACCCCCTATGGGTATAATGCAAGTAAAAAATATCCCGAATTTAGATTCTAAATCCGGGATAACGCGTTAAGCCGTATGTTTTCGATTAAAAAACTGATCAATGCTATGTTTGATTTCCGCCGGCTTCAGTGTCTTTAACAGATATCCGGCCGGCTTGAGAGCCAGTATCTTATCGACCCTTTCCTTATCTACCCTTCCGCTCATGAAGATCACAGGTATGTCCGCTATGCTCTCTTCTGAACGGATCATCCCCAGCACCTGGTATCCGTCACAGACTGGCATTTCATAGTCCAGCAGCACAAGATCCGGCCGGTCTAGCGTAAGGCTTCTGATCGCTGAAACTCCAGATTTTGCCAGTGCAACCTCATAGTCGCTGCCAAGCAGCTCTTTCATTGCCTGACGGAAAACGTCCGAATCATCTACCACAAGTATTTTCCGTTTCTGGTTCTTCCTGCTCTCCTCACTGCCTTTGAGGTACTTTTTGACTTCTGCCATGGCATTTTCGGTTTTAATCGGTGTTTCGGTGTCCTGATTATTCTGTACCAGATGCGGAGCTACGACGCAGTGTGCAAAGTACCCTTCTCCGGTATCAAATAAAATGCTGAACTGGAGCTTCTGCCGCTCAAATATTCTTTGAAACTGTTCATAGGAAAGCAGATTTTCTTCCTGCACCTCATACATTGCCTCAGTCTGAAAATTTCCCTTTACACAGTCTGCAAACTGCCTGGCTGTATACCTCGTAGCATTCATCAGCATGACATTGAGCTTATCTGAGCTGGCTCCCATAATTTTTCCGACCGTATTAATCAGCAGCCTTTCTTCAAATACAAAGTAAACTTCCATCCGGTCGCCCTTATTACTGCCATAGACAAGACGATAATATATTCCCTTGCCAAACTTTTCCCCGCCATAGCTTTCACTGACAATCCTTGCATTTAAATTAAACAAATCGTAAACCAGCCGGATAATCGTCTGCTTTACCGCGACCTGGTCCTCCTGCGGCATCAGATCCGCCCATTTGCTCATAGCCTTGCCTGTTATTGCCCTGTCTTCCGTCAAAGTATGCCCGATCAGCCAGCCGGCGCACACACCCAGAAAGTGGCTGATTGCATCTTCTGAATAATTCGTCCGGTTTAATTCTTCTTCTAATGCCGGAAGCGTTTTCTGCCTAAAATTGTCGTGCAGACGCCTATGTGTCTCAAACCCTTTGTAATCTATAGATGCCATATAGACTTCTTCTTCCGCAAAATGCTTCATTGCGTGGTCTTTAAAATATTTAACCCCCTCTTGGCAGACCCATTGGCTCTTATCCTCCTGCTCTCGAAACTTCATCAGCCTGTTCATAATACTGAACAGCTTTCGGTGCTCTCTGTCGATTACCTCTACGCCAATATTAAAGCGATCCTGCCATATAAATTGATTACCCATGCTATTCCTCCTTTGCTGCAGCATCACTGCGCATACATTGATTTAAAATATTTATCCCCAAATACTTCTTTTTCCGCCAATTATTATCTGATACATAATAACCGGCGGATCATAAACCAATTAATAACCTTGGTGATCACTTATTCCAGACATCCGCATTATATATTCGATATTTAAGAACTCAGTTCCTGCTTGACAAACACAGAGCTGAAGATTTATTTGTGCAGACGCCACAAGCTCTAAAAAGCGTGATCATTCATCTGTAAAAAAATACCAGACAATCATATCAATTATACCACAAATAAGTTAAAATGTAATATATATTTTAAAAATTTTCGAGAAGTTTATAGCATTTATAACAAATCAATGGCCGGCCGCAGCATCTATTCCGGCAAACTGTGCATGATACAGTTTATAATAAATTCCCTTCTTTTCCATCAGCTCTTTCGGACTTCCCTCTTCCATAATGCCGCCTTTGTCTATGACAAAAATACGGTCTGCATTTTGAATCGTTGACAGCCTGTGCGCAATCACAAAGCTGGTACGGCCGGAGAGCAGCGCTTCGATGCCTTCCTGCACCAGCAGCTCTGTATGCGTATCAATGCTGGAGGTCGCCTCATCCAGGATCAGGATTTTCGGCATGGAGATCATCGTCCGCGCAAATGCGATCAGCTGGCGCTGTCCGATCGAAAGCCCTGCACCGTGCTCTTTTAATTCTGTATCATAGCCATGCTCCATGTCCATAATAAAATCATGCGCGTGTACTGCCTTTGCGGCTGCGATCATCTCATCTTCTGTCGCATCCAGCCTGCCATAAAGTATATTGTCCCTGATCGTGCCATGGAAAATAAAATTATCCTGCGTCATAACACCCATCTGCCTGCGGAAACTCTCCATCGATACTTTTGTCAGGTCATAGCCGTCTACTGATATTACGCCGTCTTCAATATCATAAAAACGGCTGATCAGGTTCACAATTGTCGTCTTTCCTGCCCCGGTCGGGCCTACCAATGCAATCGTCTCCCCCGGCTTTACGCGGAAACTGACATCAGAGAGCACCTTTGTCTCTGCCGGAGTACCCTTATCATAGGTAAAGCTGACGTGTGAAAACTCCACACTTCCACGGATCGGCGGCAGATCAGATACTCCCTCGCGGTCTACAATATCCGGCTTTGTATCTAATATATCAAAAATCCTTTCCGCAGCTGTCAGGTTGGTTATAAGGCTGTTATAAAAATTGCTCAGGTTCATAATCGGATTCCAGAACATATTAATATAGCTTCCAAACGCCACCAGCATTCCGATTGAAACACGCTCTACGCCGAGCACCCGGATTCCAGCCAGATAAAGCATCATCGCCCCGATTCCCCAGCAGAAATCCACAATCGGCCCGAACAGGTCTCCATACCTGCAGGCATCCTGAAATGCGTCCCTGCAGTCATCTGCCAGCCCTGCAAACGTCTCCTTTGTCTCGCCCTGCGCACTAAAGCTGCGCACTACGCTCATCCCTGCCAGATCCTCATGCACATAGGCACTCAGATTAGACGACTTTTTCCGGTACAGCTGCCAGCGGCTGTGCGTCGCCTTCTGTACCATCCATACGCCCGCGGCCATAAGCGGAATTGTACAAAGCGAGGCCGCCGCCAGCCGGAAGTCCTTTGCCACCATGATTCCCACAACACTTAACACAGTAATAAATTCTGGAATTAAGGTTGTCACCGAATTCACAAACACATCCTTTAACGCATTTACATCGCCGATAATCCTTGCCAGAATCTTTCCTGTCGGACGGCTGTCAAAAAACGAAAACGAAAGCGTCTGGATATGCTCATACAGATCCTGCCGGATTACAAGCAGTATCTTATTGGAAATCACTGACATAATATACATTCTTAATTTAACTAGTATAATGAACACAATATTCATAAGCAGCGCAGCTGCACCAAGCTTTACCAACCCATCCATGTCCGACTCAGCCACGTAGTGGTCGAGCGCTTCTTCAATCAGCAATGGATTTATCAGTGAAATACCGATTGTTACCGCCATAATAAGCAGCACGCCGCAGACAGCACCTTTATAGACAAGCAGATACTTTAACAGCCGCCGCAGTATTTTTTTCCTGCTGGTATGGCTCAGCTGCTCATCATCCCGATATGAATTAACCGCCATATTCTCTCCTTTCCTGATTCTAAGCCCGCCTCCTCATCTGCCGGCTTTTTCTCATCATAAAATTTCCTATAAACTCTGATCCAGATATGCACCATACTGCGACCGAAACGTCTCATAATACAATCCGCGCTTCTCCAGCAGCTCCTTATGCGTGCCGCGCTCTGCAATCGAGCCGTTTTCCAGATATATGATCTCATCTGCATGGCAGACCGCGGAGATACGGTGGGCAATAATTATTTTCGTCGTATTTGAAAGCCCATACAGCATCTTTTGAATTTCCTGCTCCGTCTCCATATCCAGTGCTGACGTAGAATCGTCCATAACGAGAATGGGACTGCGTTTGGACAGCGCCCTGGCTATGCTGATCCGCTGCTTCTGTCCGCCGGAAAGTCCTACCCCGCGCTCGCCGATGACTGTCTGGTATTTGTCATCCATACGCTCGATAAACCCGCTCGCCTGCGCACATTCCGCTGCACGGCGCACCTCTTTCATCGCCAGCTCCCTGCGCCTTCCCATCTTTATGTTTTCCTCAATCGTATCCGAAAATAAAAACACATCCTGTAAAACTACATTTATGCTGCTGCGGAGCTGATGCTGTGTCAGATTCCGCACATCTACACCGTCCAAATACACCGCCCCCTGCTCCACGTCATAAAAACGCTGCAGCAGATAGATCAGTGACGACTTTCCAGAGCCGGTCGCTCCCATAATGCCGAGCGTCCTGCCCGGTGCTATTTTAAAATCAATATTATGTAAGATCTGCTTTCCATCCATCGAAAACGAAACATGTGAAAATGCCACCTCGCCCCTTACCTGTTCTAAATGCACCGCGTCTTCAGGGTCTGTAATCTCCGCTGTCTCATCAAAGATCGCTTTGATTTTTTTATAAGAAGCCGCTGCCGCCGACAGGTCGTTGGTCAGCCAGCCCATCATTTCCATCGGCCATGTACAGTTACGGCTGTATTCGATAAACGCTACCAATGCTCCCATCGTCATGCTCTTTTCCATAACAAGCATTCCGCCAAGCACGGCTACGCACACAGGCAGTGCCTTTCCGGCAAACTGAAACAACGGATAATAGCGCACCATTATTTTAGACTGTGTGATATTCAGCTCGTAATACCGCTCGTTATGCGACAAAAATTTTGATATCTCATACCGCTCTCTTGCAAATGCCTTTACTGTCCTGACCCCTGCCAGATTTTCCTCCGCCACTGTCGTCAGCACTGCATTTTCCTCACTGATCTCGTCATATACCTTATCCAGCCTGCGTTCCAGCACAATCGCCGTAATGCCGCAGATCATCATGGCAGCCAGCGGCAGCAGTGCCAGCTTCCAGCTCAGCGTAAACATGCAGTACAGTACAAGCGCTACGTGTATGACAATCTCAATCACGAGCATTCCCACAAATCCCAGTGAATTCCATATTCTATCTATATCGTCTTTTACCCTGGCCATCAGCTCACCGGTATTGGCTTGGTCAAAATACCGCGCCGACAGCGTCTGGATATGGTCAAACAGATCTTTGCGGATCTGTGAGCCGATCTTTGAGGCCAGCATATCAAAAATGTATTCTTTTAAATATCCAAATATACACCGTCCCACGCCGACAACAGCTATGCCGATTAACAGATTCGTCAGCAGCTCCATTCTGCTCCCGATGATTACGTCGTCTACGATACGCTGTGTGATCTTTGGATAAAGCATGTCTAGTACAATCGCGCCGACCATACAAAAGATGGCAAATAAATATCCATACCAATTACTCTTAATATAAATATGTAATTTTTTCACAGATCCTGCCTCCTTTACGAAAAAAAGCGGCGACATGCCCGCTCTTTTTTTGATAATTTCTGCCTATTTTTTCCTAAAAATAATGAAAGCGGAGCAGCATCCTCCGCTAGTTGACATATTCTGCCTGCATTCTTCCATTGAAAAAGAGTCAGAATGTGCTCACTATACCACAAATAATTTACCTAGTCAATGACTGTTTTTTAAATTGTCAACACGTTTGCCTCCTGATACAGATGTACGAAAACAGAATGGTAATATTCCTATACAATACTACCATTCTGCTTCTATGCCAAACACATATGAAAAATCCGAAACTGTCCCTCACCGGAATGTAATGCGGATAACAGGACTTGAACCTGCACGGTCTCCCACCAGAACCTAAATCTGGCGCGTCTGCCAATTCCGCCATATCCGCTCTGCATGAATGATTATACCCGATATCGCAGTAAATGGCAAGTTATTTTTTATTTATATCTGATTTTTATATTTGTTTTTCTGCCTTATCGTTCATGCAGAGCAGCTTATAGATTAAATGTTCAAAAACATATGAAAATGAGGAAAATATTTTAAAATCGCCCGCCCGATGATCTTATCCTTGTGTACATAGGTGTAAGCCTGTGCCTTTTCCTCATCCGTCTCCACACCTTCGTCGATTGCACACTGTGCCCAGTACCTGCTGTCTTCTGAAATATTGCGGTTATCTCCCAGCATAAAATAACAGTCCTTAGGCACTTCAAAATAAAAATTGTCATTTCCAACTACCCATTCATCAGGCAGATAATCTTCCTTGATCGGTTCTGACGAACCATCGATATAGATCTTTGAATCCTTAATCTCAACTGTCTCGCCCGGCAGCCCGATGACCCGCTTAATATAGATCGTCTCTTCATCCACCGGATATTTGAACATGACCACATCATACCGCTCCGGCCCGTGAAACAGATAAGACAGGCGGCATCCAAAAATCCTGTCATCCTCTTTCAGCAGGCTCTCCATTGACTCAGACGGTATCTCGGCATTGATCAGCACATACCTGCTGACCAGGACTGCTGCCGCACAGGCAATTATAATTGTCCATATATAACTCAGAATCTCCCGCTTCGTATCATGCTTCTTTTCCTCTTCCATATCTGCAACGCTCTCCATTCTCTGCCGATTTACAGCAATTCATCGATTTTTTACAATCTATTTCTATCTTTTTACAGCCGATCCGATCTTTTTACAATCGAATCATATCAGCATTCTTACAAATCCGCTGTTTCTGCTTCTTTAACTATGCCGCAATTTTTTGCATAACGGCACATGCTTTTAATAAGACAGCAGCGACTTAAAATGCGGATAATATTTAAAAACAGCACGTCCCAGTATCTGGTCAGAATCTACGTATGTGTATTTCTCCGCTTCCTGCTCGTTATCCGCAAGACCTTCCTTTAGTGCTTTTGCCGACCAGAACCTGGCATCCAGTGAAATATTGCGGTTATCTCCCAGCACAAGGTAGCTGTCCAAAGGCACTTCAAATACATAGCCGTCATTGTCTTCATCCCATTCTTCCGGGAGATACGGCTCATCCAGCGGCGTGTCCGAATCATCTATATAGATTTTGCCTTCGCGGATTTCCACCTTCTCGCCCGGCAGTCCGATAATGCGCTTGATAAAATTCTGCGATTCATCCACCGGATAGCGGAAAATTACTACGTCAAACCTGTCCGGGTCGCCAAACGTATATGCCAGCCGGAATCCAAACAGCCTGTCACCGGGTTCTATAATATTCTGCATTGATTCAGACGGCACTTCTGCATTGATCAGCACAAAGTGTACTACAAACTGTGCTAATATAAAAGCGGCGACAAAAATCTCTACTATGCTTAACAGTTCCCGCAGCAGGGAAACTTTCTGCTTCTTTGTACCCTCTTCCTGACCCTCCGGTGCCTGTTCATCAGCCGGTTCCGTTTCTTCCGTCATTTCTTCATATTCTTTATTCAAATATTCTTTTTCTTCCATTTCTTCCATCCTATA
>Ga0137306_103653_pt1 | contig 11202 bp, 6 predicted proteins | sample Inofroosms_March_FD_97187 | JGI IMG/M metagenome (GOLD analysis project Ga0137306, IMG submission 97187) | Mouse cecal microbial communities from Vienna, Austria - N-Acetylneuraminic and N-Acetylglucosamine D2O microcosms_March | ecosystem: Host-associated > Mammals > Digestive system > Large... | reverse complement strand
AGAAGAAGCCAGGGCTGTCGCGAAGGTGGTGGGGCTGTCTGCGGTCAAGTACGGAGATCTGTCCAATCAGGCATCTAAAGACTATATCTTTGACGTAGACCGTTTTACTTCTTCTGAAGGAAATACCGGCCCCTATATTCTGTATACGATTGTACGGATCAAGTCAATCCTGAAAAAGTATGTGCAACAGGGCGGCTGTGCGGACAGCGTTGAAATTATGGTATGTGAGAATGAAAGTGAGAAAACCCTGATGAGGGAGCTTGCCAGATTCAACAGTGTTATGGAAAATGCATATGAGGAACTGGCGCCTCATAAAATATGCGCCTATATTTACGACCTCGCCAATGCATTCAATAAATTTTATCATGAAACCAGTATCCTCGGAACGGAGGACGCGGGAAAGAGAGACAGCAGAATCAGTCTCCTTATGCTGACCAGGCGTGTGTTGGAGAGCTGTATCGATCTGTTGGGATTTGAGGCTCCGGAGAGGATGTAAAAAGATGGAAGCCAGGAGAAAAATTACGTTGGGAGGACTGTGGAGCAGCCTGTATCCGGTGCTTGTCTACATGTCCATACAACTGACTGCATCGATCGTCTATATGGTGGTTATTGTTGCATTTGCAGCGATTTCAGGAGATATGCCGGCAGATCTGGAGGAATATATTCTGAATCAGTATACGGAGGGAACCGTATTGGTCGTTCTTCTGGCGTCTCTGCTTACGATTCCCCTTTTTGCGTGGCTGTATTACCGTGACACGCAGAAGAAGAAACGGGTGGGATGGAATGAGGAATGGTTTCCTTTGACAGAATGGGAGTTGTTCTGGGCGGCAATTGGAAGTGCAGCGCTGGCGCTGTTCTGCAACGGGCTGCTTAGCATCCTGCCGCTGGAACCGTGGTCGGACAGTTATGAAGAAGTTAATGAAGCGTTATATACAGGAAGCATCTGGCTTCGGATCGCGGCAGTGGGTTTTTTTGGGCCGATTGTGGAAGAACTGACGATGAGAGGGCTGATGTATCAGCGATTCCGTACCATGATGAGACCGACAGCTGCAATACTGTGGAGCGCTCTTGTGTTCGGTCTGTTCCATGGGAATGTGGTGCAGGGAATCTATGCGTTTCTGGTCGGCCTTTTTTTTGCATGGCTGATGGAACATTCTCAGAGGATTCTGGTGCCGATGCTGGGTCATATGGCGGCGAACCTGTTCATTGTGTTACTGGAAGACAGCCGCCTTCTGAATCTGTTTTACAGTTCCACAGGCGGATTTCTGGGTATGCTGGTCTTAAGCGGTATTATTTTCGCGTGGTCATTTTCCATGATAAAGCATGCTTGAATTGTATATAAAACAAAGAAAATTTATAAAAACAGCGATTTTTCAGACTAAAAAATTTATGGTTTTGCTGAAGAGTCGCTGTGTTTTTTTGCGTTTTTATACGTATGATAGAAAAAATAATATAAAATATTTATTGTTAACAGCAAAAAAAGAAAAAATAATATAAAATATCTGATAATCTGAAAATTATGAAAGAAAAAAGGATTTACAAAGGAAAAAAAGAGGTGTAAACTGTAGCCAACATAAAAACATGCGATTTTGGGAAAGAAGGACACAGCTTATGAATGAGCAGATCAGGACAGAATATACGGTGAATGGAATGTATGACCCGCAGTTTGAACATGATAACTGTGGCATTGGGGCCGTCGTTAATATGAAAGGAATCAGAACCCATAAGACCGTGGAAGATGCGCTTAGTATTGTGGAGAATCTGGAGCATCGTGCAGGGAAAGATGCAGAAGGAAAAACCGGTGACGGTGTAGGAATTATGGTGCAGATATCTCATAAATTTTTCGCAAAAGAGTGCAGGATACTGGGTATGGAGATCGGCAGCGAACGCGAGTATGGGATTGGTATGTTTTTTTTGCCGCAGGATGAGCTGAAGAGGAATCAGGCAAAAAAAATGTTTGAGATTATCGTGGAAAAAGAGGGGATGCATTTCCTGGGATGGAGAGAGGTAGCGACAAATCCCAAAGTACTTGGTTCCAAAGCTCTGCAGAAGATGCCGGCGATCATGCAGGCGTTTATCAGGAAGCCGGAGGATGTGGCATGCGGTCTGGACTTTGACAGGAAACTGTACATAGCCCGCAGAATCTTTGAGCAGTCTAATGACAATACTTATGTAGTATCGTGCTCCAGCAGGACACTGATTTACAAGGGAATGTTTCTGGTCGGACAGCTTCGGGAATTCTTCCTGGATCTGCAAAGCCCGGATTATGAAAGCGCTGTTGCGCTGGTACATTCCAGATTTTCCACCAATACGCTGCCCAGCTGGGAAAGGGCGCATCCATACCGTTTCCTGGTGCATAACGGGGAGATCAATACAATTAAAGGAAACGCAGATAAGATGCTGGCGCGGGAGGAGACCGTAGAGTCCGAATGTCTGAAGGGAGAATTCCATAAAGTACTTCCGGTCATCAGCGCCTCCGGTTCGGATTCCGCCATGCTGGACAATACGCTGGAATTTCTGGTTATGAGCGGGATGGATCTGGCTCTGGCGATGATGATTCTGATACCGGAACCGTGGGTGAACAATCGTACCATGTCGCGGAAAAAACAGGATTTTTATCAGTATTATGCGACTATGATGGAACCCTGGGACGGTCCTGCGTCGATTCTTTTTACGGATGGAGACGTCATGGGGGCGGTGCTGGACAGAAACGGTCTGCGTCCTTCCAGATATTATGTGACGAATGATGATTATCTGATTCTGTCATCGGAAGTGGGAGTACTGGATATCGATCCTGAAAAAATTGTTATGAAAGAGCGCCTGCATCCGGGTAAAATGCTTCTGGTGGATACAAAACAGGGCAGAATCATTGATGATGATGAATTAAAGGAACACTATGCCGGCCGTAAGCCTTATGGTGAATGGCTGGATCATAATCTGGTCAATCTGTCTGAATTAAAGATACCGAATCAGCGGATCGAAGAACACACGCCTGAGGAACTGATGCGTCTTCAGAAGGCTTTTGGCTACCGCTATGAAGATGTGCGGAACTCCATCATGAATATGGCGGCAAACGGTGCGGAAGCGACTTCTGCCATGGGAATTGATGTACCGCTGGCTGTACTGTCAGACCATCATCAGCCTTTGTTTAATTATTTCAAACAGTTGTTTGCACAGGTTACGAATCCGCCGATTGATGCGATTCGGGAGAAAATAGTTACGTCTACCAGCATCTATGTGGGAAAAGACGGGAATCTTCTGGAGGAGAAGCCGCAGAACTGCTGTGTAATGAGGATTAATAATCCGATTCTGACCAATACGGATCTTCTGAAGATCAAAAACATGAAAAAAGAAGGCTTCAAAGTGGAAGTGCTTCCGATTACCTATTACAAAAATACCAGTTTGGAACGTGCCATTGACCGCCTGTTTGTAGAGGCAGACCGGGCGTACAGAGACGGGGTGAATATTCTGATTCTTTCTGACAGGGGAGTAGATGAGAATCATGTGGCGATACCTTCTCTTCTTGCCGTCTCAGCCCTGCAGCAGCATCTGGTGCGTACGAAAAAGCGGACTTCCGTGTCCATTATTCTGGAATCCGGAGAGCCGAGAGAAGTGCATCATTTTGCGACGCTTCTGGGATATGGGGCCTGTGCCATCAATCCGTATCTGGCGCAGGAGAGCATTAAAGATCTGATTGACAAACGGATTCTGAATAAAGATTATTATGCTGCAGTGGATGATTATAATCAGGCAGTTATAAACGGGATCGTCAAGACGGCGTCCAAGATGGGGATCTCCACGATTCAATCCTACCTGGGATCCAAGATCTTTGAAGCGATCGGTATCAGCAAAGAGGTGGTGGACCGGTACTTTACGAACACAGTAAGCAGAATCGGCGGAATCGGGTTAAAAGAGATCGAAGAGCAGGTGGAACTGCTTCATTCGGCGGCATTTGATCCGCTTGGGCTGGAGACAACACCGGCGCTTGACAGTCTGGGTCTGCACAAGGAGAGAAGTTCCGGAGAGGAGCATCTGTACAATCCGCGGACGATCCATCTTCTGCAGCAGTCTACGAGAGAAGGAGATTATGAACTGTTTAAAGAGTATACCGCGCTGGTAAACGGGGAGAACAATCACGGGCAGATCCGCACGCTTCTGGATTTCAGATATCCGAAAAAAGGGATTCCGATTGAAGAAGTGGAGAGCGTAGATTCGATCGTGACGCGGTTTAAAACCGGCGCTATGTCTTATGGTTCGATCTCTCAGGAAGCGCATGAATGTCTGGCTGTTGCCATGAATCGGATTCATGGAAAATCCAATACCGGTGAGGGCGGTGAGAGCATTGAGCGTCTAAGTATCGGGGCGGACGGTCTGAATCGATGTTCCGCGATTAAACAGGTGGCCAGCGCACGTTTTGGCGTTACTTCCCGCTATCTGGTCAGTGCGAAAGAGATACAGATTAAGATGGCTCAGGGTGCAAAGCCAGGAGAAGGCGGACATCTGCCGGGAGGAAAGGTTTATCCGTGGATTGCGAAGACCAGACTGTCTACGCCCGGCGTGAGTCTGATCTCTCCGCCGCCGCATCATGATATTTATTCGATTGAGGACCTGGCACAGTTGATCTATGATCTGAAAAATGCCAACAAAGATGCCAGAATTTCCGTGAAGCTGGTATCTGAAGCAGGCGTCGGAACGGTGGCAGCCGGTGTGGCGAAGGCAGGGGCACAGGTGATTCTGATCTCCGGCTACGATGGCGGAACCGGTGCCGCTCCGGCAAGCTCCATACATAATGCAGGGCTTCCGTGGGAGCTTGGACTGACCGAGACACATCAGACGCTTTTGATGAATGGTCTCCGCAGCAAAGTGCGGATTGAGACGGACGGAAAGCTGATGAGCGGAAGAGATGTGGCCATTGCCGCCATGTTGGGCGCAGAAGAGTTCGGATTTGCGACGGCGCCGCTTGTCACCATGGGATGTGTGATGATGAGGGTCTGCAATCTGGATACCTGTCCGGTAGGCGTGGCAACCCAGAATCCGGAACTTCGGAAGCGTTTCCGCGGAAAACCGGAGTATGTAGTAAACTTTATGAAATTTATTGCGCAGGATCTGCGGGAATATATGGCAAAACTGGGTGTGAAAACGCTGGATGAACTGGTGGGGCGCTCCGACCTTCTGAAGGTGAAAGATAACCGGTCCGGACGAATGGCAACCATTGATCTCGACCGTATCCTGTACAATCCGTATGCAGGAAAGGGGCAGAAGGTGATCTTTGATCCCAAACAGGTCTATCATTTTGAGTTGGAAAAGACAATTGATGAGAAAGTGTTCCTGAAAGAACTGCGGCCGGCCCTGGAAAAAGGTCAGAAAAGAAGTATCGAAGTGGATGTAAGCAATACGGACCGGGCAGTGGGCACGATTTTCGGCGCCGAGATTACGAGGCGTTATCCGGAAGGGCTGGCAGACGATACATTTACGATCAAATGTACCGGAGCAGGAGGGCAGAGTTTCGGAGCTTTTGTGCCGAAAGGGCTGACACTGGAGCTGGTTGGGGATTCCAATGATTATTTTGGAAAAGGGCTTTCCGGAGGAAAACTGATTGTCTATCCGCCCAAAGGTGTGACGTTCAAAAAGGATGAGAATATTATTATTGGAAATGTGGCGTTTTATGGTGCGACCAGCGGAAAGGCATACATTGGAGGTGTGGCAGGCGAGCGGTTCTGCGTGCGTAATTCCGGTGTGCGGGCCGTTGTGGAAGGTACCGGTGATCACGGATGTGAATATATGACCGGCGGCTGCGTCGTGATTCTCGGACAGGTAGGCAAGAACTTTGCGGCTGGAATGAGCGGCGGTATTGCCTATGTGCTGGATGAAGACCAGGATCTTTATACGAAAGTCAATAAATCCATGGTGACGCTGGAAGAGGTATCGAATAAATATGACGTTCAGGAACTGAAGGATATGATTAAGGAACATGTGGCGTATACCAATTCCGAGAAGGGAAAACGGATTCTCGACAACTTCGAACAGTATCTGCCGGGATTTAAGAAAATTATTCCGAATGATTATAAGCGCATGCTGAGCCTGATCGTTCAGATGGAAGAAAAGGGCATGAATACGGAACAGGCGCAGATAGAAGCATTTTATGCAGTCAAGAGAGGATAGGAGGCATCGATCATGGGAAAACCAACAGGCTTTTTAGAGTATGAACGCAGGGATGCGAGAGCAGAGGAACCTTTGGAGAGGATTCGGCATTTTCATGAATTTCATGTGCCTCTGTCAAGATCGGAGCAGGAGAAGCAGGGGGCCAGGTGCATGGCGTGCGGTGTGCCGTTCTGCCAGGCCGGACAGATGATCGGAGGCATGATGTCCGGTTGTCCGCTTCAGAATATGGTTCCGGAATGGAATGATCTGCTGTATATCGGCAACTGGGAAGAGGCATATTATCGTCTGATGAAGACCAGTAATTTTCCGGAATTCACAGGCCGTGTCTGTCCGGGACTCTGTGAGGCGGCATGCACCTGCAACTTGAATGGAGATCCGGTTGGAACGAAAGGAAATGAACTTGCCATTATTGAAAATGCCTATCGGATGGGGTACGCACATGCCAGACCGCCCAAAGTACGTACCGGCAAGAAAGTGGCAGTAGTCGGGTCCGGACCTTCCGGACTTGCGACAGCTGACCAGCTGAACCGCAGGGGACATCTGGTTACGGTCTATGAAAGAAGAGACCGTGTCGGCGGGCTTTTGAGGTATGGGATTCCCAATATGAAGCTGGAGAAGCATGTGATCGACCGGAAGGTGGATATCATGAAGGAGGAAGGAATCACCTTTATTACCAACTGCAACATCGGGGTGGACGTAAAAGCGGCGCAGCTTCTGAAGGAATATGACAAGATCGTGCTCTGTTGCGGAGCGGCAAATCCAAGAGATATCAAAGCGCCCGGGAGGGATGCAAAAGGAATCTATTTTGCGGTGGATTTTCTGACTGCGACGACGAAGAGCCTTCTGGATTCCAATTTCGCGGATAAAAAATATATCCCGGCGGAAGGAAAGAATATTCTGGTCATCGGCGGCGGCGATACCGGCAACGACTGTGTGGGAACGTCGATCCGGCTGGGCTGCAAGTCGGTCACGCAGCTGGAGATGATGCCGAAACTTCCGGATACCCGGGCGGAAAACAATCCCTGGCCTGTATGGCCCAGAATCTGCAAGACCGATTACGGTCAACAGGAAGCCATCGCGAAATTCGGACATGATCCGCGGATCTATCAGACGACGGTGCAGGAATTCATAAAGGACAAAAACGGCAATGTCAGGCAGGCGAAGATCGTGAAGCTGGAAAGCAGAAGGGATGAAAAGACCGGACGTATGATGATGGCGCCTGTGGAAGGCAGTGAATTTGTACTGGATGTGGAGTTGGTACTGATTGCAGCAGGATTCCTCGGAAGTCAGGATTATGTGACGAAAGCGTTTGGCGTGAATGTGGATGGAAGAACGAATGTGGCGACAGAGGCCGGGAAGCATGCGACAAATGTGCCGAATGTATTCACAGCTGGCGACATGCATATTGGACAGTCTCTGGTAGTGCGTGCGATCCGGGAAGGCCGGGATGCGGCGCGGGAAGTGGATGAGGCGCTGATGGGTTATACCAATCTGTAACAATAGGAAGCGGCAGTCCGTATAGAAGATTTTCCATACGGACTGCCGCCAAAGTGTTATGTCCTGAAGAAACTGCGCGGTCGGGGATGTTAGTCGCTGGCCAGAGTAAAACGGTCCACCAGCTGTTTCAGACCGGCAGCTTCTGCGGAAAGTTCCTCACTGGCTGCAGCGCTTTCCTGTGCGGTAGCGCTGTTGGTCTGTACGACAGAGGAGATCTGATCAATTCCTTCGGTAACCTGATCGATGGCAGTGGTCTGGTTTTCCACAGCTTCCACAACGATATCCATCTGTGAGGTTACATTACCGGCGATAGAACTGGTAAGCTCCAGGGATTCGGTGACCTTATTCACTGCCTGGCTTCCTTCTTCAGCGGCAGTAATGGAATTTTGAATCAGTTCCTTGGTGGCTTTGGCTGCCTCATCGGATTTGGAAGCGAGATTGCGCACTTCATCCGCGACGACTGCAAAACCTTTGCCGGAAGAGCCTGCCCGGGCAGCCTCCACGGCAGCGTTCAGAGCCAGAATATTCGTCTGGAACGCAATGTTTTCGATCGTGGCAATGATTCTGGAAATCTCCTGAGAAGAATGAGAGATTTTTTCCATAGCCGTATTCAGTTCTTTGACATAATCTACACTGGTGCCAAGCTGAGCGCCGGCCTGTTCGACAAACTGTCCGGCATCTTCTGCTGCAGAGGCTGTTTTCTTCGAGTTTTCGGAGATATCATTGATTGTGGCTGCCAGTTCTTCTACAGAGCTGGCCTGTTCGATCGATCCCTGGCTTAAGTTCTGTGCGCCGGTGGATACCTGATTGCTGGCGGAGGATACCTGGCCTGCAGCGGTATCAATCTGACGCATGGTGTTGCTGAGCTCAATCTTTAGAGTGCGCATAGACACCAGAATACTCTGGAAACCTCCTACATAGGCATCCCGATGGGAAGACCGGATGTCAAAATTCTTGTTGGCCATCTCGGTCAACAGATAACTGATATCGTTGATAATGGTATTCAGACCGGTCACCATCTCTGCAGTAGAGCGGGTCAGTTCCGCAGTTTCATCCTGACCGGTGGTCTCCGGAACAGGCGACTCCAGATCGCCGGCTACTAAAAGCTTCATCCGTTCCGCACAGGCACGCATGGGGGTGCTGATATTGCCGGAAAGCTTCAGCGCGACGATAATGGAAGCCAGAATGGAAACGCCGATAACAATCAGATTAATGATAATGCCGAAATATGTATTGGACAGATATTCAGACTGCAGTGCAGTGACGGCAACACTCCAGCCGTCCGTGCCGCTCACAGGTGCATAAGCTGCAAAACGCGGACCGTCGGAACTGCGAAAACTGCCGAAACCGTTTTGTCCTTCTCTCATGTGAGCATGGAGAGCAGCAAGTTCTTTTAAAGAAGAGTCGCTCTGAGCTTCCTGTTCGATATTCTGAACGGTGATGGTGTCCAGTGTGACATCGGCGATGGTGTCGCCGGATTTGTTGATCATATAGGCACGGCTGCTCTGCCCCACCTTAATGGAAGAAACAATATCATTCAGAAAAGTTTCCGGAGGTACAAAATAGACCACACCGGCGATCTGCGCGCCATGACTGCCGCCGGAATAAAGAGGCGCCGCCACCATGATGGACAGTTCCCCGGTGATCTTGCTGATCAGGGGTTCGGATACATAGACGTTTCCCTGCATGGCCTGTTTGACGTATTCGCGGTCCGAATAATCTTTGCCGTCAAAGATGCTGTAACCGTCTGTACCGATGATGTTGCCGCGCTGAAAATTGTGCATGCTGACACGTTCGTCAATAATGGCACGCTTTTCTTCCACGGATACCGCTTCGTCCGACAGCTGCGGGATGCAGCCTGTGTCCATGGCGACATTTTTGTAGGCGGTCAGTTCCTGCTCGATGCGTTCTGCTGCCAGTACAGCGGTTTCGCTCATCATCTGGTCCACCGTAGCGATGGTGCTTCTGTAATTCAGTGTAATACTGGATGATCCGACCGCGATCAGAGCGATCAGGACCGTTGCCATCAGGCAAATGGTGATTTTCTTTCGAATGCTTTTCATTTCCTGTCTCCTTCAATTTTATAATTGAATTTTAGTTAATTATACCACAGCAGCAGGTCGTACGTCTATTATCAAAAAGCTTTTCCTGCCAGTATTTGCTTATAATCCTCATAATTTTTTTTCAGAAGCTCCGGCGTGTCCAGGCCGTAGGGGCATTTCTTCCTGCAGCTGTTGCAGTGTTTGCAGTCTTCAATCTTTTTCATCTTTTCCTGCCATTCGGGCGTCAGATAAGCGGCCGAGGGAGCGCGGCGCAGAAGAAGTGACATACGGGCGCAGTTGTTAATCTCGATTCCCACACAGCAGGGCATGCAGTAACCGCATCCGCGACAGAAATCACCAAGCAGTTCCCGGCGGTCTTTTTCAATGACAGAAGCAAGTTCTTCGTTCATGACAGGCGGATGATTCACGAATTCAAGGAACTGGTCAAGCTCTTCCTCACGCTGGATACCCCAGAGAGGCAGTGCCTGTGGAAACTGTGCCTGAAAGGCGTAAGCAGCGGAAGCGTTGGTGATCAGGCCTCCTGAGAGCGCTTTCATGGATAAAAATCCCATGTCACTCTTTTTACACCCTTCCAGCAGCGTCAGTTCCGGCTCTCCGGACAGGTAGCAGAATGGAAACTGAAGCGTTTCATAAAATCCGCTGTCAATTGCTTCCTGCGCTATGTGCAGTCTGTGATTCGTGATGCCGATATGCAGTATCATTCCCTTTTTCTTTGCTTCCAGAGCGGCATCATAGATTCCGCTTTCGTCTCCGGGTTTCGGACAGAAAGCGGGATTGTGAAACTGGTAGATATCCAGATAATCTGTTTTCAGATTCCGGAGGGTGGTTTCCAGATCTTTCCAGAACTGTTCCACCGTAACGGCTCCGGTTTTGGAGGACAGAAAAATCTGTTTCCGGCAATGTTCAAAAGCATTGCCCAGCTTCTCTTCACTGTCTGAATACATGCGCGCGGTATCGTAAAAACGGATTCCTCCATCGTATGCCTTATGGAGCAGGCGGACCGCTTCGCTCATGGAGACTCTCTGGATGGGGAGCGCTCCGAAACCGTTTTTGTTGACGGTAATCTCTGTTTTTCCTAATCGTACATTTGCCATATGACAGAACTCCTTTTTGTAGTTTTAAAATGACGGCGCCGGAAGACAAAAGAAAATGAAAAGTTTCCGGCAATGTTAACGGTTATATTATTAGTAACATAAAGAATGCAGGTTTGCAAATTATTTATCCGTTTTATCATTGTGTTAATAAATTTTAACTTTTCTTATACAATGAACTGTAATATAATGGTATATATTCCAGAAGAGAGGGGAATACTGTTACTGGAAAATTTTACATAAGAATGAGGCGTTACCAATGGAAGAAAACTGGAAAGATTATTATCATAAGGGTCTGGCTGCTTTTTTGACAGTAGCCATGTGTATTCTGTTCTTTTTTATGGTCTTTCGATTTGCTCAGATCCAGGCATATGCGAAAATGATCATGA
>Ga0137306_103652_pt1 | contig 11204 bp, 12 predicted proteins | sample Inofroosms_March_FD_97187 | JGI IMG/M metagenome (GOLD analysis project Ga0137306, IMG submission 97187) | Mouse cecal microbial communities from Vienna, Austria - N-Acetylneuraminic and N-Acetylglucosamine D2O microcosms_March | ecosystem: Host-associated > Mammals > Digestive system > Large... | reverse complement strand
GGCATATAAAAGGATGAATATTTCTAAAGAAGATATTATAGAAATTGAACGAGATATGTTGGCAGATTATGAGGGGGGGGAATACGTAATTCTGCCAATGACAGGTTATTTTGCTGTTCCAATAAACGTATGGCCTTTATCGCCTAAAATCATTCCCGTATTTATTGGATTCTTTGCTGGAGACGAAGTAGTTGCTAAGGAAATGGCAAAGTACGAAAAGTTTGGGCCGTTTGGGTGCAGAGATTTGGTGACTATGAAATTAATGCAGCAGCAGGGCGTGCAGGCATATATGAGCGGATGTTTTAGTATTGGGTTTGAGAAAAGGAAAGAAAATCCACAAAATGGTAAAATATATTTATGTGATCCGCCCGAGGAGCTGATACCTTATATTCCAAGAGATTATATGGAAAATGCGGTAGAGCTGCCGATACCTCAGCGTAATATGAAATCACCGGGCTACAAAGAAGATAATGAAAAAATGGCTAAAGAGTATATAGATCATATGGTAGCTGAATTAAAAACAAATGCGAAGCTTGTTATTACCCGCCGGCTGCATATGGCACTGCCATGTATTGCAATGGGAATACCAGTTATACTGGCACATAAATGTGATTCTGGTTTAGTGGAGGATTGCCGATTTGCAGGACTGGACAGGATTGTGAAGGTATATAAGCCGAAGGAATATGGTGAGATAGACTGGAATCCGAAAGTGCCGGATATTGAGTGGCTGAAAGAAAAGACAATTCAATTGGGCATGCAGAGAATTCGAGAGGCAGAGCAGAAGTGGCGTCTGCTGTGTGAGCTCAGTGAGTATTATGAGTCAGCACCATCACAGATCTATTATAGCGGCATGAAAGCTTCTTATCTCAGTGAGCAGCAGAAACAGATGTTTCTTAAAAATGCGTGGAAATTGGAAAGGACTGTATTTGAGTTTATTACTAAAAAGGACTTTGAGAATATGCATCTTGTATTGTATGGGGCCGGAGATAAAGGGAAGTGGGCTATCCGCCGCTATCAGGATTACATAAGACGGGCAGCAAAGTTCAGTATAGTAGACGGTGATGTAAACAAGCATGGAAAAGGTATTAATGATGTAATGCCTAAAGACAGCTGGGACTTTTGCTATGTTGAGAATTATATTATAGAAAACCCACAGATCATAAGAAATATAAGAAAAGAAAATCTTGTCGTAGTCATAACCTGTGATAAATATTACGCAGGTGCTGAAATCGGGAATATGCTGATGAAAGAATATAGTCTAGAAGAAGAAAAAGAACTGTATTTTCTTGATAAGCTGAATAATTCTATGGACTTACATATGTCTGTGACATCTACACCAGTATCCTGGCTGCACGGATTTTAGATGGACTGGCAAAGTCCCGCTTCAGAGAAAGGTGGTTTATTAGTATGAAAATAATAGAAAACGAATGTGACCCAATGAAGTTATCAGGAGCAGAATTTACTTTATCAATCGGATGCAGTTTGAATTGCCATTACTGTCCACAGGAAAAGCTGATTCGCAGGTATGTTGATCTATATGGAAAAGATGAATTGTTTATGAAATTTGACACTTTTGTAAAATGCCTTAAAAATATTAAGCAAGGCGGAGGAATATCTTTTGCAGGCATGGTAGAGCCATTTCATAATAAAGAATGCGCAAAAATGATCAAGTATGCATACGATCATGGGTATAAAATATGGTTAGCCACAACATTGGTGGATGCGACAGAGGAAGACTTTGAGATCCTAAAGGATGTATGTTTTGAGGACATTCAATTACATATACCTGATGAACAGGGAAATTCTAAGTTTGTTATTACGGATGAATATCTGAGAATATTTCAATTATTTCATGAGAAGTTTATTGCAAATGGACATCTTACCTATTCTTGCCATGGCGGAATACATGATGCTATAAAACCGTATTTAAGCAGAGATGTAATATGCTCAAGTGCAATGATGAATAGGGCGGGAAATCTGGAATATGAGGAACTGCACACATATGCTCATAAGGGCAGGATTATATGTGCATGTGGTTCAGTCCAGCAGGTAACAGGATGGTCTCCGAGTGTGCTCCCTAATGGAACAGTTTTATTGTGCTGTATGGATTATGGCATGGAGCACATTTTAGGAAATCTTGCCCTGCAGGAAAGCAGTGCAATATTAAATGGAAAAGAATATCTGCGTTGTAAGCAGGGGTTAGAAGATGAAAAAATACCTGTCTTATGTAGAAAATGTCCAATGGCGCAGGCAGCGGATGGAATAGATCCTTCTGAGCAAAATCTCTATGCTTCAAATGCAATAAAAGTGGCAGAAGCTATAAAAAAATATATAAAAGGGGAATTAGCAGAAGCAGTATTAAGGGCGTCATTATCAGTAAGAAGTGTAAATATTATAAAAATGATTGCAGATTATATCGGGGGGGGGCAAGATTTGCATATTCGGTTTAGGCAAGCTTTTTCATGATAATTATTTTCTTGGGCTGTGGAATAATGTAATCCCCGCTGATATTTTTGCGGATAATAATGAAGAAAAATGGGGACAGGAAATACGAGGAATAAGATGTATTTCGCCAAGTGAACTGGCGGATATGGAGAATGTGCTTGTTGTAACTTACGTCAAGAATGATACTGACATACAAAAACAGCTAAAGCAGATGGGGATTAAAAATATAATAAATGTTTACGAAATTTATAATTTATTCGAGAAGGAATTTTAAGGTGAATTAGCTTATAGGAAGGGGTTCATATGGATTTACCTAAAAAAGCATACGGATTGGAATTTACATTAGCAATAGGCTGTCCTTTAGATTGTCATTACTGCCCGCAGAAAAAACTGATTAATACATACACCAGACAGTATGGTAAAAATAAATTGTATATGACATTTGAGGACTTTAGGACTATTTTATCAAAATTAATACCTGGTTCTGGAATTGCTGTTGGAGGCATGGTTGAACCTTTTAAAAATCGGGACTGCGCTAAAATGATTAAATATGCATATGACTCAGGATTTAAAATAGCGCTTGATACGACACTTATGGGTATGACTGAGGATGATTTTGAATTAATCAAAGATGTAGAATTTGTTCATTTTCAGCTGCACATACCAGATATAGAAGGGAATGCTCATTTTAAAATAACAGACCATTATATAAAAATGTTAGAAAAAGTAACGGGACAGTTTTCTATATCAGGATATTCCTGCCATGGACATGTACACCCGGCAGTTTCTGAGTTTATAAAATCAGAAATTGTGTTATTTAATGAAATGATGAACCGTGCAGGAAACTTGGATTATGATGAACTGGATACTTACCAAAATAAAGGCATGATTACCTGCTGCTCTGGTTCAAACGAAGTTACCGGTTTAAATTGCGAAGTTCTGCCGAATGGAACAGTTATTTTATGCTGTATGGATTACGGAATGGAGCATATTTTAGGAAATCTTTTAGAGCAGGAATGGAACGATATTATATCCGGCGAAGAATTTAAAAAAATAGAAAAAGGCATGCTTGATGATCAGATTCCGATTTTGTGCCGAAAGTGTTCTGCAGCACGGCCGATTCAAGATTTCCCTCAGACAAATTTATTAGGAGCAAATGCGATCAGGACAAATCGTATTCTGCAAAAATTTGAAAGGGGGGGGGAGAGAGCTAGAGCAGTTTGAGAAACAATACGGAAAACGCAGGGCAGACATTGTAAGGCAGCTGATCGGAAATAAAAATGTATGCATATTTGGATGTGGCAAGTTATTTAGAGATAATTATTTTAACAGCTGCTGGAGTGATCTGATCTGTGCAAAATATATTTCAGACAATCGTGTGGTAGATGGCAGCGTTTATGGACTTGCCTATATAAAACCAGAATGCTTGAACGAGATTGATGATCTGCTTGTGATTATTTATATTACGGATACCGAGCCGATTAAACGGCAGCTTGAAAGTATGGGAATTACGAATTGTATAGATATTGCAGAAATTTATGAGTTGTTTTATAGGATAGATTTGTAATGTTGGTAGTGTATGCAGCCTCAGATCTATTTATGATAGTGGGGCTGTGTACATGTACCGCGGTAAGGCATAGAAAAAATTAGTTACATAGTGGGGCTGTGTACATGTATCGTGGTAAAACATAGAAAAAATAGAGGAACATAGATTATGAAACTGTTTATTCATGCGTTCTTTAGCGTAATAGTAAAAATTTATTATTCTGGAACGGTAAAAAAAATCAGGGAGCGGAAGTTAGCTAAAATTTCAGCCAGAGTGGAAGAACGCAGGCAGCAGGTGAATCAAGAATTACTAACAGGACTACAGAAAGATCAAGAAAAACACTGGAAACAGCATTTATCAGAAATGGGCATTCAGACACTTGCGGTTTACGGCGCAGGAGCGGTCGGAAAAGAGCTGATGAAGCAGTTAAAACAGAGCGGATGTCAGGTGCAGTACTTTGTTGACAAATTCAATATGGAAAGCGAGATTGAAGGAGCTTTGGTACTGCAGTTTCGAAGAGACTATCTGCCGGAGGTGGATGCTGTAATTATTACGCCGTGCCATGAATTTGATTTTATTGTTTTTCAGCTTCAAAATTATTATGGACGTTCTGTAAAGCTGTTGGCTTTAGATCAATTGCTGTGGGGGGGGGTAGCGCAAGATGAAGCATACATTTGTGTGTGTAGGATTCCCCAAGTGTGCGACTACTACAGTGGACGCAATTCTGCGTGGGCACCCAGACCTTGCGCTGCCATGCTATAAGGAAACCATTTTTTTCGGAGAATACAAAAAATATATTACAGGAGGCGGCCTGGAGTGGTATGAGAAAAGGTACTACGGCAGGGATGCCGCAAAGTATAAAAATAAAATTTTGGGTGAGATCAATCCTGTAAATATTGGAAACGGTAATGTTGAGAGGAACATTTTAGATGCTTTCGGAGAAGATACAAAAATTATTTATTTTTTGAGAAATCCAGTGAACGCAGTTTTTTCGTTTATCAGCCATCTGGAGGTAAATGGGGATGCTTATGCAGCGGCTGAAAGGAATATGTGGAGGGAAGGGTTCTTTGACAGCTATGTAGAAGAATACCTTTATAGTAAAGCGCGTGACTGTGGAGAACGGAACCGTTTTTACTTATATTTGTATGGAAGATATATTGCAACCGCCTTAAAGTATGTGCCAAGGCAGAATATACATATTATGCTTTTTGAAGATTTTGTTTTGGATGCTGAAAGCGAGGTTAAGAAGCTGCTTGCCTTTATCGGTGCAAGGACAGATGTTGCATTGGACTATAAAAAGAAAGAGAATATCGGAAAACGGATTCCAAGGAATGTCAGGGTAATCAAGAAAGCAAGCTGCCTTTTCTCTTTCTGGGCAAATGTCTGGGTGATGCAGGCCGGTTATCTGGGAGAGAGAATGGAGAGAATGCTGGATGACTGGTACTGGTCGCTCTCAGACTGGGCCTCTGTCCGTACGGACAAAGATCTTAGCATGAGTGCTTCTACAAGGAAAAAACTGGCTGATTTCTATAGGCAGGATGTAGTACTTCTTGATCGGGTATTAGGGACAAATTATCAGCAGCGGTGGAAAATTTAAGAGAATTTTATAATGAGAGGAAAACCCAATATGGAAGACATGCTGAGAAACAGGCTGGTGCAGATCACTGCCTCAGCCAGAGAAACAGGAAGATACTGGAAACAGGACATGATACGCAGGCATAAAAATGTCTGCGTATACGGACTGGGAAAATTTTTTGCGGATGTATTTGCAGATAGAAATTTCAAAGAGATATTCCATGTAAATTATTTATCAGATGCAGATCCTGGGAAATGGGGAAAGAAATACGAAGGGATCGAATGCATAGAGCCTGTGAAGTTAAAAGATATATATGAGCTTTTGCTGGAGATGAGCATTGGGCAGAAGTTTGATTTTGAGAAAAACGAAATTCTGCAGGTTTATGATCTGCTTGCGGAGGAAAAATCAAAGGAAATATATGTGGAGCTGCTGGCCAACCGGTTAGCGCCGCAATTGAAACGAAAAACGTATCCAGAGCTGTGTTCGCCGCTTGACTATTTTAACGGGGAGATCTTTCCGGTGACGGATACAGAATGCTTTGTAGACTGCGGGGCATTTGACGGCGACAGCATACGGAGTTTTTTGTGTACGGCACATGATTTTGAACGTATCGACGCCTTTGAAATGGAAGGGAAGAATTTTCAGCGGCTGGAACAGTATACTGCTTCACTGGACAAAGAAATGCAGGGAAAAATCGTATGCCGTCATCAGGGTGTCTGGCATGAAAGGGCAGTACTTTCGTATGGAAATGAGGAAAAATCTTCGGGTGAAGCATACAGTATGTTCAAGACATCAAATCAAAATCATGTCACGGCTGACAGGCTTGACCATATACTTGCGGGAGAAAAAGTGACTTTTATAAAGATGGATATAGAGGGTGCTGAGTTAAACGCGCTGAAAGGAGCCTGCGGCATTTTAAAAGAACAGCATCCTAAGCTGGCGGTCTGTCTGTACCATAAACTGGAAGATCTGTGGGAAATACCGATGTTTGTGCAGTCGGTTTCGAAAAATTACCGCATGGGCATCCGGCACCATTATGCATATGGATTTGAGGGAACGGTGCTTTATGCTTTTTGTGATGAATGATATTGATGGATGTGATCAGCCGAAATATCCAGTTTGTAGAAAAGCTGCCGGAGGATTTATTGGAAAAAACATTGGCGTATATAAAAACATTTTTCTGATATAAAATTCTGATAGAAAATGATTGGATGAAAGATATGCCCTGTGCATTCAGCTGTTTTGTTATAAAGATTGGACGAAAAAAATATGAAAAAAAGAGTATTGATGCTGGCCTCGGTAGCCTCCATGATCGATCAATTTAATATGTCAAATATCCGGCTGATGATAGAGGCAGGCTGTCAGGTGCATGTCGCCTGTAATTTTGCAGAAGGGAACACATGTGACAGCAGGCGGATACAGCAGCTGAAAGGCACACTGCAAAAGCTGGGGGTCGTTCAGCATCAGTGGGACTGTCCAAGGGGCTTTCAGTCTCTCAGGAGGTGTATGCGGGCGTACATACAACTGTGGAAACTGACGGGGCGTTATCACTTTGCATGGATACACTGTCATTCTCCGGTCGGCGGGGTACTGGCAAGGGCAGCCGCGCATCAGAGAAAGACGGCGGTGATTTATACGGCCCATGGGTTTCATTTTTTTAAAGGAGCGCCTTTAAAAAACTGGCTGCTGTATTATCCGGTGGAGAAGCTGCTTTCTTATTGGACGGATGTACTGGTGACGGTTAACAGGGAGGATTATCAGTTTGCAAAACGGAATATGGGCGCAGGCAGGATTTATTTTATACCAGGCATCGGCATCGATATTAAAAAGTTCCAAAAACAGACGGAAGAGACAGTACATACTGCATGTGGTCAGGCAGAAGAGACAGCATATTCAGCATGTGGTCAGGCAGAAGAAACAGTACATACTGCATACGGTCAGGCAGGGGAGGCAGTCCGCATCAAGTACCGGATTCCGAAACATGCGGTGCTTCTGCTGTCGGTCGGTGAATTAAGCAGGCGGAAAAACCATCAGGCGGTAATAGAGGCACTTGCAGAACTAGGCAGGACGGATCTGTATTACCTGATCTGCGGGCAGGGCGGGCTGAAAGAAGAACTGGCGCAGCAGGCACATAGGCTCGGCATCGCAGACAGGGTCATTCTGCCGGGGTTTCAGCAGGATGTGGCAGACATGTACCGCAGCGCAGATCTTTTTGTATTTCCATCCCTGCAGGAAGGAATGCCGGTCGCACTGATGGAGGCAATGGCAGCAGGGCTGCCCTGTGTGGTTTCCGATATCCGCGGAAACAGGGATCTGATCGACGAACAGGGAGGAAAAAAATTCGTTGTTTCAAAGACCGGGCAGCTGAAGGAGGGGATTATGTATTTTTTGGAACATCCTAAGGAGAGGGCTTTGCACGGGCAGCATAATCAGGAGGTGGTTACGGGATACAGCATAGAAGTAGTACAGAAACGGATGAGAATTATCTATGCGGGGATGGGGAAGTATTATTGAGAATATCTATAAAAACATGCAGTCATTAAATCAGGAAGTATCGTGGAAAACCATGATCCTTCCTTTTTTATTATTAAAATAAAAGCTGAAACTATTTGCTGATCTGGTATCTCTAACCTGTATAAAGCAGTACAAATAGAAAAGGAAGGAGATTTGGCAAAGATGTTTTGCTTTAAACATTTTACAAAAGAACAGTTTGCCAGTCAGTGGAAAGCCTCCAGAGATAAATATTACAGGCTTGCATACTGTTACACAAAAAATGAACATGATGCGCTTGAAATACTCTCAGAAGCCACATATAAAGGATACTGCCACCTGCATCAGTTAAAGAAGCCGGAACACTTTGACACATGGATGAGCCGCATTATTATCTTCGAAGCATTCCGTTTTTTAAAGCAGAAAAAAAGATGGGTTTCTTATGAAGATTATATGGACGTCCCGGATGAAAATATGTTCAGCGAAGTGGAGGAAAGCGCAGATGTTTACCGGTGTCTGGACAAGCTGCCGGCTGATGAAAAAACCCTGTTGATTTTAAAATATTTTGAAGAACGCAGCTTTAAGGAAATGGCAGAAATTCTTTCACTGCCGGAAAGTACGGTAAAAACGAAAACATATCGGTTATTGAAGAAAATTCGTGAGGAGGATTATTATGAGTATTGATCGAAAAAACTATGAAAATATTGAAATTCCAATAGAGGTTTCCGGGATTTTAGAAAAGGCAGTGTCGCGTAAAAGAAGGATGCGTGTCAGGATGTCTGCCGGAATTGCGATGGTATTTGCAGTTATTTTGGTATCGTCGAATACGCCGGCTGTGTATGCGGCACTTTCAAATGTACCGGTCATTGGCAATGCGGTAAAAATATTTCATATTGGATCTGGCGGATTGATTTTGGATGGACTGAAAATGGATGCGTCAGCCACGGATCAGTACCTGAAGCTGATGTTCAGCCAGAATGCAGAAGCGGGCGCACAGGCGGAGGCCGCACCGTCATATAAGATTGAAGAATTTGCGGCACCAGACCGGATTATTATCACCGTAAATGGGATACGGGGCTTTGACGTGGAAACATTTATGCAGGAGGCAGAGAAATGTTCTTATATAAAAACGGCATACCGGGAAATGCTGCTGGACGATTCGGCTGTGCGTGTGGCGCTGGAGCTGCAGCCGGATATAGACTTTGAGGTGACAGAATACAAGGAACCGGCCTCATTGGAACTGCGCTTGTTTGCCAGTCAGAAAAAGGAGCGGGAGGTCTGGTTTATCCGCAGCCGTAAAATGGAAATGTCAGAAGAGCTGGCACTTATGCCGGAGCTGCTGCCGGACAGCGGCGGTGTAATAGCGGGGACGCAGGATGGCAGCTATATTTTCTGCATAGGAGAATATGAAACACAGGATGAGGCCGTGCAGGCTCTTGAGGCAATGGATGAAAGCATAAGATCGGGATACTCTTTTTGGGTAGATCATTGCCGAAGCAGTGAAAGACCTAAGTAATATGGGGACACAGCAGGTAATGCTTCAAAACCGGAAAGGATTCTAGACCTCCCTAAACAAAAAGTGTAAAGCATATTGGCAATCCAATAGGCTTTACACTCTGGGCTTAGTGGCTGGTTATGTGGATGTTATGAAAGGGTTATGTCTTCAACATTGACTCCCATTGATGACAATTTTGCAGCAGCTAATTTGATAGAATAATCAAGTTCTCTGTTTTCCTGACTGCCGTTTTCCCTTTTTATACGTTGTAATTCTGCATATCTGTCAATCGTTATAGAAATTAATTCTTTATCTGACATTTCCTCAATTACCCCCATTTTCTCACCGCCTTTATGATTAATGCAGCTTTTGGCTGCTGCAATCATTATAGCGAATGTTGTTTGGAGTGTAAAGCTTTATTAAATGATCAGCGGCCCTAATCCCAGATATGACTGCTTTATGGGACTGGATTGTTTTTTCTGGGTTATATCGTGAAACACTTCTGAAGTTACTAAAAATATAGATAGGAGATTAAAAATTTTCATCAGGTTTTGCAGCTTTGTGATATAATACATAGAAGAAGTGCAGCTTTGTGATATGGCACATAGAAAAAGAGGGCTGGGCGATATGCAAAAAAAGACACCGGATTACGATAATGTCTTCAAGACGATGAAAATGAAGCACAAACGGCTGTTTATTTCTGTGATCAATGACGTTTTTGGAAAAGATTATCCATTGAATGTAAAAGTGGATGTACTGCCGTCAGAGGGTTATCTGACTGAAAATGAAACAGCGGACGGAAATAAGGAGATTAAAGAGCAGATTTCGGATTTCCTGATAAAGATCAAGGATGAAGTATACCTGATAGAATGCCAGAGTTATGATGACGGCTCAATGGCTATAAGAATTGCAGAGTATGCTTTTATTGTTGCAAGACAATTTGCAGTATGGGATATTGGAAAGGCAATCATATCAATGCCGCGGTTTACGGTCATATATATTAAACGGACAGGTAAAACGCCAAAAACAACCACAATTACATTTACATTTCCAGATGGACAAAGTGTGGATTATAATTCTGATAATGTAATTCTGGAAGAACTGACCAAGGAATACATTATTGAAAAGAAGCTGTTTCCATATATACCATTTTATATTGCAAGGTATGAAAAGGAAATTGCATCAGAAGGTAATATAGAAGCTGCTGTAAAAGATTTAATGTATTTTAGGGATGAAATTATCCGATTACAGAAAGAAAATGAATTGTCAGATGGTGAGATGTCAGACCTCATGGGATTTGTGAACACTATTGTTACACACATAACAAATGGTAATAAAAATGAAGAAAGGTTGGTAGAAATTATGGGCGGTACAGTAATTGAAACGCAGACTGAGAAATGGATGAAGCAAGGTAAAGTACAAATGATTATCGAGCTTGGCCAGGAAGATGGACTTGATAATGGGGCAATTATTAAAAGACTGCAGAAGAAAATAGGAGTATCATCCGAAAAGGCAGCGGCTTATCTAAAACAGTATGGAAAAACAGGCGATGCAGACTAACATGAAGTCTGGCAGGTTATATAGAGTTATTCTTGGGCATTAGACCATTTATCCCAAATTTAGGAGGCATACCCACGTGGCATGATATCGCG
>Ga0137306_103648_pt1 | contig 11224 bp, 8 predicted proteins | sample Inofroosms_March_FD_97187 | JGI IMG/M metagenome (GOLD analysis project Ga0137306, IMG submission 97187) | Mouse cecal microbial communities from Vienna, Austria - N-Acetylneuraminic and N-Acetylglucosamine D2O microcosms_March | ecosystem: Host-associated > Mammals > Digestive system > Large... | reverse complement strand
CAGCTCAAGACCCGCATTGGAATATTGATCAACATCCTTTAATATTTCACTCCAGCTCGGCATAATTAATCTTATTTTACTACAATACTTGATGATAGACAAGTTTCATATCCGGATTCGTCATACAGAGAAAACTGTTTATAATTATCACCTGTTTTCTCCCATAATGAATCCATCCGGCCAATAGGATGATTGTTAAAGATCTGATAGTATAGCTCCTCCAAAGAATTTTCAGTATCTTTGGATATGGTTATCTTTGTAGTCATACCCGAATCATAATATTTGAAACAAAATAGCAATCGAAATAGTATTAATCAGAAAAATATATTAAGATGGATGTTCATTCTAAAGAAACAAGGCATTATAATATGTCTATGATCAGAGGGAAAAATACCAAACCGGAAATTATCGTTCGCAGCTATCTTTTTTCAAGAGGATTCAGATACCGTATCAACGTCAAAAAACTACCTGGTACTCCGGACATTGTATTAAAAAAATACAAGACAGTCATATTCATAAACGGATGTTTCTGGCACGGACATAACGGATGTCGGAAATTTGTTCTTCCGAAAACAAATACGGAATGGTGGTTGAATAAGATAAAAACCAACCAGCTTCGGGATCAACAACAATATAATCTACTCGAAAATATGGATTGGTGTGTTATTGTTATCTGGGAATGCTCATTGCATAAGAATTATATCAGAAGTACATTGGAAAACCTCGAAATGCAAATCAAAAAAGGCACAAAATAAATATCTGCACCTTCCTGTTTTTAATTACAAGGTAATCTGCTGTGAAAATCTCAGGTCTTCAAGGGTCGGCGGAATCTGTATTTTGATACCGTGAAGGTCTGCCTTATATCGTTGAATCTCTGATTTGAATATATTTATACAATCACAAAGACATGGCACATATCCGTTGCTGTTCTCACACACTTTCAAATGGCACTCCGATTCGGCAAGATCATACACCCTGAATATATGATAATACGGGGTCTGACAGATAAACTGCAACTCCGAGCCACTGAATACCATCGGCTGTTCAAAACGATATAATGTTGATTTTGCATCAACATATACTATATTTTGATTAGGATATTGAATTGTAAAATCATATGGCAGACCGGACTCCTGGCTCCTGTTCATCCAATTAAAAGCCTCAATTCGCTTCTGAAACTTCAGCCGCTCAAGATAATCGGCAACCAACTCTTCACCTTTTCTTCCGGTATTCCTAAACAATTCACCTGCCTTTTCAATGTCAAAAGGCTTGAATGTCCGGGAAGCTCCGGTCTGAGACGCAACTTCAAGCTGCTCCAGAATCTCTGCACTACTCCTATTAACAATATTTTCCAGATAGTTCATCAATTTACCAAATCTGGAATCACCGGATGTTATCCGGCCTTTTACCCGAGCTTGAGATAAATCAACAATACGGGAAACGGCTTCAAAATCCGGCATGTGGTCATTGAACAAGTAAAATACGACCATACCACTTTCCAGACCGAACCACATCAGATACCACCTATAGTCCATAGGTTCACTTATTGCCCAATCGCGTATAACCGTTACTACAGAAACGGCATTGCCTTTTCTTATTTTCGGACTACGGAAAGACCCGTCCGGATTTTCAATACGATCGAAGAAACAATCAACCATATCACTGTTATTATTGAATATCAGCATGGCTTCTTCTTCGACTCTCTGATCATACAGAAAAGTAAGAATATCATCAAATAATCCGATATGAGTCTGATGGGTCGTTGCCCCTCGTCCCAGATCTGCATCCGTCAATTGCTTATATCCGATACGACCTTCGCCATGAGCCCTAAAGAACATATTGTTGTAAATTTTGAGTTATGAACAGATAATGAAGAATGGCATATACGGTATTTACGCTGACGGCATTACCAGCTTGTTTATACAACTGATGATTGCTTACTCCCGCTTGTTGGGCTTTATGTATAAAATCCCGGGGGAAACCTTGTAATGCAAAAGCCTCACTCGGCGTAAGTTTACGTATGTGGTGCCTTGCAAGTTCTTCTTTGCTGAATGTCTGATCGAGATACCGGACAGGATCCGGGCTATTGATGAATTCCTCACTGAAATAGTTATCCTGGCAAGCCCTGTGCATCTTTACCATTGTAGCTGTTAAGGGCCTTGCTATGAGTTTGTTGATTTCCGATCTCGATCTGAAATTCTTCGAACCGTCTGCTAATATAGTCGGCTTCAACGTATCCGAAAGATAATATTTGGAATCAACCTGTTTTTCAAGTATATCCAGAACGGATTCCTGCATCATCAAGGATGTTTCCCCCGACATCTTATCAAAAGATGCTTTTATTGACCTTTCGTCGAATCGAAAATTGTCCGGTAATTCTACGGACGATGCAAATATATAAACCCGATTACGTGTCTGAGCCAGTCCGAAATTATTAGTATTAAATACGTCGCAATATATATAAGGATAACCAGCTTCCTTGATAGATGCCAGAATAACCTTAAATGTATTTCCTCGGTCATGTAATTTGAGATTCTTGACATTTTCCAGCAGAATGAACCGGGGATGTTTAACTCTTAAGATATCCATTATCTGAAAAAATACATTCCCCCGGACATCCTTGAATCCATATTGCTTCCCCATCATACTGAAAGACTGGCATGGGAATCCGCCAGTCAGTATATCAAAATCCGGAAGTGCTCTGATATTGGTTTCATCAGATGTAAACTGAACTATATCGCCCATTACAATCTCTCCGGCCGTATCGTAATTTGCCTGATATGTTTTACTGGCATATGTATCTATTTCCGAAAAGCCGACGCACTCTACCGGGAATCCGCAATCTTTTCCTAACAGATTTAACGCGTGTCTGAACCCACCTATTCCTGCAAATAATTCCAGATGTTTCATTTCAAGTGTTTTATAATATGTTTCCCTATCACGGCAGCGAGCTTTACCGGAACGGCATTGCCTATCTGTGCGTACCAGCTATTCTGAGGACCGGTGAATACGTAATCATCTGGAAAGGTCTGAATTCGTGCAGCCTCCCTTGGAGTAAGACCGCGGGCTTCCCGAGGGTGAATATACATATTACAATCAAATTTCATGTGAGATGTAATCGTCTTACATATCTCATTTTCGTTCAGCTTGAAATATTTATCCTTAAATATATGGTTTCGGTTTTTATAAGGCATTATATCCGCAATAGAAGGGTGTAAAGAGTTTGCGCCCTGAGGTAAGGTTCCGAATATCTTAATATCACGATCGTTATTGTATCTGTTCTTATGATTATATAAAACAGATATCTTACGGCCATTATTGATGAAATTATAAAAATCGGTACGCAGATATTCGTATTCTGTTCTCTCGAAACCGCAATCTTCGTTTTCTATGGAATTATTATTCTTTATTCTGTTGGGCTTTAACTTCGGCAGATCACATATTGCATCTCCCAAAGTGAAAACCGGCATGGTGTCTGATTTTATATCATTAAAAATCTGCTTGACATCCACCCCGATTCTGTTTCCGATAATAATGAACCGTATTCTGTTTTGCGGAACACCGAAATCTTTTGCATTCAGCAAAGAATATGCAAACGTATATTCCTTTCCGAGATACACATGCAGATCATCAATTATTTCATCTATCTTCTGTGCCATTCCCCGAACATTTTCCATTAGGAAAAACTTCGGCTTTACATATTGTAGGAACTGCAGGTACGCTTTGTACAATGTATTTCTCGGATCATCAATAATACGCTGCCGATTAGCCATTGAGAACCCTTGACAAGGAGGCCCTCCGCAAACAATATCGACGTCTTTAAATAATGGCAGATACTTTTCAATTTCTGCATTGAGCTGGTTAATGTCTCCGATATAATACCTGTCTCGACTTAGCCGATGATTATTAATATATGTCTCGCAAAATGTTGCATTGATTTCATTGACAAAAACAGGTTCAAAACCAGCTTGTTCCATCCCTAAGCTAAGTCCCCCGCATCCTGCAAACAAATCTATAAGAGAATATTTTCCCATAATATCAGCAAATTTATGACATATTTATTTCTTGTGCAATTCATTAATATTATAATCTTGATAAATATTTTTATTCGTCCCGCAAAAGTAATTATCCATTCAGACAGCTTTTGACACATTCCAAGAGTGTTTTTCATAATTTCATTCTCCGCCCATGCTCCGTCCCCTCAACATCAATCCCCATTCGTTCGTACATCTCTTTTCGTTGCTGCTGGAACCACGCGTCGTCCTCTTTTCCGTTTATGGTGAACCGAAAACCTCCGGGGCCCTCCTTGTCGGGCCGGAATTGCAGAACGACATCATCCGCTTTGAACGTAAGGCCATACCTTACCGAACACAAATCACCTGTATATCGGAATGGTTGCATCGTGAATAACATTCTCGTTTGCTCCTTGTTCAATCCTATGGTCTTGCAATAATTCTCCCATTTCAACAGCCCTTTTACATAGGGGAACAAGTCACCTACACGGGCGAATGCTCTCAGCACCTCGTGCGCTCCCTGCTTCAGCTCGGCTACCTCTTTCCTGTGCCCTGCCTTCATGGTCTCGATCTCTTGTCTCAGTTGTCCAATGCGTTTGTCCCTGTCGTCGATTATCCCCTGCAAGTCGGCGATCTGCTTTTCATACCTCGCGGGCTTCGGGTCATGAAATAATGTCCCGATTCGTTCGACGGCTTTCGTCGTGGCGTCCACCGCCATGCTTTTCAATTTGTCGGTCTTGATCTCGCGCCGGGTCTGCATCAGTTCTGCCCATGCGGCCTCCTGCTGTGCCTGCAAAGCGGCAATATCGACCGTCAGCGTTTGTCGCTGTTCTTTCAGATGTACGACCTGTTCGGCGATTTCATTGTTACGGACGAACATTTCTCGGTAAAACTGCTGTGTGCCGACATGCCGAGCTTCGGAACCCTCGATGCCCCGTTTCAGTCCGTATTTAGCCATTGCTGCGGCGTAGGTGTCTTGATACCCTTTCAGTTTAACGCGCGACATGACCTCGTCGGCGCACAACCGAGGGTGGGATGCCGATTTGGTGCGATAGCGTTTGGCCGCCCGCGCCTCTTGTTTCTTGCGCTTCCGTTCGGTCGTTACGATGGGTACGAGCGTCGCGTGGATATGCGGCGATGTTTCGTCCAGATGCAGGTCGGCAGAAACGATGTTTTCCCTGCCGAACGTCTCGGCAAGGTATTCCATATTGTCGGCGCACCACTCGTCCAAACGACCTTCACGCACGATGCGCTGCATATCGTCGGGGCTGCCCGAAAGCATGATGCGGATTGCCCGCACTTGGTTCTTGCCGACCTTACGGGTAAGTCCTGCGGTTTCCAACCGATGTTGGATCGCCTGCGTGCGGGTATGGATACCGTCGGGATATTCGATGAGCCGACGGTTCAGGTGCGTGCGTTCCTCGTCGGCGTTCGATGGTTTGACCTTGCGTTCGATGTGGGCGGATGTTCCGCTGTCGGTTCCGCGGGTCTTCTGCATATGGAATACGACATAGCCCATAGTCATGTGGTTTTAGGTGGTTATTGGTTTGGGGGAGTGCAGAGGGGCGAAGCACCTTTGCCTTATTGGGGAATTTTCAGCGTGTCGAAGACATGCGGGTAGAAAATTCCCTAATAAGCTATGCCTTTTTTCAAAAAGGCGCGGGCGCGGAGCGGCCGAATGGTGGGAGACAATGCCGTTGTCGTATCCGTCAGCAGGAGCGGCCAATGAAAGAGAACAGATGTCCGCAAGGCCTGCGCCCCTGTGCGCCCGGAGGGATCCTCCCGAAATCCCATAGGGCGCACAAGGGGGCTTTACAATGCCATATTCTTGGCAAGGGTCTGCATATCCCGCATAATGGACGAATCGAGAATGCGGGCATAATGGCGGGTCATCTTCGTATCGGAGTGCCCGAGCATTTTAGCGACATTTTCGATAGTCGCACCGCTGGCAAGGGTCAGCGTTGCAAAAGTGTGGCGGGCAGTGTGAGTCGAGAGATGTTTTTTGATTCCGCAGATGTCGGCCAGTTCCTTGAGGTAACTGTTCATCTTTTGGTTGCTACAAACGGGCAGCAGCACGTCGTGCGCCTGACAATAAGGATTATTATGATAGCGAGCCAATATTTCCTGTGCGGCATCCAACAAAGGGATATTGCACATATTTCCGGTTTTTTGACGTGTTTTGCGAATCCATTGCATCCCGTTAATATCCGTCGCAATATGCTCTGTCCGCAGCTGTTTTACATCCGAAAATGCCAGCCCCGTCAGACAACAGAATGCGAAGATGTCCCTAATCTGTGCCAAGCGGGGAATGTCGATCGTTTTATCGAGAAGTTTTTTCAGCTCATGCCTTTCAAGAAAGTCCCGTTCGATCTGCTCTTTATGAAAACGAATCTCCGCAAACGGGTCTCGTGACAACCAGCCTTTCATCTGCGCAATCCGCGTTATCTTCTTCAGATTCTTCAAATATTGAATGGCGGTATTATGACTGCAGCAACGCTCGGTTTTAAGAAAATACTCATAGTCCTCCACAAACTGCCGGGACATTTCATCCAAATACATATCTTTCCGACGATACGCCTGCCATAAAAACTGCCCGACCAATTTCCGGCAAGTTTCATAGCGTACTGCGGTGGCAGGGGCCACATCAATACCTGCCAGCTTCTTTTGTTTTTCGTTGTGCTCGATAAATAGCCCGATCAGCGTATGCCGCTCCGGACGATCTTTGCCCAGATAACGATCAAGAACGGCATGCGCTGATAATTCCGTTCCTTCCAATTCCATATCCCGTTGAATACGTAAAACATTTGCGGAAACGGCATCGAGGTAGAAATTCAGTTCTTTGCATCCGCGGCCGTTCTCGACCGCCTTGCCTTTGGCGGTGTTCCACAATCGAGGTTCGATGAATCGTCTTGCCGAGGCATCGGCCCGCTGGCCGTTGACGGTAATACGCATGAAGATCGGAGCTTCGCCCGCCTTGTTGAGTTTTGTTCTGCGGATGTAAAACAGCAAACTGAAAGAGGTCCTTTCCATAGACACTTGTTTTAGGGTTGCAAATTTAAATTCCCAAGTGTCGGATGTCAAGATGCAATACGATGCAATATAGCGCATTAGATGCTTATTCGGTGTACTTTTTTCGGTACCCGACAGGTACACCGAATAGGCCACCGCCCACCTGCTCCATCATGCTGTTTTCGCTTATGACCCAAACGCACAAAACCCCGCAAATATTTAATTTGCAGGGTTTTGCTGTTTTATTCGTCGTACTTTGGCGGAAAGAGAGGGATTCGAACCCCCGGAACCTTGCAGTTCAACGGTTTTCAAGACCGCCGCGATCGACCACTCCGCCATCTTTCCGTAGCGCAAAAGTAGCACCCTTTTTTCATACCGCCAAATCCTGGCCCCATATTTCGGGAAAAACACTACCTTTGTCGCAACTCACGATAACGAACGAACACTCCGCACCATGCCCGAAATATCGCAACGCGCATCGATCATGCCGGCCTCCCCGATCCGCAAGCTCGTGCCCCTGGCCGAAGAGGCCCGTGCCCGCGGCACGAAGATCTACCACCTGAACATCGGCCAGCCCGACCTGCCGACGCCCCAGGTGGGGCTCGACGCCCTGCGGCGCATCGACCGCCGCATCCTCGAATACAGCCCCAGCGACGGCTACCGCTCGCTGCGCGAGAAGCTCGTGGAGTACTACGCCCAGTACCAGATCCGCCTCTCGGCCGACGACATCATCGTCACCACGGGCGGCTCCGAGGCGGTGCTCTTCGCCTTCATGTCGTGTCTGAACCCCGGCGACGAGATCATCGTGCCCGAACCGGCCTACGCCAACTACATGGCCTTCGCCATCTCGGCCGGCGCCACCATCCGCCCCGTCGTCTCGTCGATCGAGCAGGGCTTCGCGCTGCCCGACATCGCCGAGTTCGAGAAGCTCATCAACCCCCGCACGCGGGGCATCCTGATCTGCAACCCCAACAACCCCACGGGCTACCTCTACACGCGCCGCGAGATGAACCGCATCCGCGACCTGGTGCAGCGGCACGACCTCTTCCTCTTCTCCGACGAGGTGTACCGCGAGTTCATCTACACGGGCTCGCCCTACATCTCGGCCTGCCACCTGGAAGGCATCGAGCAGAACGTGGTGCTGATCGACTCGGTGTCGAAGCGCTACTCCGAGTGCGGCATCCGCATCGGGGCGCTCATCACCAAGAACCGCAAGCTGCGCGACGCGGTGATGAAGTTCTGCCAGGCGCGCCTCTCGCCGCCGCTCATCGGGCAGATCGTCGCCGAAGCCTCGATCGACGCCCCGCGCGCATACAGCACGGAGATCTACGAGGAGTATATCGAGCGCCGCAAATGCCTGATCGACGGCCTAAACCGCATTCCGGGCGTCTACTCGCCCATCCCCATGGGCGCCTTCTACACGGTGGCGCGCCTGCCCGTCGACGACAGCGACCGCTTCTGCGCCTGGTGCCTCTCGGAGTTCAGCTACGAGGGCGAGACGGTGATGCTGGCCCCCGCCTCGGGCTTCTACTCCGACCCCGCGCACGGCCGGCAGGAGGTCCGCATCGCCTACGTGCTGAAGAAGGAGGACCTCGAGCGGGCGCTCGTCATACTGGCCAAGGCGCTCGAAGCCTACAACAGCCGTTAGCGTGCCAGGTCGGAAGCAGTTGCCATATCGGCCAAACCTCTACCGCATATTCCAATTTTGGCGAAATAACGACCAAATTATTTGGCCGGCGGGAGGGGTTTTTCTACCTTTGCGGCCGATTTCGGTGCGCCCACGAGGGGCGCGCCCCTAACCAAAACAGACAGCAATGAAGAAACTCATGCTCCTCCTGGCCTCGGCGGCCTCGGTGCTCACCGCAGCGGCCGAAGGCTACCAGGTGAACAACTTTTCGGCCCGCCAGACCGGTATGGCCAACGTGGGCGTGGCAATGAAGCTCGGCTCGGAGTCGCTCTACTTCAACCCGGCGGCCGCCGCGCACCAGCAGTCGAAGTTCGACATCTCGCTCGGGGCCACGGGCGTGCTCTCCTACGTCACCGCCACGGAACTCCCCTCGATGGAGAACGACTACACCTCCTCGCTGCGCGAGAAGTCGGACAACAAGATGTCGACCCCGCTGCACGTCTACTTCAACTACAAGCCCACCGAGCGCCTGGCCGTGGGCGTGGGCTTCTACACCCCCGACGGCTCGTCGGTCAACTGGGGCGACAACTGGTCGGGCGCACACCTCGTGCAGAAGATCAACCTGGCGGCCTTCACCGTGCAGCCCACCCTCTCCTACCGCATCTGCGACCGCCTCTCGATCGGTGCCGGTCTGATGATCGCCTGGGGCAACTTCGACCTCTCGCGTTCGCTGCTCCCCGTGGGTGCGGGCAATACGACGCTCGCCGGCGGCTTCACCCTGGCCTCCAACACGCTGGGCGCCATGGCTTCCGACCCCGCCCTTTCGGCCGAGGAGGCGGCGCGCTATGCGGCCCTGGCCCAGCAGGCAGGTGCCGGAGCCCAGTATTTCGCCGGCAACCTGCGCGACCGGGCGATCGTCTCGGCCAAGCTCGAGGGCGGCTCGAACGTCGCCGTGGGCGTCAACGCCGGCCTGCTGTGGGACGTCACCGACCAGTGGACGATCGGCATGAACTGGCGTTCGCGCATGAACATGAAGGTCGACGCCGGCACCGCCTCGCTCCGCTACGCCACCGCCGAGGCGCAGCAGTACCTGGGCCTGCTCAACTCGCTGATGACCTCCCTGGGCCAGTCGCCCGTCATCCCGGCGCTCGACCGCGGCACCTTCGCCACCGAGCTGCCCCTGCCCACCACCGTGACGTGGGGCGTGTCGTACCGTCCCAACGACAAGTGGACGATGGGCGTCGACCTGCAGTGGATCGGCTGGTCGGCCTATAAGGATCTCAACGTGTCGTTCAACGAGAAGGAGCTCGCCATCGACGACATCTACTCCGTAAAGAACTACTCGAACACCCTCTCGGCCCGCTTCGGCGTGGAGTACAACGCCCTTCGCTGGCTCACGGCCCGCATGGGTATCTACTACGACCAGAGCCCCGTCGACAGCAACTACCTCAATCCCGAGACCCCCTCGATGACCAAGATCGCCTATACGTTCGGCGCCTCGGTAGCTTTCTCGCGCCATGCGGCGCTCGACCTTTCGTACTGCTACGTAACGTCGGCCGACCCCGAGCGCACGGGCTCCTATCCGCTCTACACGGGCGACAAGCTCACCTCTGTTTTCGCGCGCAACTACAAGCTCCACGCCCACGTGCTCTCGCTGGGCGTGCGGGTGAATTTCTGAAACCCGAAATAATTTTCTATATTTGCGGTGCGTTTTACTGGAAAACGCACCGCAAATCATACCGGCTCCATAGTTCAAGGGATAGAACGAAGGTTTCCTAAACCTTAGATTCGCGTTCGAGTCGCGGTGGGGCTACTCGCTTAATCGAACTGAATGGGACGCATGCGTCCCATTTTTCGGAACAAAGACCATTTATGGAATCGCTCAGAGAGTTATTCAAGATCGGCCACGGCCCGTCGAGCAGCCACACGATGGGCCCCCGCAAGGCCGCCATACAATTCGCCGAGCGCTGCCCCGGCGTCGACGCCTACCGCGTCACGCTCTACGGCTCGCTCGCCGCCACGGGCAAGGGGCACCTCACCGACGAGGCCATCCTCGCGGTGCTCCGACCGCTGGCTCCCACCGAGATCGTCTGGCGGGCCGACACGGTGCTCCCCTTCCACCCCAACGGCATGCTCTTCGAGGGGCTGCGCGGCGGCGAGGTCGTCGACAGCTGGACCATCTTCAGCGTCGGCGGCGGCGCTCTGGCCAACGAAACCACGCGCCAGGAGAAAACGCCCGACATCTACCCGCTCACGACGATCGCCGAGATCAAGGAGTGGTGCTACCGCGAGGGCAAGACCTTCTGGGAGTACGTCGGCGACTGCGAGGGACCCGAGATCTGGGACTACCTCGACACGGTGTGGAGCTCCATGTGCGAGACCATCGAGCGGGGGCTGAACAACGACGGCGTGCTGCCCGGCGGCCTGAAGGTGGCCCGCAAGGCGAGCACCTACTGGGTCAAGTCGAAAGGCTACACCGCCTCGCTGAGCTCGCGCGCCAAGGTCTACGCCTACGCCCTGGCCACGGCCGAGGAGAACGCCTCGGGCGGGCAGGTCGTCACGGCGCCCACGTGCG
>Ga0137306_103647_pt1 | contig 11225 bp, 5 predicted proteins | sample Inofroosms_March_FD_97187 | JGI IMG/M metagenome (GOLD analysis project Ga0137306, IMG submission 97187) | Mouse cecal microbial communities from Vienna, Austria - N-Acetylneuraminic and N-Acetylglucosamine D2O microcosms_March | ecosystem: Host-associated > Mammals > Digestive system > Large... | reverse complement strand
CGGAATTTGCTGCGCGTGCCAAAAAACACAACGACGGCGCCCGGTTCCTGCTTCAGCTTTTGCAGGTGCTTTTTGCCTACGAAAAACAGGCCCTGCCGTTTGACTGTCTGTACGATTTCCGGTTTGTCCCCGAGGAGGATCTCACCGGATGCGACCATGCACAGGATTACCGGCGCCTGTTGAAAATCTTCCGGGAGGAGTATGTCTATGAGCTTCTGCGGATCGCCCGGGAGGTGACCCCGTTCTGCCTGATGGAACATGTGGTCGGGGTGCACCATGTCGCCATGACAGTTGCCTATGGGCTGCATGAAGCGGGCATACCGGTAGACCTTGCACTGGTCTCGGGCGCTGCTGCGGGGCACGATCTCGGGAAATTTGGCTGCAAGCCGGGGGAGCGGGTGCCCTATCTGCACTACTATTACACCGACCGCTGGTTCCTTGCGCATGACATCCCCACGATCGGCCATATCGCCGCCAACCATTCGACCTGGGACCTCGAGATCGAAAACCTGTCGGCCGAATCTCTGGCGCTGATCTATGCGGACTTCCGGGTCAAGCAGAGCCGGGACAGCGAAGGCCGGGAGATCACGACGATCTATGATCTGGATGCTTCCTTCCAGGTAATTCTGGACAAACTGGACAATGTGGACGAGGCCAAGCGCCGCCGTTATCGGTTTGTCTATGACAAGCTGCACGACTTTGAAAACTATCTGCGCCAGCTGGGGGTGGACTTTGACCTGGCCGGCCGGCCCCTCTCGCCGCCTCCCCAGAAAAACGTCTCGCTGATGGATGCGGACGAGACGATCGACAAGCTGGTACTGCTTTCGGTTGAGCACAACCTGGGCCTGATGCACAACCTGAGCAGCAACCGTCAGTTTGGCAACATCCTCGAAGCGGCCCGCAGCGAGAAAAACTGGGAACGCCTGCGCGCCTATCTGGATATCTTCGAAGAGTATTCCACCTATCTCAGCCCTCACCAGAAAACGCAGGCGCTCTCCTTCCTGTACGAACTGCTCATGCACCGCGAGGGGGATATCCGGCGTCAGGCCGCAGGGCTGATGGGCATGATTATCGCACAGTTCCGGATGGGCTACCGAAAGGAGCTTCCCAAGGATGCGGTGATCGACCCCACGGAACAGACCCCATTCAGCCTCTGGGAAAAATACCTTGAAATGCTGATCTTCCCCGACCACAAGATCACTGCCCAGCAAAAAAGCCGGATCGGCTATACGGTCAAGATTATTGTCGGGTCCGCGCTGGACACCTGCCGGGAGGATGACGCACCGGTCTTTCTGGGGCGGTTTACCCGGTATTACAACAATCCGGAGCGGTACGATGACGGGTCCGCCTTTGCGCTGCTCGATACCATGCTTTATCTTCCGCATACCCTTTGCAGCCCGGAACTGATCGAACGGCTGATCGCATTTGCAGGCTATTTCCTCAAGCTGGATGGGGAAATCCGCCTGGCCTCTGCGGCAATGCGGTTCCTCACCCAGCTTGCGTCGGCGCTCGACCGGGAACATCCCTGCATAGGAATGCTCGGGGAGATGATCAGCGGGCTGGACTGCCAGCAGAATATACCGATGCTGTTTTTGCAGTATAAGGCCCTGCAAAGCCTCGGCCTCGGCACCAGTATGCAGGAGGAGGTCCTTTACAGCCAGGATGTGTTCAGTGACATCTATCTGGACAACCTCAAGGCGGCCACCCCCTGGATTATCAAGTCGATCAACATCGAGGTGCTGCTCGACCAGCTCACCCACGGACAGCGGGAACATATCCTGCACATTGCGACCCACCTTTCCAACCTGATCAAAGTCAGTGAATGGGTGGTTGTCCGGCATGACGCCGGTTCCGCGCTGCTCCGGGTCATGCCGCTGCTCTCGCTCGACCAGCGCAACGAGATCGCGGTCGAGCTTGCCAAGGGGCTGGAGGTCGGCGAATACGAGTTCTCGAAGTACATCCCCAACTATCTGGGCGAACTGGCGCTCTATCTGCATCCTAAGGAGCTGGATGAACTGATCGTCCGGCTGGAGGAACTGCTCGGCAGCTCGAACGACTGGATTGTTGCGGTCTCGCTCAATACGCTGGGCGTCCTGCTCGAGCACTACCCGGTTTATCAGGAGCGGTTTGTACAGAGCGAGCATACCTTCGAAGCACGCCGCCAGCACTTACTTGGGCTGCTGCTCGACGGGCTTGCCAACTATCGTGAGTCGGTGCGTCAGGAAGCGCTGCTGGTCATCGGCAAGTCGATCTTCGGCACATCCAACCTTTCCCCCGAGGAAAAAACCAACCTGTTCTCCCACTGCTATAAAAAGCTGGTCTTTCTGATTACCGAGAACCCGGGCGGCGGTCTGGCATTCTTCTATCGTGCAGCCGCCCTTTCTCACATCTACCGGTTTATTGCACTCCATCGGATCGATTACGGCAGCTTTCACTTCGAGCAGCGGCAGAAGGTCGCCTTCTTCCCCGGGACCTTCGACCCGTTCACCCTCTCACATAAGGGGATCGTGCGGGCGATCCGCGACCTCGGGTTCGAGGTCTACCTCGCGATAGACGAGTTTTCCTGGTCCAAAAAGACCCAGCCCCACCTGATCCGGCGGCAGATTGTCAGCATGTCGGTTGCCGACGAGCTGCATGTCCAGCTGTTCCCGGATGATGTGCCGGTCAACATCGCCAACCCCGCTGACCTGCGCCGCCTGCGCGGGATGTTCCCCAGCAAGGAGCTTTATATTGTGGTCGGCAGCGACGTGGTGCGCAACGCCTCCTCCTATCGTGCGGCTCCGTCTGCGGATTCGATCCATTCGATGAACCATATCGTGTTCCGGCGGATCAGCGGCGAGGAGGGCGACGAGGGAGAGCATGACCGCGCGGCGCTCTCGCTCATCACCGGCAAGGTGGTCGAGCTGACCCTGCCGCCCCATCTGGAGGACATCAGTTCGACCCGTATCCGTGAAAACATCGACCTCAACCGCGACATCTCCAACCTGATCGACCCGGCAGTGCAGGAGTTCATCTACCAGAACAGCCTCTATCTGCGTGAACCGCAGTATAAGCCGGTGATCCATACCGATGAGATTCTGTTCCAGCGAGAGGATGAGCCACAGCCCGAACTGCTGGCCGAACTGGAGCGCTCGGTTCTGGCCGACCGGGCAGGGGTTGAGCATATCTGCCAGAGCATCTCAGAGAATGGGGATACCCTGATCCTGCTCCGGCATCTCGGCAAGCGCAGGCAGATCATCGGGTATGCCAGCCTGCGGCAGATCACCAGTTCCGATCTGTTTTTCGCCTTGCACCGCGATGATTACGCGGATTATGTCCGCCGCCGCGCCTCTGGGAAGATTCTGCTGCTCACCGGCATCTATACCCAGATCACCGAAACTGCCTACGACCTGCCCCAGCTCCTGCTCACCGAGGCGCTCGCAACCTCGCTTGCGGAGGGCTGCACTTATGCGGTCTTTTCCTCCTACGGAAGCGGTTCGCCTTCGTTCATCCATGAGATGCTCGAACGGCAGGGATTTGTCTGTGCACCATGTTCGGACAAGGCACCAAGCCCACTTTATGTGGTCGATATGCGTGCGCCGCTTGTCCTGATCCAGAACCTTGAAACCACCATCAAAGAGCCGTTCCGCTCCAACCGGCGGGTGCTGGACGCCATCAAGGCCGCGCACTACCGGCTCCAGCTCGCCACCACCCAGATTCAACCGGGCAGTCTGGTGCTCTCCCTCTCGGCGGACATGATCCACCACCGGATGGTCGACAAGATTACCGCACTCAATGGGGTTTCAAATACCCAGACCTTCCCCCGCAGGCTCGGAAAGAATATGTGTGTGCCGTTCGGCAAGATTCTGCGCGGTACGGTAGTGCCAAATACGGTCACGAAAACGCTCCATACCGATAAGGTCTACACCCCCGATATCATAGACAACTGCATCGAAGCATTCCCCTACTATTCCCCGATCGAGAGCCAGGTCCGGACGATCAAATCCTTCAACCGTCCGGTGATCCTGGTCGACAGCCTGCTGCACGAAGGATACCGGGTGCAGGCGCTCGACCCGCTCTTTATCAAGGAGGATATCCGCATCAGGATGCTGATGGTGGGGGTGCTCTCGGGCCGCGGGCGTGATTTGATGGCGATGCGCAACCGTCCGGTTGACTGCATCTACTATGTGCCGAATCTGAAATACTGGTTCGTGGAATCCACCCTCTACCCGTTTATCGGCGGTGACACCGTCCGGCGGGAAAATATGCCGGTTGCAGGGCTGCTTCCGTCGGTCAACCGGATTCTGCCCTACTCGACCCCGTTCTTTGTCTCCGACTGCTCCCACCTGGCGGCGTTCGAGTTTTCCCGCTGCTGCATTGAGAATTCGCGGGACATCCTAATGGTGCTCGAGTCGGAATACCGCGAACAGTTCGGGCGCAACCTTACCTTGAACCGGCTTTCCGAGGCGGTCATTCTGCCGCTCTGCCCGGACAAAGGCGCCTGTATGGCCTATGACCCCAACCTTTCGGCATCGGTCTATCTCGAAAACGACCTCGAAATGCTGATGCGTACCCGCAAGCTGATGATCTGAAGAGCTGCCTTGTATCCCAAACCCTTCGGTGATTTTTTGAAAGGCTGCGGGATCGAAAGGTGGAACATTTTCATAAAGGAGCGTATATTAACTATGTTTTATTACAAAATGGACGGACATCTGCTTTGCAGTGCACGTCATGATCTGCCGTTTCCCGCTGTAGAGCCGCCTGCGGATGCACCCAAAGCGGTTTTCCTGTTTGAGGCTGACCCGCAGTCCTGCCGCGCTTCGTTCTCGGTCGGGCATCCGGGACAGCTCGCCCAGCCGGAGGGCATCCGCTGGCTGGACGCCTCCCGCCTGCCGGACGGCGACCCGGACCCGCTGCTCGGACGCCTGATTCAGGAAGGCAGGCTGCGTGCGGTCAACTACCGGCACCCACAGTGGGAGTCACTCATCTCCTGCACGCCGGACAAACGGAAAAAACGGGTCAATATCCTTGCGATTGGGGATGTGGGAAGCACCCTTTTAACCGGACTGAAGCTGCTCGGGCAGGATGTGATCTCCTCGATCGGCATCTGCGACCTTTCGGAAAAGACAACTGCCCGCTGGGAATTTGAGATGAACCAGATTTCGCTGCCCTGGGCTTACGACGCGATGCCCGAAGTTGAAGTGATCCCCCCGGACCGGCTGTTCGACTGTGACCTGTTTGTATTTGTCGCATCCAAGGGGATTCCTCCGGTCGGGTCTGGGGTCAAGGACGTGCGGATGGCGCAGTTCGAGACCAACTCGAAGATCGTCGCCCATTACGCCAAGCTGGCCCGGGAGCAGAAATTCAAAGGGCTGTGGGCCGCAGTGAGTGACCCGGTAGACCCGCTCGCCAAAACCGCCTACCTCGCCAGCAACCAGAACGAGGCCGGGGAGTTTGACGGTCAGGGCCTGCGCCCTGAACAGATCCAGGGGTTTGGCTTGGGTGTGATGAACGCCCGCGCCGCCTATTTCGCCAAGCGCGACCCGCGGTTCGCCAGTTTCCTTACCGAAGGACGGTCGTTCGGCCCACACGGTCAGGAGCTTGTGGTGGCGAATTCGCTTGCGCATTACGACGATGTACTCTCGCAGGAGCTGACTCACTTGGTTGTCACCGCCAATCTCAAGATGCGGGAGATCGGCTTCAAACCGTATGTAGCGCCCGCGCTCTCCTCCGGGGCACTTTCCCTGCTGCTGATGCTGCGCGGCGAGTGGCATTGCGGGTCGGTCTTTTTGGGCGGCATTTTTATGGGCGTCAAAAACCGCTATACGGCCACAGGTCTGGAAACCGAGCTGCTTCCTTCGATTCCTGACCCACTGTTCGCGCGGATTCAGTATGCGGCGGACCATCTTGCAACGGTGATTTAACGGGGAGGCGTTTCGGAATGAACCAGCCTCTGGTGCTGATCCGCCCGAGATGCGAACATCCGGAAACCGCCCGCCGCCTTTCCGAAGTGTTGGCTTATGCGCTCGAAGGGTCTGCCGTATCGACGATCGAGACAGCCGCTGCGCTTCATCCACTGAAGGGGAAAAAGATTCTGTTTGCGGTTATGGTGGGGGAAACCGGCATCAATCTCGAATACTTTGCCATGCTGCAATGGATGCGGGAGCATCCCGGCTGTCTGGAGGGGTCGGTTGGCGGCGTCCTGGTGGACGGCGCAAGCGAGCTTTACACCAAATCCATCGGGAGCGAGCTGGTATTCACCGCCAACCTTGCGGGCTGTACCTTCCCGGGACGGCCGCTGGTCGAAGGGACCGGCTCGCTTGGCAATTTCACCATCCTTGCCCGCACGATGGAGACCGACCGGTTTGGTGCCTATCTGCGGTCGGCGCGGGAGCTGGTCGAGCGGGTCTGCGGCTTCAGCCAGCCGCGGTTTGAACGTCCAAAGCTGCTTGCAGTACACGCCTCCAGTCACAAGACATCCAATACCCTCGCGCTCTGGCGCCGGGTTCGGGAACAGATTGGTGACCGGTGCGAAATCAGCGAGTTCAACCTGCGTAACGGGGAAATTTCCGACTGCTCCGGTTGCCCCTATACCATGTGCCTGCATTTTGGCGAGCAGGGTGGATGTTTTTACGGCGGCGTGATGGTGGATGAGGTCTTTCCCGCCATCCGGCAGGCCAATGCATTGGTCATGCTCTGTCCTAACTATAACGACGCGCTTTCCGCCAACCTCACCGCATTTATCAACCGGCTGACAGCTTTGTTCCGTCAGGTGCGGTTCTACGACAAAGCGCTTTTTGCGATCGCAGTTTCCGGGTATTCGGGCAACGATATCATTGCCAAGCAGTTGATCTGTGCGCTTAACATGAACAAGACCTTCTATCTGCCTGCCCGTTTTTCGATGCTGGAAACCGCCAACAGTGCCGGGGATGCCTGTAAACTTCCCGGCATCGATCAGCGGATCGCATGTTTTTCCCAGCAGCTTGCTGCATTTTGCGATCAATGACCGAATCGTTCCGCCATATATGCGCAGCAAAGGCTCTGCCACACGTCCCGCCAAATCTGGCTTCCTCTGGGCATCCTTATTGCAAAAACAAAAGAGGCGCGTCCCTGACTTTGAGCAGGGACGCGCCTCTTTGACTGCTGCGATTAAGCCGCAGATGTCATTTTTTTAGAAGCGAGATATTGAGGAACCAAAATCAGTGCGATGACCGCAAGACCGATGATGTCGGTAGCAAGACCCGGATAGATCAGGCAAAGTCCGCCGGCCGCGGAAATCAACCGCTGCCACATCGGCATATCCTTAAAGACGAAACCTTCCAGGCCAGCAGCAACTGCAAAGATACCGATCAACGAAGTAACAATGATCTGGATAACACCAATCGCGTTGGTATCAATAAACAGCATCGCCGGATTGAGCGCGAAGATGTACGGAACGATAAACGCTGCAATCGCCAGTCGGGAAGCATTGATACCGGTTTTCATCGGATTGGAGCGTGCGATTGCGGAACCAGCATAAGCTGCCAACGCAACCGGCGGGGTGATATCTGCAACGATACCGAAGTAGAACACAAACATATGTGCCGAGATCGGGTTGATGCCCATACCGGTGACAAGGATCGGTGCGCAGGTGGTCGCCATGATGATATAGTTTGCGGTAGTCGGAACACCCATGCCCAGAACAATACAGGTGAGCATCGTCAGGAAGAGCGCAATGATCTTCACATCGCCTGCGACCGAAACGATCGCTGTAATCAGGATCTGGCCCAGACCAGTCATCGTGACGACGCCCGCGATAATGCCCGCGATGCCGCACGCAACCGCAACCGAAAGGGTGCTCTTGCCGCCGCTCTCCAACGCATCCACAAAACCGGACGGGGTCATACGGGTATCCTTGTTAATCATGCTGACCGCGATTGCAACCAGCGTCGCGATGACCGCTGCGCGGGACATGGTGAAGCCTTTCATAACCATCCCGATGAGGATAATCAGCGGGAGCAGCAGATATCCCTTCTGGAGGAACAGCTTGCCGAATTTCGGCAGCGTTTCTTTATCCAAGCCCTTCAGTCCGAGTTTTTTCGCCTCGAGATGGACCATCATAAAGATACCTGCAAAGTAAAGGAACGCAGGGAGGATCGCCTTGACCGCGATCGTACCGTACTGAACACCAACCATTTCCGCCATCAGGAACGCTGCCGCGCCCATGATTGGCGGCATGATCTGTCCTCCCGTTGAGGAAGCCGCTTCAACAGCGCCCGCGAATTCCCCGCGGTAACCGGTCTTTTTCATCAGCGGGATGGTCACGCTACCGGTCGTAACCGTGTTCGCAACCGAGCTGCCGGAAACCATGCCGCAGAGGGCGCTCGAGATAACCGCAACCTTTGCCGGGCCGCCAGTCGAAGCGCCTGCGATCGAGTTTGCCGCCTGAATGAAGAACTCAGAAATGCCGGTGGCCTCGAGGAATGCACCAAAGATGATGAACAGAACGATATAAGTCGAGCAGACGCCGATCGGAGTACCGATGACACCACCGGTGGTATAATAGAGATTGTAGATAACGGTTTTGAGTGTTTTACCTGACGCAAACGCGTAGATTACAAAGCAGCTTGCAACAATCAAAATCGGGATACCGACAACACGGCGACAGGCTTCCACCAGCACCAGAATACCAATCACACCAATTAGAATCTCCATTTGAGAGATACGGGTGGCGTGTTTGATGATGGTGTCAAAGTTAAAGACATAGTAGAAAAAGCTTCCACCACCGAGCACCGCAAGAAGAATATCATACCAAGGAATATAGTTGCGTCTGAGGTTGCCCTTTTTCATCGGGAAAACTGTGAATACCAACAGGATGACAATTCCCACAAACAGAGAACGGCGTACACGTTCATCCCAGTTGGCAAACAGGTTCATATAAACCATCAAAAGTGAAAAGCCAGCAAGCGCATAACGGACAATCTTTTTTGGGACGCCCTCATAAAAACGCACGTTTGACTCGCGGTCAAACTTTTTCATAATCGCGTCTACATCTTCCGCCGTTCCGGTGGAAGCATCCTCCGCCTGAGGCGAAGTGTCCGGCGCTGCAGCGTTGGTTTCCATCTCGTTTTTTTTCTTATCAGAATCAAACAAAGCCGGTCCCTCCTTTGCGCATCTAAAATAAATTCCATTCGCAGGAAAACGCTACGGTGCTGTTTTTGCCGCATAGCTCCCGCAGGCTGATTTCCTGCCCGTTCAGCGTGAGGACGTGATCGGATACCGTCCCCACAATGTAGGAAAGATGCGGCATCTCAAGGTTAAAACCCGAGACGATCATCTCCCCATGTTCGCCATAAGTTAGGGTCTGTCCTTCTAAAATTTCGGTCTGGACGCCAGCGCCAAACCCATAATAAATCGTTTCCACCACATAGATTTTGTGACCACGGATTTCATACACGTCGGTCAGCGGGCTTTTATTGACCGAATGGATGAAACCCACCGAAAATCTGTCGCCATCCGATACCCGGTATCGGGAATAGATTCCACCCGTTTTCCCGTCCCGCAGTGTCAGATAATACCCGCTACGGCAGATTGAAAGAAAGACAGCGGCAATAACGATGAGCATTATTGCCGCTGTCACCTTCCTATTTTTTTGAACGAGCCGAAAGATTACAGCGCGCCTACCTCTTTGAAGTACTTCTCAGCGCCGGGGTGGAACGGTACGGAGATGCCCTCAACCGCATAAGCGGTGTCAAGCTCTGCGCCCTTCGCGTGGCTCTCGGTGATCGCGTCTTTGTTCTCAAAGATCGCTTTGGTCAGCTCGTAGATCGCATCCTCGGAAGCATCGTTGGAAACGATCAGGGTCGCTTTGACCGCGACAGTCTGGACATCAGCATCAACGCCGCCGTAGGAGCCGCCGGGAATGCTGTACTTGGTGTAGAACGGATAGGACTCGATCAGCTTGGCAGCATGCTCGTCGTCAACCTCAAGCAGGTTGATCGCCTTGGTGGTTGCCAGCTCAACGATTGCAGTGGTCGGAGCACCCGCGGTGCAGAAGAACGCGTCGATCTTGCCGTCTTTGATCGCATCCGCCGAATCACCGAAACCAAGGTTGTTGACCTCGATGTCGTCGAAGGAGATGTCATAAGCCTCAAGGATCTGACGTGCGTTGAACTCAACGCCCGAACCAGCGTCGCCAACGGAAACTCTCTTGCCCTTCAGGTCTGCAATCGACTTGATGTCGCCGCTTGCAACGATCTGGCAAACCTCAGCATACAGGCCTGCAACGCTCGAGAAGCTGGTGACAGCGCCATCCTCTGCGAAAAGGTCAGAACCGTTGAACGCATAGTCCATAACGTCGTTCTGGACGATCGCGAGGTCAGCCTCTTTGTCGTCGATCAGGAAGATGTTTGCCTTGGATGCGCCGGTCGACTGGACGTTGATCTGCGCGGAAGACATCTTGCCGTTCAGGATGTTTGCGAGCACACCGCCGTAAGCGTAGTATGTACCCGTTGTACCGCCGGTACCCATAACCATCGAGACCGAGCCAGCAGCCGGTGCAGAGGGTGCGGGTGCGGGTGCTGCGGACGAAGCCGGAGCCTCACTGGAAGCAGCAGGGGCCGCAGACGAAGCCGGAGCGGACGAGCCGCCACACGCTGTCAGCGCCAGCGCCACCACCATCAGCATCGCAATGATGCCAAGCAGTTTCTTGTTCATTTCAATTTCCTCCTATCAAGTTGCGTTTTTCAATGATTCTTGTCGTAAGAATCACCAGATCATATTATACATGATAACCGGAAAAATAGCAATCAAAATTTGTGTTAATTCCATAACTTTTTAAAAGTTTTTTCATATTTTCAGAAAAGCAGATGCAGGAGTTGAAAAAAATCCTGCATTTTCTACAGATTTCTACAAAAAAACTGAAAAAAACAAGCGAGGGGATCTGCCAGAGCAGATCCCCCCAACCGCCCTGAATCGGGCATTCTACATCTGTTTTGGTTTAGAAGATACCCTGAGCGAGCATCGCATCAGCAACCTTCTTGAAGCCGGCAATATTTGCACCTGCAACCAGGTTATAGCCCAGGCCGAACTCCTCAGCAGCAGCAACCGAAGAATCGTGGATGTTCTTCATGATGCTCTTGAGCTTCTCATCAACCTCTTCTGCTGCCCATGCAAGTCTGCCGCTGTTCTGGGACATCTCGAGACCGGAAACCGCAACACCGCCTGCGTTGACCGCTTTGGACGGAGCAACAATCATGTTCTTCTGG
>Ga0137306_102212_pt2 | contig 11226 bp, 10 predicted proteins | sample Inofroosms_March_FD_97187 | JGI IMG/M metagenome (GOLD analysis project Ga0137306, IMG submission 97187) | Mouse cecal microbial communities from Vienna, Austria - N-Acetylneuraminic and N-Acetylglucosamine D2O microcosms_March | ecosystem: Host-associated > Mammals > Digestive system > Large... | reverse complement strand
CGGCTTTTTTGCAGAAAATCCCTGCATAGGGAGTCCCTTCTGTCAATTCACCCTTACCATTCACAAATTGTACAAAAGGAAGATCATACTTTCTTCCCACTTTGGAGTCATCCTCACCAAATGCTGGCGCGATGTGTACAATTCCTGTACCATCTGTCATGGTAACATAACTGTCACAGGTCACAAAATGAGCTTTTTTATGCTGCTTTTTGGCCGCTTCCCCCGCACAGGCAAACAATGGTTCATATTCTTTGTACTCCAGATCTGTTCCCTTATAAGACTCCAATATCTCATAAGCGAGCTCCCCTGCTGCCTGTTGTTCCTTATCAAGCAGTGAGGATAACACTTTATCCAAAAGCGCCTTTGCCATATAATAAGTATATCCATCCTTGGCCTTCACTTTGCAATAGGTTTCTTCTGGATTTACACAGAGCGCCAGATTAGAAGGCAATGTCCAGGGCGTCGTTGTCCAGGCCAGAAAATAGGCTTCTTCTCCTACCACTTTAAACCGGACAATCGCAGAACGCTCCTTTACTGTCTTATAACCCTGTGCTACTTCCTGGGCAGAAAGAGGAGTTCCGCACCGCGGACAATAAGGTACAATCTTAAACCCTTTGTACAATAATTTTCTGTTCCAAATCTCTTTCAGCGCCCACCATTCTGACTCAATAAATTCATCGTGGTAAGTGACATAAGGGTGCTCCATATCTGCCCAAAATCCGACCGTTCCTGAGAAATCCTCCCACATGCCTTTGTATTTCCAGACGCTCTCTTTACATTTATCAATAAACGGCTCCAGGCCATATTCTTCAATCTGTTCCTTGCCGTCTAAACCCAGCAATTTTTCCACTTCCAGCTCTACGGGCAGTCCGTGGGTATCCCAGCCAGCCTTTCTGGGCACCATTTTGCCCTTCATAGTCTGATATCTGGGAATCATATCCTTAATGACACGTGTCAGTACATGTCCGATATGAGGTTTGCCATTTGCTGTAGGCGGCCCGTCATAGAAGGTATAAATCTCCCCCTCCTTGCGGTTTTCCATACTTTTCTTAAAAATATCCTGGTCCTTCCAGAATTGTTCTGTCTGTTTTTCTCTCTCCACAAAGTTCAAATTTGTCTCGACTTTGCTATACATTGATCTGTCTCCTTTCTTTCTAAATCATTAAAATAAAGTGGGCAAGCCCACATCAACTCCACTAATCTCTCACTCATGAAGGGACTGAACACTTTGTACACCGAGTGCAGCCGCTTTGGTGACATTATACTTTTGCAGTGAGCTAATTGTTTTTTTATCTTAAAAAGATAAAAAAACTCCGTCCCGTAAAAGGACGAAGCCCATAGATGCATCGTTTACCACCTGTTACCTTGTACTTTGGCCTAATGTCAAGACATTAACCAGCATACACGATTCCCATAACGGAGGAATGTCCCGTCCCTGCTTACTGTCTTAAGAGTTCAGCGGGCAACTTAGAAGTGATTTTCAGACAACCTCTACTTACACCGGCTTCCACCATCCCGGCTCGCTGTAGTGTTGGAACTGCTGTCTTACTGTCTTCGTCATCGTCTTTTCATATCCTGTATAATCAAGTAGGGGAGATTTTTATATAGTGCATTATAAAGCCTGAGCTCCCATTTTGTCAAGGGAGCTCAAGCCCATTTTCTATTCACTGACAAGATTTAGTTACCGTTCACATCCGCCATAGGCTTACGCTCCTACCTATCAGATATGGTGCATATACTGCAATTCGCGCATAATATCATAATATGCCCCTGAAGTGCGCAGATAGCTGCCCCATACCGTGAGAATAATTAAAAGTACCAATGCAATGCCGGAACATACAATACCTGCAATCGCCATGCCCTTTGCAGTTCCTTTCTGGAGCTGTAAGATACCCAACACAATAGATACCACTGCCAGCGGAATACACAGACACCATAAACAACAAGTAATCAGTGCAATAATACCACAAATCATAGAGGCAATGCCAAATCCGCCGCTCTCTGCAGACATTGTACTGTGACTCTCTTGCTGAAATACTGGTTCTGCATAACCAGTATTCTGTGTATATTGATTCTGTCCGCCATAGGACTGCTGGCCCTGAGCCTGTTGTTGATTGTAACTTGACTGTTGGTTATAGCCTGACTGCTGATAATTCTGTTGTTGCTGATAGCCTGATTGTTGTTGATTTCCCGGCTGCTGACTATAACCAGATTGCTGATAGCCTGGCTGCTGATATCCTTGTTGCTGCTGATAGCCCTGCTGTTGCTGGTTTCCCTGAGGCATTGGCTGGCCATAATTTCCTGGTTCGCCCTGATCTTGTGGCTGCTGTCCTTTTTCTAAATGAACCGGCTCCCCTGACTGTTGATTGTAAGTTATCTGTTCTGTGCCGCCAAACTGCTGACTGCCATCAGGATGCCCCATATCATTGCCAAACTGAGACGATTCCTTGGGTTCGAACATATTGTTCTCATCACTCATGTATTTTCCTCCTGTTATTTTCACTTCTTCCCTCTGTATCATGAAACCTAAGAAAAATTGGTAATTGTTTTTATTATATCAGACCCAAATATACAATACAAGTATTCTGTTTAAGATTCATGATGTATTGTCTTGGGATTTTTCGCTATCTTTTCTATCACTTTACGAAAATCATCACTGTAATCTTTGTCACATCTATAATACTTATGATTGATGATAATGTCATCTCCTCTGATTGTAACCCAGCTTGTAGAACCGTCTTGATTATAAAAATCTATCGAAGCATTAAAACCATCATAGTCCAGTGGAATTGCTCTCCTTAGATGCATCGACTGCAGCGCTAAAACGGCTTCTCTTATATCTTCCTGCTCGGAAGTTTCAATCCATTCCACATGATAAGCAATCGTCATTTTATCAAGACTGGCAACATCTATATCTTTCAATGGTCTTACCTCACCAGCCCAGTACCATATCATACCGACCACAAGGAAAATTAATACACATCCAATACTTACCATCATTGTCTTTCTCTTCATAGCGTTGTCCTCCTTCCACTGTTATATTTTTCTCCATACATTATACTATATTTAGATTATATTTACAATTTTCTATTTTTTCCCATTTGATCTGCAAGGTTTTCTAATGTTGATTCGTATTGTATATAGAATCAATTCAATAAAACATCCACAAGGAGGATATAGCCAATGAAAATCTTAAAGAAATGCAAGAAAGGTGTAATCATAGCAATGACTGCCCTGATGCTGTCAAGCAGTTTTGCAGCGCCAGTTATGGCTCACGGACATTGTGGCGGCGGACATCACGGCGGCAGCACTTACCAGCCACCCAGGAAAGGTACTTATTGTGCTTACCATCATAAGTATCATGCCAAAAAAAAGAACTGCAAAAAATACTGCACAAAACATAAAACAACACACGCCAATGGCAGACGGCATCATGTTAAAAATCATCATCGCTAAGAATCTGTCAGGGACAGAGAACCTTTGATCAAGGTTTTCTGTCCCTATGATTTTTATGGTGATGTTTTTTTCCGTCTGCAGGCGTCTCGTCGTCACAATGACTGCTTTCTGCTGCATCCTGATTTTTGGAATGGTTCCCATGTTTGCCATCATGCTGATGCTCATCAATCAATCCATGAATCTCAGAGATACTCATTTCTTTACAATGATCCACTGTCACGGAATCATCATACTGCATTAACTGCAGATAAGCATAATATTTTCCCAGAGAAAGCCCTTTACTATGTGCTTCTGACACCAGTTCGACATCTGCCCGAATACTCTTAGCATTATGTCCAATATGCCCACAGTAATGTTCCACACCTGCCTCTATCTTACATTTATAATCACTGTCTGCCGCCACTGTAATATAAAGTTCAGAATCCTCTGTCAAATAATTCTGCATACCTTTGCTGTCTACAATTATTTGCAGTGCATCTGTATATTTTCTGCCTTTCAGCGATAAACCATTTAAAATCTCCTCTGCCTCCTCATTGTATGCAGTGACAGTCACCACTTTATCAAAACGATTTAATTCAAGCTCAATTGAGGGATTGATGTCAATGCTTACATAAGAAACTGGTGTCTGAACCCATGAATAGCCTTTGATTCCTGCTGCCGCCACCAATACCATACATACTACTGCAAATATTCTTTGAAATGCTAAGCTATAGACATCCCATCTTCTTTTTCTACGTTTTCCCGAGAGGAATTTTTTCGTTGATTCTTTGAGATTCTTATTCGCCTGAATATGATCAAATGCATCATGTACTTTATTCGTCAATCCCTTCACCTCCCAGTTTTTTCTTTAACATTGCCCGTCCTCTGGAGAGCAGAGAATAAACGGTATTCTCTTTTTTACTAAGAATTGTACCTATTTCCGCGGCTGAATATCCTTCAAAATAGTGAAGATATATCACATCCTTATATTTACCTGGCAGAGAAAGTACAGCCTCTAAGACCTCCCTGTGATCTTCTGGGATTTCTGTTTCCATTTCACTTAACGATTCCAGAGAAATTACATTATGGCGAAAAAAACTCTTAAGATAATCTTTACAGGCATTGATCGCCACACGAAGCAGCCATGCTTTTTCATGTTCACGACTCTTAAAAGGCTCATCATACAGCATATATTTCAAAAAGACATTTTGAAACACATCTTCTGTGTCTGCCTGATTTTTCAGATGATAAAAGCAGACGCGCCGTACCATATCCGCATACTCTTCCACGGCGCGGTTTACCTCTGTTTCACTGCGCATTTATGTACCTCCTCCCAGCTTCCTTCCTCTATCTTTATTATCTCAATTTTTTTAAATTTCCGCAACCCTTGAAATTTTTATGTGCCAAAAGACAAAATATATGTTAAAATACAAAAAGTTGGTCAAAAATCTCTGAAAGACAAACTATGTCTGATCAGATAATTATACAGAAAGAAGGATTATTTATGAAAATGAAACGTGAGGATATCCGTAACATCGCCATTATTGCCCATGTCGACCACGGCAAAACTACCCTGGTGGACGAACTTCTCAAGCAGAGTGGTGTATTCCGCGCCAATCAGGAAGTACAGGAACGTGTGATGGATTCCAATGATATTGAGAGGGAACGCGGGATTACGATTCTCTCAAAAAATACGGCTGTCTTTTATCAAGATACAAAAATAAACATCATTGATACCCCTGGACATGCAGACTTTGGCGGCGAAGTAGAACGTGTGCTTAAAATGGTAAACGGTGTTGTTCTTGTTGTAGACGCCTTTGAGGGCGCCATGCCTCAGACAAAATTTGTGCTGATGAAGGCACTCGCCTTAGAGCTGCCTGTCATTGTTTGTATCAACAAGATTGACCGCCCAGAAGCACGGCCAGATGAAGTGATTGATGAAGTGCTGGAACTATTTATGGATCTGGATGCTTCTGATGAGCAGCTCGACTGTCCTTTTATCTATGCTTCCGCAAGAGAAGGCTATGCTGTCAAAGACTTAAATGATGAAAAGAAAGATATGACAGCCCTTTTTGAGACCATCCTCGAATACATTCCGGCACCAGAAGGGGATCCAGACGCCAATACTCAGATATTGATCAGTACCATAGATTACAATGAATATGTCGGCCGTATTGGTGTTGGAAAGGTAGACAACGGCTGTCTGAAAGTCAATCAGGATGCTGTAGTGGTAAACCACCATGAACCAGACAAACTGCAGAAAGTAAGAATCAGTAAATTATATGAATTTGACGGACTGAACAAAGTAGACGTCACTGAGGCAAAGATTGGCTCAATTGTCGCCATCTCTGGCATTGCCGATATTCATATTGGAGATACTATCTGTTCCCCTGAACACCCAGAAGCCATTGACTTCCAAAAAATTTCGGAACCCACAATCTCTATGAATTTTATTGTAAATGACAGCCCTCTTGCCGGCCAAGAAGGGAAATATGTGACCTCCCGCCATATCCGTGACCGTCTGTTTCGAGAACTGAATACAGACGTCTCTCTGCGTGTGGAGGAGACAGAAAGTCCAGACAGCCTCAAAGTATCTGGCAGAGGAGAGCTGCATTTATCGGTTTTAATTGAAAATATGCGCCGGGAAGGATATGAATTTGCTGTCAGCAAGGCAGAAGTTTTATACCATAAGGATGAAAATGGCAAACGCCTCGAGCCTATGGAACTTGCCTATGTAGATGTTCCTGATGAATTTACCGGAGCAGTAATTGAGAAATTAAGCCAGCGCAAGGGCGAACTGCGCAATATGGGACCAATCAGCGGCGGTTACACCCGCTTAGAATTTAATATTCCCTCACGAGGGCTAATCGGCTACCGCAGCGAATTTATGACCGATACCAAAGGAAACGGTATTATCAACACTATTTTTAACGACTACGAGCCTTATAAGGGGGATATTTCCTACCGCAAACAAGGCTCCCTAATTGCCTTTGAATCGGGAGAATCTGTCACCTATGGTCTGTTCAGCGCTCAGGACCGCGGCGCTCTGTTTATCGGCGCCGGTGAGAAAGTTTATGCTGGAATGGTCATTGGCCAGAGCGCCAAACCAGAGGACATCGAGATCAATGTCTGCAAGAAAAAACATCTCACCAACACCCGCTCCTCAAGCGCGGACGAAGCATTGACCTTGACTCCGCCTCGAATCTTAAGTTTGGAACAGGCACTGGAATTTATTGAAACAGATGAACTCTTAGAAGTGACCCCAGAGAGCCTGCGGATCCGCAAACGAATCTTAGACCCCACACTGCGCAAAAGAGCTGGGTTTAAGAAATAGAGAATATCTTATCTTTCAAACAGGGCTGCCCACATCAAAATAGTTTTCAATGGTTCATAGTGATATTATATAAAATAAAACGGCAAGATTCAACGCGGATCCTGCCGTTTTAATCGATCTAACCTTATATTGTTCTCAGCTTCATACGATTTACCAAAAGCCCGGCAGAAAAAAATGCCAATGCAAACACCAGTACCAAGCCATATGACTGATAGACACGCCCAGCCTGTGCCAGATTCTCTACTTTCTGAATCTCCTGATTGGCAATCACATACCAGTAAGAGGGAATAAATTTTGCAATCTGTCTGACACTGTCGCCCATAAGTTCCAGAGATCCAAACACACCTCCGAGAAAACTAAACGAGAGACTGAATATATTGCTCATCACATTAAGTTCAGCGCTGCTATGTACAAACTGTACACAAAACCAGGCTACACTTATCGCACAGATGCTAAATACCAATGCATTGATGGCACTCAACAATCCTTTTAGCGAGAATAAATAAGAAAAGTCTATCAGACATGCCATTCCCATAAAAAGAAGATATACGCCAAAGGTAAACAATACAGAACCCAGAATAATCTGAACATTCTGCTCCCAGAAAGACCTTGCAGAACATTTATTTCTCGCTGATAAATCTTTATCCTGAAACGTTTTCATCACGGAACCGAACACCAAAATCATCAGCACCAGAAAAACATAGGGAATATACTGAAAGAAATAATAACCTCCTGCCAATTCCTGGCCATCACTCTTTTCTAAAAAATCTACGTTCACTTCCTTCTCCATATCCTCTGCGGCAAGCTCCAACGCCCGTTCTTGCTCCATTCCTGCCGCTTGATACATCGAAACAATATTCAAATATTGTTGGATTTCCTGCTCCATAAAAGAAGCCGCCCTGCTACCAGGTACCATTGTTCCCTCCAAAATGCCTTCTTGCTGTCCTGTCTGGAATTTTTCAGTAAAATCCTTTGGAATCGCCAGTACATAATCGATTTCCTGGTAATACATGGCATCCTGCAGCGCTAGACGAGTCTCGGGCAGCTCCTGTAATTGATGATGCTGGCCCAAATAGGAAACCAGTCCCGCACCCAATTCACCCTGATCTAAATTTTCCACCGCTATCTTCACAGAAACCTTGGAAAATTCCTCCTGTCCATGCTCCTTCATAGAATAACTGATTGTAACACTGATCACAAGATAGATTAATATATAAATACACATGGTTGTTTTCTTCTTGCCCATCACTTTAAAAAATACTTTAAATACTTGCATATCGTTCCCTCCTTACCAGGGCAAACCCACAAACACCCAGCAATACCGCAATGAGAAGCAGACTAACCATGCATTGGGCATATTTTTCATAACCTTGATAGATATCTAAGCTATATAGGGCATGGGAAATCAGCGACGCTGGATTGATACGATTGACCACAGGCATATGAGTTTCCAAAAAACGATACATTCCCCCCACCATCATACCAGCCAAAAAACTAGAAAACAACATCCCTGCAATACAGATTCCTTCCTTAACGGTCTCTTTATAAGTTCCCGCTGCTCCAACAAAAAAGCCCCAAAAAATACCTACCAAACTGCCTAGCAATGTGGTCAGCAGCACCAGAGGAAATTTTTCCCCTAAGGACACCTGCATGGCAAACATCAGATAACACACAGAAAACACAGTACATAGAAATTGTATGGTAAGTTTTGCAGCTAAATCTGGCAGCAAAATCCCAAACCGATGTGTACTTGCCATCACTCTGCGCGCCGCAAGCGGGGATAGATTTGCTTTAAACTCCAACGCACTCTGTAGTCCCATTATAACGCCCATCAGGCAATTCATAGCAATTAACGCATAAAAATAATCTGTCACATCTCCCTTGGGTGTATCTGAGATCGTCCCCGCTTTCAAATATTGACATTGCTCTCGAATCACAGAAGCTGCAGCTTCAATTCCCGCCGGCTGTTCTCTGGCGATATGTTCCATTGTCTGGAAGGTTCGCTGATACTGCTCTAGCACTGAGCTCAAAATACTCTGATTTATCCCTTTTTTTGTCACAGTTAAAGTAATATCTTCTGCACTCTGCTCTATCCCTATCGTCTCACGCTCTAAATTCTGAGCGGCACTGGAAACGGCTCTCTGATAAATGCCTTCCACTTTCTCATCTTTTAGAAGCGCTTCGGCCTCCTCTCTGTCTACGAGTATCAGCTCTACCAGCCCTTCCTCTTCTTCTAAGGACTCCAACACCGCTTGGAATGCATCAAATTGTTCCTCCTCTGTCACATAGGCAACCGGAATCTGATGAAAGACCACAGTTTCATTCATAAAATCACCAAAACTCACCCGAAATAAAGTTCCCATGATAATTGGAAACAACAGACTCCAAAAAATGGTCAACTTCTGGCGCATCGTCTGCAGAATGCTATAGCGATATAATTTGAAAAACATGATTTTCACCTCCTACTCTGCCGAATCACGAAGCTGTTTCCCAGTAATCTCCAAAAATACATCATTTAAAGTCGGAAGTTCTGCATATACTCTGCCAAAACTAATTTCCTCTTTTGTCATATAATCTAAAATATGTACTAGATTATGTTTCCCGCCATTGCAGCAAATTTTCAACATTCCATTCTGGTAATCCACTTGGTATACATGGCGCAGCCTGCGAATTCCTTCCATTTGCTCTGACGTCATCTCCTCCGCCTCCAAATGAATCTTCTCGCCAATCTTAATCATAGCTTTTAATTCTTCTTTGGTGCCAGAGGCTACACATCTCCCCTGATCTAAAATGGCAATTCTGCTGCAAATCTGCTCCACTTCCTCCATATAGTGAGACGTATAAATAATAGTCGCTCCTTGTCGATTCAACTTTTGGATGCCCTCTAAGATACGGTTGCGGCTCTGTGGATCTACGGCTACTGTAGGCTCATCTAATATAATTAACTTCGGCTTATGCGCAATCCCACAGGCAATATTTAGCCGCCGCAGCAAGCCCCCTGACAATTTCTTAGGAAAAAACTTCCGAAAATCCTCTAAGCCTGAAAATGAAATGGCTTCCTCGACATATTGCCGCCTGACTGATTTTTCCTTGACATAGAGACTACAAAAATAATCTATATTTTCCTGTACGGTCAATTCCTCAAATACTGCCACATTTTGCAATACCACTCCAATTTTCCTTTTGATATCATAACTGTCTGGCTGCATCTCTTCCCCAAATACCTTGACACTGCCCTTATCAAAATGCAATAGCGCTAAGATACAGTTGATGGCCGTTGTCTTGCCAGAACCATTGGGACCCAACAGTCCGAACACCTCGCCCTCCCTTATTGTGAGATTCAGATGATCCAGCGCCACCAGCTCTTTATAACGCTTTACCAGATTTTCAATCTCTATCACAGCCTTTGCCATATGTGTTACTCCTTCCTACTACAATATATATGTTGATTTCATTTTTCTTTACTCTATCATTTTAACAAAGCACCTTTTACAATAGAAGTGCCTATTGTCATCGCTTTTCATGACAATTATCACTATTTTAATCCTTTGCGTTTCGCTGCCTTGTAAAAAGATCAATTTGTCTTTATAATAAAATAAAACCAGAAAAGAAAGGAATCACTATGACAATCCTGATTGATAAATTACTCCTTCTGACAGGCTGTACAATGTTTATGCTGCACGATATAAAAGAAACAGAGTTTTTGCAGATACTAAGCCTATTAATGACTATCATTTATACCTGTTGTATTAGTAGCTGCAATCTGGAATTGCGTGCACTTTCCCAACTATCCTTAAAACGCCGCTATTTCTGTATTGGATGGTCAGCATTATTTATCTTTGCTGCCTTGTGGCTTCCATCCATTAATTACTATCTGCCCTTTCTCTTATATGAGTTGACTACCTTATTTCCCTTAGACATGAAAAAACAAACCTTTTATATTAATACATACGCTGCCTACTCTGCATCCAGCCTTGAACATTATCCTGCCACAAATCTTCTTTTACTTTCCGGCTGCCTGCTATACATTTTAATTCTGGGATTTTGTACAGAACTTCAACCTGCACTATTATTTATTCTCTGTCTGCTTGCGGTCTGCCTATCTTGGAAAACAAGACGCCTAATCTATCTGGAAGAATCGCTGCGCTTGCTGCGGGATGATTCCACGGAATACTATCTGTTATCCAAACAAAGGCATCTGGCTTTGATCGAAAAACAAGATTATGAAATCCATGTGGCAACACTAAAGGAACGGAACCGCATTGCCAGAGAAATTCACGACAATGTAGGACATATGCTGTCCCGTTCCCTGCTGCAAGCCGGCGCCTTGATGGTATTAAACAAGCAGGAACCATTGACAGAACCATTAAATGCTTTAAAAGACACCCTAACCTCCGCGATGGATTCCATTCGGCAGAGCGTCCATGATCTCCATGATGATTCGATTGATTTAAAGA
>Ga0137306_103646_pt1 | contig 11229 bp, 6 predicted proteins | sample Inofroosms_March_FD_97187 | JGI IMG/M metagenome (GOLD analysis project Ga0137306, IMG submission 97187) | Mouse cecal microbial communities from Vienna, Austria - N-Acetylneuraminic and N-Acetylglucosamine D2O microcosms_March | ecosystem: Host-associated > Mammals > Digestive system > Large... | reverse complement strand
AGATTCCCTTCCCCCAGATTGTGGTACACAAAGGGGAGCAGGTGGAGATGGGAGGACAGTAACAGAACGATAGGAAAGGCTGCTGGAAGGCAGCCTTTTGGATATGCCTGTATAAATATGTATATAATATATAGTTGTATACTTGATAGAAGAAAGGAAAACGGAAGCAATGAAGCAGAGAGAAGAAATGCGTACCGAAGATATATGGGCTCTGGAAGATATTTTTGCTGCGGACGAGCAGTGGTGGTTGGCAGTGGAGTGGGTGAACAAAAGGCTGCCAGAGTATGAAGAATTTAGGGGAAAATTGTCGGAATCTGCCGAAACATTGTACCGATGTCTGGAGCTAGACGGCGAGGTGGGGCAGACCATGGAGAAAATCAGCTGCTATGCCGGACAAAAATCAGATCAGGATACCACGGTAACGGAATATCAGGATCTGATGGGCAGGGCGGAGGATCTGTATACCCGGGCGGCGCTGGCCTCCTCTTTTATCCAGGCGGAGATCACCCATATAGGTGAGGAAACGATAAACCGGATGATTGAAGAATATGCGCCCCTGAAAAAGTATCGGCGAATGTTTACGGTCATGTTCCGGAAGAAGGAACATACGCTTTCGGATAAGGAGGAGGCACTTTTGGCGGCAGCGGGATTGATGTCTGACGGCGCAGCCAATGCTTTTCGTATGTTTAACAATGCAGATTTAAAATTTGCTCCGGTGACAGATCAGAATGGGGAGAAGCTTCCGCTGACCCATGGCACTTATATTGCCTATATGCAAAGCAGCGACAGGAATGTGCGCCGGCAAGCCTATGACCATATGTATGATGCCTACAGGGCCTATGAGAATACATTGGCGGCCATGTTTGCGGCCAATGTGAAGCAGCATGTGTTTTACAGCCGTGTGAGAAAATATCCTTCCTCCATGGCCTATGCCCTGTCAGGCAGCGCAGTTCCCATAGAGGTGTACGACACGCTGATTGAGACGACCCATGCCTTTCTTCCGGCCATGTACCGGTATGTGGGACTTCGGAAAAAGCTTTTGGGGGTGGAGCGGCTTCATATGTATGACGTGTATGCGCCTTTGTGTGAATCCTCCCTGGAACGATATTCTTTCGAGGAGGCGAAAGAGATTGTGGGTCTTGCACTGGCGCCTATGGGGGAGGAATATCTCTCTATTTTGCGACAGGGGTTTGAAAACCGGTGGATTGACGTCTATGAAAATCCTGGAAAGCGCAGCGGCGCCTACAGCAGCGGCCCTTATGGCGTACATCCTTACGTGCTTTTGAATTACAATGGAACGCTGGACCATGTGTTTACCCTTGCTCATGAGATGGGGCATGCGATCCATTCTTACTATTCTGATCATGCACAGCCTTTTTGCTATGCGGGCTATCATATTTTTGTGGCGGAGGTGGCTTCTACCTGTAATGAAGCCTTAACCACCCATTATATGCTGGAGCATGCGAAAGATCAGAGGGAAAAAGCCTATATTATTAATCATTATCTGGACAGCTTTAAGGGAACCATGTTCCGCCAGACCATGTTCGCCGAATTTGAAAAAATCGCCCATGGCTTGACCGAGGCCGGGGAAACGCTGACGGCAAAGCGGCTGTGTGCTGTTTACCATGATCTGAACGAGCTGTATTTTGGGAAAGAGATGGAGCTAGATGAGCGAATCGATATGGAATGGGCCAGGATTCCTCATTTTTACACGCCGTTTTATGTGTATCAGTATTCCACAGGATTCGCGGCAGCCACGGCCATCAGCAAAAAAATTCTGAATGGAGAAAAAGGAATTGTGGAGAAATATAAACAGTTTTTAAGCGGCGGCAGCTCTATGGACTGTATCGATCTGCTGAAGCTGTGCGGTGTGGATATGACCGGTCCGGAACCGGTACGGGAGGCGCTGACCGTATTCGAAGAATATCTGGATCAGCTGGAGCAGCTGCTGTAAAGCATCAAAATCCTTCGACGAGATTGTGCATCTGCCGGAGACGCAGAGGATCAACAACACAATAACAGCCATTTTGTGAAAGAGCAGGCCGTATAACCGGCCTGCTATATGATAATTGAGATGAAGCATTCGATTCGCATTCGATTTACATTGATTTTTACTACGATCATTGCTGCCACCATCGCTGCCTGCCTGTTTATCAATAAATTTTTTCTGGAGGATTATTATCTCTCTAATAAGCAAAAGGTATTGATGGAGGCTTATGAAAATATGAACCGGTTTCTCACGGGCGCCGTCAAGGAAAATGAGTCGGACAATATAAAACAGCTGCTTTTGGAGCTGAGGGAGAGCAGCAGTATCTCTGTGTTGGTGATCGACAGAAATTGGGACACATTATATTCCAGTACGCCGGACATGGTGGGGATGCTGGATAAGCTGCGCCGCTATATTTTTACCGGGGGAAAAGCCGGTTCATCAGAACTGTGGATTCAGGAAAAAAGGTATGAATCGGATAATTACAGTATTATGCTGACGATGGATCAGGCGGTCAAAACCTCCCATATGGAGAGCTGGGGCTTTTTTGACGAGGGAAGCTTGTTTTTGATGTCTCTGCCTGTGGAGAGTATTCGAGAGAGTGTAGCGATTTCCAACAAATTTTATTCATTGGTGGGTATGGCGGCGATTTTGTTAAGCGTCGGTTTGATGCTTTACATGACCAGGAAGCTGACCCAGCCGATTCAGGAGCTGTCAGTGATCTCAGAGCAGATGGCGAATCTGAATTTTCAGGTGCGGTATCGGTCGGAATCTCAGGACGAGCTGGGAATCCTTGGAAACAGCATGAATCATCTTTCCGATACGCTGCAGGAGACGATTGGAGAGCTTCAGGAAGCCAATGAAACGCTGAAAAGAGATATCGAGGAAAAAATCCAGGTCGATGATATGCGCAAGGAATTTCTGTCCAATGTATCTCATGAGCTGAAAACGCCCATTGCCATTATCCAGGGCTATGCGGAGGGGCTTAAGGACTGTATCAACGAGGACGAGGAAAGCCGGGATTATTACTGTGATGTGATCATGGACGAGGCTTGCAAAATGAACCAGATGGTACAGAAGCTGCTAAATTTAAACCAGCTGGAATTCGGCGATTCCCGGGCGGAGATGGAAGTTTTCGATATCATGGCGCTGATGAAGGGTGTGGTGCATGCGTCGGAGATATTAGTGAAGCAAAAAGAGGGAACCCTTCTTTTACCGGAGGGGGAGCCGGTTTATGTGCGGGCCGATGAGTTTATGATCGAGGAGGTTTTGAAGAATTACCTGAGCAATGCCATACATCATCTGGATGGGAAGAAGCAGATCAGGATCTCGTTAGAACGGCTTAAGGAGCGGTTGAAAATCAGTGTGTTTAACACTGGAAGCCAGATTCCGGCGGAGGATCTGGATAAGGTGTGGATCAAGTTTTTCAAGGTCGATAAGGCAAGAACCAGAGAGTATGGCGGCAGTGGGATCGGGCTGTCCATTGTGAAAGCAATTATGGACAACCACCGGCAAAGCTGCGGTGTGGAGAATAAAGAGGACGGCGTGGAATTCTGGTTCACATTAGAGCTGGCGGCGGAGAGTGCTGAAAAACAGGCCGGCGATACATTTGCTTTGCCGGATTGATTTTTACATGGTTGTGACTTATAATGGTGGGGTGAGATGTAAGAGGAATTGATACGGAGCGTTATGCCGATCTGCCGTTCGGTATGACAGGATGCGCATGGCCATATATAAGAAAAGCTGTCTTGTATGTCACTGTGCGCATGGGGAGGGTATGGTATCTGCCTTTCCGTAGAATAGATGATTTACACATCACTGTGCGTATGTGGAGAGTATGGATTTAGGTGTTTATCAATGAGAGGATCAGGAGTGTTAAACCGTCTGCGAGCTGTGAGTGGCCGGATGGACAGCGGAGAGCGGCATAAATGGGACCAAAAAAGATGTGTCCTTGCCGCTGTTCTGATGTCTGTTTTTTATGCCGCTGCGGTCACGGCGGTTTTTTCATGGGTGTACCAGATGAACGACGACCGTTTTATGAAAGAGGTACTGTCAGGCGTTTATAATGGAACGCCGGATGCCCATGTGATTTTTATCAAATATCCGTTTGCGCTGCTGATTCGAAAGCTGTACTGTTTTCTGCCTGGCTGGGACTGGTACGGGATCGTGATGGTGGGGATTAATCTGATCTGTCTGTCGCTGATTCTTTACCGCTGTCTTCGCATCTGGGAGACATGGAAAGGAAAATGTTTTTTTCTGATTATGGCGATGACCGTGTATACGGCAGCCTGGCTGTTGCGGATGCTGGCCTTTACCTATACGACTGTGGCGGCGATGGCCGGAGCTACGGCGCTGTTTTGGTATGGGTCGGGCAGCAGGCAGGCAGGAGAGGAGGGCATCGGCAGCGGGGCCGTGACTGTGGTGCTGGCGTTGCTGGCGTATCTGCTGCGGGATTCGGTTTTTTATATGCTGATGCCTTTTGCGGCAGTGTTGTTTTTTAACCGGCTGTCGCTGATTGCAGAGCAGGGCGGAGAGAAAAAAAATAGGCGGGCCGTAAAAAAAGAAAAACGCCGGCAGATTGTCAAGCAGCTGGCGGCGCCTGTTGCTTTGCTGCTGCTGGTCGGCCTGTCCTGGAAGCTTCATCAGGTGGCTTACGGCGGTCAGGAATGGAAGCGGATTCTCGGCGACGGGGACGCCCGGTCCGTGATCTATAATTATTGCGGCCCGGCGGATTATGAGGAGCACAGAGCATTTTATGAGTGCATCGGTGTCAGTCAGGATACCTGGCAGGCGCTGGTGCGGTATAATCTGGTGGTGGATGAGAGCCTGGACACAGCGCATTTATATCAGATTGCGGAATACAGTGACGAGGTAAACCGGGCCTCCCGTACATTTGCGGAGCAGATTGGCGCAGGCTTTAAGCTGGCCTGGGAGGGGGCGGTGCAGAATGGCTGCAGGCCATTGGATCAGGTGGCCGCGGCGATGTTTTGTTGGGTGCTGATTTGGGCGGCGGTTAAGAAGGATAAGCGTACTTTTTTTACCGTGCTTGTATTGGCTGCGGCAGAAGTGGTATTGTGGATCGGCCTTGGGATGGGCGGACGGCTGCCGAAGCGGGTGGCGGAGTCATTGCATTTGTGCGGCCTTTTGTCAGTGGCGGGGGTGTATCTGCAGGCCGGATTGACGGCAGCCTGGAATTTCAGAGAAAGGCGGCAGGAAATCGGGCAGTCTTATCGTCCATACTGTTGGAACGGATTTCCCAGAGGTGTAAGAAACAAGGTGGTTTTCTGCCTGGCAGCAATTCCGGTATCGCTGGCCTTGTTAGTCAGCGCCTATAAGTGGATCGGGCATACGGTTCGTCCGGCATTGGCGGCAGTGGAAAATTATCAGATTATGCTGGATTACTGCAACCGGCATCCGGAGAAGTTCTATCTGGCGGATGTGTATAGCATAGTCGGGTATACGGATGTGTTTACCCTGCGTGACGAGACGGAGGAGATGAATTATCTGCCTTTGGGGGATTGGCTGGCATTCAGTCCCATGTATGAGAAAAAGCTGGCGGCGGAGGGGATTGAAAATCTGTCGGAGGCTATTGTGACAAAAGAGAATATACGGATTCTATGTCGGGATTATTATGATATGGGTTATCTGCTGGACTATTATGTCCGCCATGGCTATGATGTGGAGATGGTCGTGGAGGATCAGATTCAGCAGAATGGAGAGGCAATGGATGTGTACCGGTTTGCGCTGCGGCCGGCGCGATAGTCGTGGTTGATGTCCCGGTTGGGACCTTGTGAGATGGCAGTTGGCAGGAGAGCAATGGAATTATATAGAGACCAATCCTTTTGGGATGACTATTATCAGAAAAACAAACAGTATGTGGGCAATAACCGAAAGCTGGGGCGCTGGACTACGCTGCGGGATCGGCGAATGTATGAGGACAACGGCTATGCCATGGAGCGGCTGGCCTCCGGCGCCTATGATCGGATTCAGCCTGAGATGTTCCGGAAGAAATGGGGGAGCCATGTAGAGCTTTCCCAGCCTGTGCCTGGAGAAAAAACAGTCTTTCATTCCTATTGGTGTGGAGAGATTGGGGAGAAGCAGGCATTTTCCATAAAGTCCTGTCTCTGTACCCAGCCGCAGGAGAGTGCGGAAATCTGGCTTTGGCTGGACCGGGAGAGGGGCTATGAGGGGTATGAGGACAATGCATATTTAAAACCATTGCTTCCGTTTATAAAGGTGTTGCCTTTTGACGCGGATAAGGAAATACAGGGAACGCCCTATGAAAAGGCGGGATGGATGTTCCATGGTCCGGAGCTGACTTTTCGTGCGGATGGATTCCGTCTTTTGGAGCTGTATAAAAGAGGCGGCGTCTATTTTGATCTGGATGTGCTGTTTTTGAAAAGCATGTCTCCAGTGCTTGAAGCAGGGGAGTTTTGCTATACCTGGGAGCGGCAGCCCTATGCCAATAATGCGCTGCTGTACCTGAAACAGGGTAGTCTGCTGAATGAGAGGATTACAAAAAAAGCGTTGGCTTTGGAAACCTTCCGTCCATGGCAGCTTCTGGTCTATCAGGACAGAGGGCTTTCCTCTTATATTGTCTACCCTGCCGCCTTTTTTGACCCGCTGTGGCAGAAAAGAAAAGAGGAACCAGGGTGGCTCCACAGCTTTGACGCGTTTTTCACCAGTCCAGTGCTGAAAGGGGGAGAGCCGTCGTTTACGCTGGAAAATCAGCAGTTTTTCCCGGGTGCTTACACACATCACTGGCATAATCAATGGAAAACAGAACCGGTGGAGGGATCAGTTTATCGATGGTTTGAGAGGCAGTTTGAGGAAAAGCTTGGGCATATGCGGGAATCGGGCGGATGAGATGACAGGGAAAAAGAGTTGGATCAAAGAAAAATTTCAAAAAAATGTGCCGGCGATTTGCAAGATCGGTCTGGCATTTCTGATCACGGCGGTTTATTTTCTGGCAGTATGGAAATGGATTGGATTTTCCTATGCCATCAATGATGATATCAATATGAGAGATATTGCCTCCGGCGCTTATACGGGGACGCCGGACGGCCATCTGATTTTTATGCTGTATCCCATGGGCTTTGTGCTGAAATCTTTGTATCAGATTTGGCCGGGAATCGAGTGGTATGGAGTTATGATGGTGGGCTGCTATATGCTTTCCATGTGGGTCATGCTGTCTGGCATTCTGTTATATGATGGCAGGCGGAAAAACAGAAAGTCTTGTTTGCGATTTTTGTTTCTCTATACGATTTTGTGGCTTCCCCAGGTGGTTCGGGTTCAGTTCAGCACCTGTGCGGCTTCCTTGGGCGCGGCTGCATTGTTCTGGTATGGTATGGGACCGAGAGGAACGGATGGGAGAAGCATTTGGGAAGACTGTGTGACGGCAGCGCTGGCGGCCCTTTGTCTTTGCGTGCGGATTGAGGTGTTCTGCATCACAGGAGCCTTTGCGCTGCTTTTATTTCTGTATAAGGAGATCCTGTATAAAGAGAAAAAGGAAGGGCTGCTGAAAGGGCTGCGTCTGATTTTTCTGACCGGGGTTCTCTGTCTCGCCTTATTTGCGGCGGACCGTCTGGCCTATGGTTCGAAGGAATGGAAGGATTATCTGTCCTATAATCTGAGCCGAAGCAATGTATATGATTTTTATGAGGTGCCGGTTTATGGGGAAAACCGGGCGCTTTATGAGAAGCTGGGTCTGTCTGTGGACACGGTTCAGGCCATCAGTGAGGCAAATATGCTGGCGGATGATTCTGTCAGCCAGGAAACCTTCCGCCGATTGGATGAGCTGGCAGGACAGCAATACCAGGAGCAGTTTTCTGTGGGAGACCGGCTTCGTAAAGGACTGCAATTGGTGGGGGAGAGTTTTTCTCCGTCTATTTATGGGTATCTCAGCGGTACAGCTCTGTTTTTGTGGCTTGTGTTATTGCGTCTGTTGATTTCCGCAAGCAACGAGCCAAGTGACTGCCTGCCGGCATTTGGCGACTGCCTGCGCGGCGCTGTCGATTCTGCTGTCGATACCAGACTGAAAAAGAATATCGCTTCCGGCCTGATTTTTTGGATGGGCGCGGTCTGTCTGCAGGGAGCGCTGTGGCTGTATCTGGGATATGGCGGTCGTCTGCCGGAGCGGGTAAGCTATTGTCTGCATCTGTGCAGCTTTGTGACGGCATTGATGCTGTGCAAAATGGTCCGGGACAAACAGAGGGAAGGAAGCGGGGTGCAGGAAGAATATGTGTCACAAGGCTGTCTGTCGGATGAAAGAGAGCTTTCCGGATGGGATCGGGTTTTGTTTTTCGGCATTGCGGCACTGCTCTCCTGGGGCAGCTTTGACCGGGCGGTTGTGGCGGCAAGAAATGGACAGGACGCCCGGCAAATGTCGGATCTGATCGAGACCTACTGTCTGAAGCATTCTGACAATTTTTATTTTGCAGATGTGTACAGCCTGTCCGCTCATACGGGGCAGGTGCATTTTACGAATACCCGGCCGAAGGGGCAGGATGTCAATTATATGCGTATGGGAGACTGGATGGCCTTTTCTCCGCTGTCAGAGGAAAAGCTGGACAGGCACGGCATTGATTCCGTTACGGAAAGTCTGGCTACCGACGACAGTGTATTTCTGATCACTCGGGATGACAATCCTATGGCATATCTGAAGCGGATCTGCGACAAGGGTTTTGGCCCGACGGTTTGGCATGTGGAAGATGTGCTGAACTGTGGGGAATTTCATATCTATGTCTATCGAATTGGCGTGCAAAAGGAGCAGGTGTTAGATTACCGCTCCTTCGAGAAGGTGCAGACCAATGTGAATCCGACAGAGGGTGGCCTGGCGGCAGACGGAGATGTTTCCACCCGATGGAACAGCGGAGAGCCGCAGCGTGCCGGCATGGCGCTGGATATCGTGCTGGATCAGGTTTATCCGGTGACTGGTTTTCGGTTAGATCTGTTTTTTTATGAGGATCACCCCAGGCGTCTGAAAATTTATACCTCCGAGGACGGTGAAAACTGGACTGAGCAGCAGGCCGATTCTGTCGGCCAGGTGGAATTTACGTTTCCCTCGCCGATATCCTGTAAAAATATCCGCCTGATGCTGGAGGAAGCGGAGGATGATCAGGAGCGGTGGAACTGGTCAGTCTATGAAATTTTGGTGTTTGCAGACGGGAATTAAATAACAGCGGAGGTTCGTACAGGCCCCGGAAGGATTTACGGACGAGAAACAGCCGGAAATCCTTTCGGGTTTAGGGGGCCTGGGAGAACCGCAGCGGAACTAAATCAGGAGGAGTGGAGATGAAGAGAAAGAGGCCGGGAAAAAGAAGAATAGGAGCGAAGCGATATGCACCCTGGTTCTGGCAGGCCGGCATCATCGGCGGTGTGATTCTGGCCGGGGTGCTGGTTGGAAAAAATCCTTTTGCATTGTTTTCAATAGAAACATTCTTTCCGCTTTTTGGGGGGCTGATGACTGCCGGAGGCATGTGTGCCGCCCTGGCGGTTTTTACATGGGATGTGCTTCAGTTCACCGGGCTGTGGGACTGTCTGATGGCCTTAGACCGCCGTGAGGTGATCAGGGTGATCGCTTTCGTGCTGCTGACAAATTTGTTTTTGGTTGTTTTTGTCTGTTCTGAGAACTATATTCGATTCTGGGATCAGTCGGCCTATTGGAAGCGTACAATCAATTTTATGAATGCGCTGTATGCAGACCCGCTGGATGCAATCCATTGGACCTGGTATACCATCAATCATGCGGATTACAATCTGCTGATCTCTCTGTTTTTGTCATTCCCCATGAAATTGACAGGAATTTCGTTTCTGAGCTTTATTCTGTGGGCGTGGAACCTGTTTTCTGTGCCTTCGATTCTAGTGCTGGAATTGATTTTGAAAAAAATTCGTCCCGGATATTTTCTGGGCTGTCTTGAAGTAGTGCTGACGCCTATGCTTCTGATTATCATCGTGGAGGGCTTCGGCGATTCGCTGGCGCTGTTATTTGCTGTTCTGGCGCTGGCTTTGATGACGGATGGGAAATATTATGAGGAGTTCGATGCCGGTCTCTGTTTTCTTGTATTCGCCACAGTGATGGGCGCTATGGTGTCAAGAAGGTATTTTGGGCCTTTTGGGGTAGGCTATGTGGCGGCGGTGCTCCTTTCTTATTTTGGGGCGAAAGAAAAGGAACCGGTGGAGTTTTTTAAGAATCTGATATGTACCGGCCTGTTTACGGCTGCTGGAATGCTTCTGTGTCATGGATATGTGGAGATGAGTCTGTTTATTGACCATAGTCTACAGTACACGGCGTACCGCACGGGAGGGATCGCGGAAAATTTTGTGATGGCTATGGAGTCCTTCGGCGGCGCAGTGCTGGTTTTGGCAGCTTTAGGGCTGTGGCAGATGCTCTCCAATCCGAAGCTTAAGCGCTATGGGCTGTTTCTGATCGTCCAGGTCGTTGTGACATCGGTGGCGATATTCTATATTTTGGATTTGTATATTCAGGTGTATTATGTGATTATTCCGGCAGTTACGATGCTGGCCCTGATCGGCCTTCAATATCTGTTGGAGCGCAGGAACCGGCTGGGGGTCATGGTGGCGGCCGCTTTGCTGGCATTTCAGTTTTTGAACAGCTTTTTGGATTTTCGCCTTCCTGTGCCAGTGTCCTATCTATGCTCATCTCAGATCAGAAAGCCCCAGGTTCGTCATGATCTGGACCAGATCGGACAGTTGGTGACAGATTTAAACGAGCTGCTGGGCAATGAGGAGGGACAGGTCCTGTGGAGTCAGAGCACATCAGGCAGTGGAAAAACTGTCTACTGCATCGCCAGCTCCGACACACTGAATTTTGAGGTGCTGCGCCATTATGAGCTGCCTGAAAAGCTGGAAAGCATTCCGGGGCTTCTTGGTACCTATGATGTGGATCTGCGGGACGGATTTCCGAAATCTTTTTTAAGTGCGGATTATCTGGTAGTCACCGATCCGACCCAGTACCATCTGTTAAAAGACGGACAGCGGACGGTGGTACTGTTAAACGAGGAAATTCTAAACGGAGGTCCTTTGTCAGAGCATTTTCGGCAAATCAAGTCTTACAGTCTGGATAACGGCGTGACGGCTTATCTCTATGAGCGCACCGCACCTTATGAGGAGGAGGATATATTGTATATCCGGGAAATGTTCGATCAGTATTATGAAGATTTTCCGGAGATTTTCCATGACAGGATTGTGATGCCGGAAAGATGAAATGCATGTGCCGCTGT
>Ga0137306_103643_pt1 | contig 11233 bp, 11 predicted proteins | sample Inofroosms_March_FD_97187 | JGI IMG/M metagenome (GOLD analysis project Ga0137306, IMG submission 97187) | Mouse cecal microbial communities from Vienna, Austria - N-Acetylneuraminic and N-Acetylglucosamine D2O microcosms_March | ecosystem: Host-associated > Mammals > Digestive system > Large... | reverse complement strand
TTAGAACACTCATTCCATAAACTACGCCAATTCTCGCTGCGGTATCCATAAAAAATGGTTCGGGCACAATATTAATCAAAAGATCTGTTCGGGGATCCAGCATCCACAAATCATTATCAAAAAAGATATGATGAAAAACAATAAAATATTTGGAAAAATTACTGGAGATAATCCCTGCCAAAGCAGCTAGCAGCGCAAAAAATATCAGCGTTCCGACACAGATTGTCCGAGGCAGAATACGCTTCCAATCAGCTTTACTGCAAAAAAGCAACGCCAGTGCTGCCAAAATAGCCAGCAGACAACCACGGCGGATAGCGATTGCTCCCAGAAACAGTCCCCGGACATCTTCCATATGAGCAATCTCTCTCTCACTAAAAAACTCTCTGGGCTGACCATTCACTATCGTAGGTACATGTAAATCCTCACGGTTCCCTCGCAAATAAGCCATCATTTCTTTTGTCACGTCTAAAAGGTCCTCCATCTCCATGGAAACCGCCTCCAATACATGATATTTGCGATATTCTTTTTCATAAAAGCCAGGAGTCCAGTACGTAACTGCCTCTATGGAGGTAATCAGCAACGTAATCATCAAAGCAAATGCACAGACAAAACCCAGCAAAGTATGAATCATCTTCATTGTTTTATTCCTTTCGTATCTATCAGATTGTTTTTTATGAAGCTATCATACACCATAGGGGGAGAATTTTACAAGCTTTAATCAGAACAGAATTCAGGCGGAAGGTGAAAAATGAATAAAGAAAAATAAAATGTGTCAAAACCTGTCTTGTAATCGTCTATCGTTTCTAGTATACTTGTTCTGTTTCTATTCCATTTTACAGAAAGGAACCTGCGCTCGCGCAGAATATCCCTAAAATATTATGTTAGAACAATTCACGGTATTTTTCATTATAGAAATGATCGGAACGGCGGCCTTCGCCTGTTCCGGCGGAATGGTCGCCATCAAGAAACACCTCGATCTTCTGGGGATTATCGTGTTGGGTGTTACCACCGCTGTAGGCGGTGGGATGATCCGTGATCTGATCATCGGCATTCATCCGCCCACTTTGTTTGTAAAACCGGTTTATGTATGGATGGCCTTTTTATCAGTTTTCCTCCTGTTTATCATTGTAAGGTTCTGTCGAATCACTATAGAAGTTCTCGAATCCGATCTTTACGAACGTGTAATGAATCTCTTAGATGCTATCGGCCTAGGTGCTTTCACCGTAGTCGGCATTGACACCGCGATCGAAGCCGGTTTTGGGGACTATCGGTTTCTTATGATCTTTTTGGGAACCATCACGGGAGTTGGTGGTGGCATTCTGCGAGATATAATGGCAGGGCAAACCCCGGCTGTGCTGAAAAAGCATGTATATGCCTGTGCTTCCATCGCCGGAGCTGTCTGCTATGTCAGTCTGCTGAACCTACTTGACAATGATCTCTCCATGATAGTCAGTGCACTCTTGGTCGTTATCATTCGGATATTAGCCCGCAAATATCGTTGGAATCTACCGACAGCAATGTAAACTCTTTACTCACGAAAGGACCCCCATATCATGAATTTTTTAACTTATCTCTGGCAACTGGACCGTTCTCTGCTCCTTTGGTTTCAATCCATCCGTCAGGAATGGATGACCCCCTTTTGGAAATTCGTCACCTCATTAGGTGACGCCGGCTGGTTCTGGATCGCTCTGGCATTGTTTCTTCTATGTTTTCGCAGCACCCGCAGAGCTGGACTGGCTGCTTTTATTGCCTTGGCTATTGGTGCCTTAATTACCAATGTTATCTTCAAACCGAGCTTCGCCCGTATCCGCCCCTATGAGGTTATCGATAGTCTGATCTTGTTAGTCGAAAAACAAAAAGATTTCTCTTTCCCTTCCGGTCACTCTTGTGCCTCCTTTGCCGCTGTCGTAGCTCTCAGAAAGCATCTTCCCCGGCGGATTGTACTTGGGCTGTTGATTCTCGCCACTCTTATCGCCATCTCCCGTCTCTATGTCGGTGTTCACTATCCCAGCGATGTCCTTGGCGGAATTCTCATCGGAACCTTTGCCGGCTGGATCGCCGGCAAAATCATCAGGCCCCTTTCTTCCCCTTCTTAATGACTTTCAATCGGGTAAACTCCTCCCGATCCTTCTCTTCCAGTGCATTGGTAATATCTGCCACCAGTGCCTGGTATGTTGGAATTGTAATATTCTTCAGCGCATTCGCCCGCTTCTGAGTCTTGCGGATACTCGCTGCCAACCGATAAGCAGAATTCTCCACCATCGACAATTGGATCGTCAGATTCTTCACCCGCTCAAAATGCTGCCGTGCCTCGTCCAAAGACTCTCTCGTACTGTAATAGGCATAAGACAGCTTCATTGGCACTGGCTCATGTTGTACCAGCGGAATCTCCGTACCCATGATGCTGCGGGTCTTGATGCGAATCGAATCTTCCACTGGCACGGAAGCCGCCATCTCTTCCACGAAATGAATACCCAATTCAATATTTGCTTGTTGTAGCGCCTTATAAGCTTCCGTATAGGTGGTATCAATCTCGGATTGAATCGCCTTCGCCTGATCAATCAGCCCCATCAGTTCACGCAACAAAATATTGCGTTTTTTGTCCATCAGTTCATATCCCTGACTGGCAAGGGCCAGAGAATTCTTCGCCAGTATCAGATTACCTTTAGTAGGAAATGTATTCGGGTTCATAAGCCTTCCCCCTTACCTAGCAACCAAATCGGCATTCGCACTGCTCTCCTGACCATAATACTGATCCAGAATCTTTGTATCAATCCGGTCCAGCTCCTCTCTCGGCAGCATCCGCAAAAGCTCCCAGCCAATTTTCAGTGTCGCAATAATATTCCGATTATCATGAGGATCCTGTCCTACAAACCGTTTCTCAAACTCCCGACCAAACTCCAGATATTTTTTATCCAGCGGCGACAATTCATCCTCACCGATAACGGAAGCCAGGGCACGGGCATCTCCTACTTTGGCATAACATGAAAAAAGCTGATTGGCCACTGCCTGATGATCCCCTCGTGTATAACCCTCGCCAATCCCATCTTTCATCAATCGGGAAAGACTGGGCAACACATTGATCGGAGGATAGATAGATTGTCCGTTGAGACTGCGATCCAGCACAATCTGCCCTTCTGTAATATAACCTGTCAGATCCGGAATCGGGTGAGTAATATCATCGTTTGGCATGGTCAAAATCGGAATTTGTGTCACCGATCCATGGACTCCCCGCACAATCCCGGCCCGCTCATAAATTGCCGCCAGCTCACTGTACAGATATCCCGGAAAACCCTTTCGAGAAGGGATTTCTCCTTTGGATGACGATACCTCACGCATCGCCTCTGCAAACGAAGTCATATCCGTCAGAATCACCAAAATATGCATATTTTTCTCGAAAGCCAGATACTCAGCTAGAGTCAGCGCCACTTTCGGGGTAATCAAACGCTCCACTACGGGATCGTTTGCCAGATTGATAAACATTGCCACATGAGAAGATACTCCACTCTCCTCAAAGGTACGACGGAAAAATTCAGCCACGTCATGTTTAACTCCCATCGCCGCAAATACAATCGCAAATTCTTCATCCGAATCGTCGCCCAGCGAAGCCTGCTGCACGATCTGAGCCGCCAACTGGTCATGCGGCAAACCATTGCCGGAAAAGATCGGCAACTTCTGTCCGCGAATTAAGGTCATCAGACCATCGATCGCCGAGATCCCAGTACGAATATAATTCCGGGGATACTCACGAGTCACTGGATTTAGGGGCTGTCCGTTCACATCCAGCCTCTTATCTGGGAGTATTTCGCCCAGACCATCGATCGGAACTCCAATGCCGTTAAACGTACGGCCCAACATTTCTTCTGACACTCCCAGCTCCATGGGATGACCGGTCAACCGGGTGTGTACTCCCCGCAAAGATAATCCTTCTGTGCCTTCAAATACCTGAATCACAGCACGATCTTCGTCAACCTCGATAATACGTCCCAACTTCTTTTTGCCATTGCTCATCATCATTTCTACAATTTCGTCATAGGCGGCGCCCTGAACACCTTCCAGCACAACCATCGGACCATTGATGGAGCTCAAGCCTAAATATTCAATTGCCATTTTCCCATCCCTCCTTATGCGTTGCGCTCTACGACATCATCATAGAAACGGTCAATTTGTTGCTTGTAGTGATCCAATCGCTCAAGCTGATCATTTGGCACATCATATTTGATAGCAATTACCTTATCAAAGATGGGGTCCTCCTTCAGCACGGACATTGGCATTCCCATAGAAATCAGTGAGCGGGACCGCCGGTACAGATACAAAATCACTTCCATCATCTTAAATTGTTTTTCCATAGGAACACAAGTATCATCCTTATGGAAGGCATTCTGCTGCAAAAATCCCACACGAATGACCTTGGCAATTTCCAAAATCAGTTTCTGATCATCTGGTAGTACATCGCTGCCAATCAGTTTTACAATCTCCATCAGACTACTTTCTTGAGAAAGCAAAAATACGATCTGATTGCGGTAATCGACAAATTTGCGATCCACATGTTCCGAATACCAGTTTCCCAGGTCATTCAAATACTCTGAGTAACTGGTCAGCCAGGAGATCGCCGGAAAATGTCTGGCATAAGCCAGGCTCTTATCCAACCCCCAAAAGCAGCGAACAAAGCGCTTGGTATTCTGAGTCACCGGTTCCGAGAAATCTCCGCCTTGAGGTGAAACGGCACCAATAATTGAAACGCTGCCCTCTGTCCCATTTAAATTTTGCATCATACCGGCCCGCTCATAGAACGCCGACAACTTGGAAGCTAAGTAAGCCGGAAAGCCTTCCTCTGCTGGCATCTCCTCCAAACGTCCGGACAACTCCCGCAATGCTTCTGCCCAGCGGGAAGTAGAGTCCGCCATAATCGCCACATGGTAGCCCATATCGCGATAATACTCCGCCAGTGTCAATCCCGCGTACAGACTGGCCTCACGAGCTGCCACCGGCATATTGGAGGTATTGGCAATCAAAGTTGTTCGATCCATCAACGGATTTCCTGTCTTCGGATCCACCAGCTCGCTGAATTCTTCCAAAACTTGCGTCATCTCATTGCCGCGCTCTCCACATCCAATATAAATAATAATATTGGCATCCGACCACTTGGCAATTTGGTGCTGTGTCATCGTTTTGCCCGTACCAAAACCGCCGGGAATCGCCGCCGTGCCTCCCTTGGCCAACGGGAATAAGGTATCGAGAATTCTCTGGCCAGTGATCAGTGGCTGACTAGCCGGAAACCGTTTGGCTGTCGGCCTCGCCTGCCGAATCGGCCATTTTTGCGTCATTGTCAGTTTTTCCTCGCTGCCATCTGACAATTGCAGCGTCAAAATCGGCTCGCTAATGGTATACTCCCCATCCGGCACCACTTCTACCACGCATCCCTCCTTATCTGGAGGAACCATCACCTTATGGATAATAGCCGGGGTCTCCGGCACCTCAGCAATAATTGTGCCCCCCGACACCTTATCGCCCTTTTTGACTGTCATATGTGTATGCCATCTTTTTTTCGTATCCAGCGAATCCACACTGACTCCCCGATTAATGTAAGCACCACCAGTCTTGGCAATCTCACTTAAAGGCCGTTCAATACCATCAAAAATATTTGTCAAAATTCCCGGAGCCAGCGTAACGGACACTGGCGCGCCGGTTCCATATACCACCTCTCCTGGTCGGATACCAGTAGTCTCCTCATAAACCTGGATTGTCGTGCGCTCGGAGCTTAAGCCAATCACTTCACCAACCAGCCGTTCCTTACCCACATAAACCATCTCATTCATCATAAATCCCGCATCCTTCTTCAAATGGACAATCGGGCCGTTGATTCCATAAATAATTCCTGTACGTTCTTTATGGTTCTCCATCATCTTAAGCCCTCCCTTCTGAAGAATTCCCGCGAGTCTCTGTTTTATCTGTTATCATCTGCAAATCAAAATGAAAGTTTTCCTTCGCCTCCGCTAACCGTGTAGCAAAAGAATTATCAATCAGAATATTTCGATTAGAAATGACAGCGCGCGTGCCGCCAGAAAAAGTATAATCGCTCACCTTAATTTGTATCTGAGGATACTGCTGCTCGAAAGCCTCTCGTTTATCCTCATCAGAAGGATCCAAATAAATCACGAGATTCTCTCCCCTGGCAAAAGCAGATGCCGCCTGAATCTGCCGTTCCAACTGTTTTCGATATTCCGGAGTTTTTCGATAATCCATCAACCGCTCAGAAAGCTTCTCAAAAAGCTTCTCTTTCAGCTCCTCCTGCCTGCGCCCTAAAGCCCGTTTCTGCTCCAGCTGAGCGAGAGAAAGCTGTTTATTGAGATCCCGCTCAATCTTTTCTGTCTCCTGGCGAACCTGCATCTGTGCCCGACGTTTGGCCTCTTGTTGATGTTCCTCAAAGGCTTTCTCAAGAGCAGCCGTATACTCGTCTAGCATCCGGCTGCTTCTTGTCCGGGCGTCCTCCATACAAGTATCCAAAAAATGCTTTAATTTTTCCTCTGTTGTCAAAGGGGTCACCTGCTTTCTATTCTATGCTCTCTTCCTCTATAATTTCAGTCCTATGGCTTCATTTACATATGAGGTGATAAAGTCCGGCTTGCGACCGGTTCCATGGCGATCCGGAATCTCCACAAACAAGGGAAGCTTATGATTCAACTTCGCATCGTTAACCAAATCCGGAAATTCTTTGCCGAATTTCTCCGTCAGAAGGACGATTCCAATCTCCTTATCGGCGAGGACCTTATCCAGCTCCTGCTGAAGCTCCTGTTTTTCATGGACAACCGCACCTTCTATCCCAGCCAGACGCATACCGGTCCAGGTGTCAATGTTGTCGCTGATCAGATACATCTTCATAAGATTATAATTTTCCAAGGATCATGAAGGAAATGATCAACCCGTATAGACATACACCTTCGGCAAGACCGACGAAGATGAGAGATTTTCCGAGAATTGAGCCATCCTCGCTGATGGCACCCAGAGCAGCAGAGGCTGCCGCCGACACAGCGATACCACCACCAATACAGGACATACCAGTAGAAAGCGCAGCAGCCAGATAGCCCCAGCCGGCAGCGCTTCCGGCCGTTGTTTCTGCCGTTTCAGCCGCCACCGCATTACCGGTAAACATCAGACCGGCCGCCACCAACAGAGTTCCCATAAACAACAATGCATTGACTGCCAATGCTCTTTTATAACGTCCGCGAGTCTTCTCCCCAGCAGCAAACACGCCAAAAGGTACCGCAATACTAAGCAATAAAGCAATGGTTAATGTAATTTTGATCAATAAAGTCATGACTAAAGTCCTCCTTGTAATAAAATATATTTAAGAATTTGTCCGTCCATAAGGCTTGAATTCGCGTCCCGTACCACGATAAAAGCGGCTGAACAACTCATAATATTCCAGACGCAGCACCTGAATCCCCACAATCAATCCCTCCATCCCACAGACAAACAGATTGCCCAGAATTATCACTAGCCAATTGGGATTGCCAGACTCAACTCCGCCAAGCATCAGCACTACTTCCATCATCGCAGCATGGCTGACAGCAAACGCCCCCACACGAACGAACGACAGTGTATTGGAAAAATAACTCAATAACACTTCAAATAATTCAAAAAATCCTTGAACAAAAAACATGCCTTTTTCCTTCGGCATAATCTCCGCTTTCTTCTCTACCATTGCAGTCAGCGGTTCCTTGAAAAAAATCACCAAAAGTGGCAACAAGAACAGGAGTATCAGCACAACTGCTGCCGGCAGAATATGCCCACTCATATACAGAAACACCATCCCGGTCAACGCCGCATAAAACACAATTCCTGCCACTCCGTTAGTATCAAAATATGTTTTCTCTACATCCTGAAAGCGTAGGCTGTTGAGAACATTGAGAACCATAGTCATCAGTACAATTCCCATTCCTAGTGCCACCGCCACCACAAAAACCGTGTTGAGATTACCAATAAATGGCAAGTTCATCATGGCCTCCTTTGGATGCAGCCAGAGCGGTTCCCATATATTTTCAAAACCAAACACACTGCCAAATAAAAAGCCAAAAATCGTGGAAAAGAAGCCGCAGCAAGAAACAATCGCTGCCAAGCTCATTTTCTTTGCCTGATACAAAGCAAATCCTCCTAACAGCAGGCAAACTCCTTGCCCAGCGTCTCCGAACATGAAGCCAAACAGAAAAGAATAGGTCAGTCCTAAGATGATCGTGGGATCAATCTCGCCATAAGCTGGCAGTCCATACATCTTAATAAACATTTCAAAAGGTTTGAAAATACCGGGATTTTTCAACTTTGTGGGAGGCTTGCTCATAATGTTGTTATGGTCGTCCTCCATAAAGCAGAACGTCTCCGGATCCTCCTCTAGTTCTTCCAAAAATGCAGATGCCTCCGTTTCACTCATCCAACCACACAAAATGTAAAATGTGTGTTCCTCATGATTCGTGCAAGCGGCGAGCTTGCGAACGTCAAAATTAGTCGCAAAGCGCTCTAGACGATGGTTTGCCGCCAACAAATCTTCCTTTTGGGATTGTACCTTTTGTAACATTTTTTGCTGAACTTCCTCGATTTTCGCTGACAGCACCTCGATCTTATCATCAAGTACCTGCGCGGCTTCCGTGGGCGTTCCCTCATATTCATCTGGCAAGAAAAAACGCTCAAAATGGAGAGATGCCAGAATCGCATCGATTTTATTGGCAATCACATCTGGTACAAAGTAGACCACCCAAATGTAATGTTCATCCTCTTGGCACCGGTGCATCACTACATCGATGGTATCATACACATAATCCATAAATTTCTTATAATAATCATGGGGAATTCGCCCAAAACGAAATCTCACATATTTAAACTGCATGATGGAACTGACGCTGTAGTTTAAGTCAATAAATGGCCGGATCTGATTCTGCGAAATCTGTAGTTGATCCAATGCTTTCTCCAAATCTGCTTTTTCCAAACACAGTTCCGAAAGCTCCTCATCCAAATTCGTGACTAATTGTGCCGCCTTTTCTACCGTAAGTCCCTGATAATGATCATTTTCTGCCATTAAAGTCTTTTTTTCTATCTGCCCGCTCAGATAGTCAGCCAACAGCTTCTCGGATTTTAGCAATTCTCCTTTATAAGGATTGTTTTCATTGAAAGGTCTTAAGTTCGGCACCGTCTTCAACTCTGACAGGGCATTTTCCAGATGGATTTCATATTTAGAAAGGTATTGATCCACAACCCGGTCAATGTCGCCCTTATGCCCGGTAATGCTTAAGAACTTCATCTTTTCTATCAAAATTTTCACCTCCTATTGTTTTTCTGTCATAGCAATAATTTCTTCTGGAGACAATCCATAACGAATTCCTTCAATTGCAGCAATAATTTTGTGAATCTCCCGCTCCTTAGAGTACAGATAAGCATCCAGCACGGCAATGGAGTATGGATGCCGACGCCCAGCACTTTCATAAATCCGATTCAGAATCTGGTGATACAACATTTCCACATTGGGCTGCCCGTTCCACTCGGTTTCCGGAATCTTGCCATAATGAGTGGTCCTCAACACGCCAAAAAATTCATCTAGAGAAGCAGCCTCTGCCATCTGGCAAATCTGTTCTGCCTTAAGTTTATATCTCACGGGAATCAATAACGTGTAAATCTCAGCCGCAGATAACTGATAATACTTTTTCGAGCGATAAATCCACTGAATATTTAAAAGATCCAGACGACTGCCAAAACAATGCCCAATAATTTCTCGCTCCTTGCCCGTCAAAATCTTGTCCTTGACTTTCCACATCGTCTTAAAATAGAGAAGATCCAGGCGGATTTCATAATCGGACAAAATCAATGGCTTCTCTGTTGCCAAATCCGAAACCAAACCATGATAGGAAGACCCTGCCAATCCGGCAATCAATTCTTCCAGGGTCTTTGCCTGTGCCAATTTTACCAGATCCATCGAAGAATGCTTATCAAAAAATTCTTGAAAATCGGATAAATCCATCGGCTGCGGTATTCCCCCCATGACATTGTGCAAAATTTGTTTGATAATGGTAATCTCATAATGCATAAAATAGAGATCCAAAAATCGCCGTTGAGCAAGATTGGAAAAGCGATAAAGCCGGGCAAAATCCTGATATTCGGAATAGGTCAGCAAATGCTCAATATAACCGCGATGCAGCCGGGTGTCATCCAACCCGGAAAAAATATTGGCATAAGCCGGCTGTTGCTTCAGATAATCGGCTGCGCTTCGCACATCCTCCAGAGCTGCCATCTCCTGAAACTGCTGAGGAGTGAAAAGACGGCTCTCCATCGCCCGGATTTTCGTGGCAATGCCGCTGTAAGTCAACAATCCCATATTCTCACTCCTCTGTCAGCATGCTAAATAATGTATTCACATACTGTTCATGGCATTCTTCAAAGCTCTGTTCCATCCGCTGCAACTGTTCCTCGGCTTTGGCTTTTTGCTGTTTTTGTCTGCCGCTCATTTCACTCTCCATTCGTTTGCGAAATTCTTTGATACCTTGGTCTGTCCGTTCTTCCAGATCTCGATCAAATTCCCTGGTGCGCTCCTCCATTTCTTGCGCAAATGCTTTTTTTGAGGCATTTGCACTTTCCATGATAGTGGAGGCGGCATCCTCGATCTCAGAAATCCGTTTGATCACTGTATTCATTGTGGGCCTCCTTTTTTCTGTTTTTCCTATACGAAGAAGCCTATGGCTTGCATAAGCTTTCTTGTTTCTCTAACATCATACTCTTTTTTGGCAAAAATTCCATAGTAAAAATCGTTAAAAAATCGGGAGAATTTAGAAAGTTTTAGTGATTGTGTGGAAAGATGATGTCGCAAAATCAATGTTATTTAGATAAGTAGTGGTAAAAGGTACGCCCAGGAAGAGAGGAGAGAAGCAACCGGAAATTGTCTGCTCCTTTTTCCGGTTGCTTCTCTCCTCTCTTCCTGGGCTGCGTTTCTTGTTTCCTTGTCTCAATGACATAGGACACAGAGTAAACTATCCGCTATTTTACAACACTTTTTATCCATAATCTTTATAATGCCAACCTCTCATAAAGAATGACACTACACGCAGGACATAGCACCCCTGTTACCTCCGACAAAGCTGACATGAAACGGAGGCATCATATATGGAACACCACAGCACAAATTCAACTTACGCTATAGGTGGGGACAGCGTTGGTGCAAGCACCGTATTATCGGAAGCGGCTACCGAAAACA
>Ga0137306_103642_pt1 | contig 11234 bp, 9 predicted proteins | sample Inofroosms_March_FD_97187 | JGI IMG/M metagenome (GOLD analysis project Ga0137306, IMG submission 97187) | Mouse cecal microbial communities from Vienna, Austria - N-Acetylneuraminic and N-Acetylglucosamine D2O microcosms_March | ecosystem: Host-associated > Mammals > Digestive system > Large... | reverse complement strand
CCCGCCATTGGAATCGTTGACAATCTTCTGCATGGTATCCTGTAGTTTTATCTGGCTTTCCTCACCAATCATGGAAACCTTGCCTGTAATACCGTCATTGACCAGCTGTTCCACTGTCTTGCCAAAAATATTGGTCTCCCAGATACCTTCTTTTGATGTCTCCGCATTGGATATGTAACCGATTAAATCCTGCGCCTGCTGCTGCGTCCCGACAATCGGCGCAATCTCTGTCTCTATATTTGCCTTTATCATATGGATGGAGGGACTCTGTGCCTTTATTTTGACGCCGTACTTGTTTCCGTGTTTAATCAGCGTGGGATTTTCCAACATGATTTCATCCCGCTCTGGTGTCACAACGCCGTACCCTTTCTGCCGCACACTCTCAAGCGCATTAAGCACCTTCTGGTATTCCTTTTTCATGTCCGCCAGGCTTGACAGCAGCTGCATCAGCTGGTACTCCCCTGAAATTTTTTCCCCAGTCATGTCACTTAGCAGCTCATAGTAATACTTCGTGTCCCCCTCGAGCAGGAAGGCCGCGGAACCATCTGCTATATTGACCTGGTCATACTTGCACCGCCTGATATACTCACTGTCCTTCTCAAGAAGCTGGCTGAAGTCCTTCTCCACCAGATCCCGCACTGTCGAGACCTTATCCATTATCATATGCAGCTTTTCGATGACTTCCTTCTTCATCGGATTCTCGATGTCCATAATGTCCATCCATTTTGGCGTGTAAAATTCGATGACTGACACTGGGAACTCGTACATGACCTGTTCCAGAATCATTGTGATGTCATCGCGCCTGAGCTGCTCGATATTAATCGGAATTGCCTTGACAATATATTTCTTTTCAATCTCTGCCGCAATCTCCTTTGCCTCATCAGCATACGGTTTTGTTGTATTGACAAGCACCACAAAAGGTTTTCCGAGCGCCTTGAGCTCCGTGATTGTCTGCTCCTCCGCCGGTTTGTAGGCATTGCGCGGTATCTCACCGAAGCTTCCGTCCGTAGTGACCACGATGCCGATTGTCGAGTGGTCCTTGATGACTTTCCTTGTTCCGATTTCTGCTGCCTGGGTAAATGGTATTTCCTCCCTGGACCAGGGTGTTTTTACCATCCGCTCCGCGTCCTCCTCCATGTGCCCCGCCGCGCCTTCCACCATATAGCCCACGCAGTCTATCAGCCGCACCTTGACATTGATGCCGTCACTGATGTCAATCTGCGCCGCCTCCTTTGGTATAAATTTCGGCTCCGTGGTTGTAATGGTGCGCCCTCCGCTGCTCTGTGGCAGTTCGTCCTGTGTGCGCACTCTCTCGTGCTCATTCTCTATCTGCGGAAGTACCATCAAATCCATAAACCGTTTGATAAATGTGGATTTGCCCGTCCTGACTGGTCCCACGACTCCCACATAGATTTCTCCTCCGGTGCGCTGGCTGATATCCCTGTATAAATTAAATTCCTGATTTGCATCAAGCTGGCTCATAGTTTCCCCTTTCCCATTATTTTATTTGTTCAACCATTCCGTATACATGAATCTAATTAACCATATGCACAGCACAATAAAAAAAGAACCATAACTGTCCATTTTACTGAACTGTTATGATCCTCTTATATTTTATTTCGTTGCCATCAGCTTCACCATGGCTTCATTTAAGCCTTTGACTGTAAGCTTATACATCGGGAATATTTCCTTTACGGCAGTCTCCGCCTCACGCCACGGCGCCCTTCCGGGAGCCATTTTCGGATTCATCCACACGACCTTTTTATAATGGCGCTTCACCAGATGGAGCCACTGAAAACCAGACAGCCCGCCATTTGGTCCCCTGTAATTGCCTGACTCCGAATACAGCTCCTCCGGCGCCATTGCCGCGTCGCCGACAATAATCACCTTGTAATCGCTGTCAACATTCCGAAACAGCCATTCCGTGTCAATCCAGTCCCCATTTTCACACTCAGGCGTCTTGTAGAGCTTCGAGTAAATGCAGTTGTGGAAATAATATACCTTGACATCCTTAAAATGATTGGACTTGTTCACCGACTGGAACAAATCATTCATAAGCCTTGTGTAGGGAATCATTGTCCCGCCGGAATCCATCAGGAGCAGCAGCTTCACCGCATTTTTGCGGGGCTTCATCATCTCAATCTGTAAATACCCCCCATTATTGCAGGTCTTATCTATGGTGCCGTCAATATCCAGTTCTGACTTGGGAATATCAAGCTTTGTCGAAAACTGGCGCAGCCGCTTCAGCGCCATCTGGAACTGACGGTTGTCTATCACCTTGTCATCCCGGAAATCCCTGTACTTGCGCGCGCCGACAACGGAAAATGCCGACTGGTAGCCCGTCTGGCCGCCCACACGCACGCCGCCCACATTGCCGCCGGTATTTCCGAACGAGGTTTTTCCCATGGTGCCAATCCAGAAGCTTCCCCCATTGTGTTCCTCATTCTGGTCTTTCAGGCGCTGCTTGAATGTCTGCTCCACATCCTCCTTATCCACATGGATGTCTTCCACCTGATTCAGATGGTTCCTTGCCTCCTCGTGGGCAAGCTCCATCATGTCGGACTTGTCGAGCCATCTGAGCATATTTTTCCCGATTTCCGTCTCCATCTTGACGCCCTTGAAGCACTCCTCAAATGCCATGTCAAATTTGTCGAATTCCGTCTCGCTTTTCACGAGAATCATCCTTGCCACATAGTAAAACTGCGTGAGTGAGCTTTCGCAAAGCCCTTTGTCGAGCGCCTCCTGCAAATCCAGCCACTCTCCCAGTGAAACTTCAAGCCCCTTATCTTTTAATGTATAAAAAAACTTTGAAAACATTCTTTTCCCTCAGTTCATTTCGAAGTAAAAACAGGTTAATGAATTTCCTGTCTAACAGTCTCCAAATCCTCATCTTTTTTCACGACAACACCGACAAACGGCAGCTTTGCCCGCAGCGTATCAGCAGGAATGCCGCCGATTTGCAACGCATTAATCCAGTCGATCAGCTCTGAGGTGCTCGGTTTTTTGCGCACATCGCGAAGCGCCCTGATGTCATAAAATACCTGCATTGCATTTTTCATGAGGTTCTCCTCGACATCCGGATAGTGCGTTTTGATAATCTCCTCCATCAGCTCCGCGTCGGGGAAATCAATATAGTGAAAAATGCACCTTCTCAAAAATGCATCTGGAAGCTCCTTCTCGGCATTTGACGTGATAATGACAATCGGCCTGTGCTTTGCCTTCACGGTGCGCTTTGTCTCGTGGATATAAAATTCCATCTGGTCAAGCTCCCACAAAAGGTCATTGGGGAATTCCAAATCCGCCTTGTCAATCTCGTCAATCAGAAGAACGACCTGCTCGTCACTCTCAAACGCCTCGCCGAGTTTGCCAAGCTTGATGTACCTTGCGATATCGTCAACGCCCTCCTCACCAAACTGTCCGTCATAGAGCCGCTGGATGGTGTCATACATATACAGACCATCCTGCGCCTTTGTCGTAGACTTAATATTCCAGATGATAAGCTTTTTGCCAAGGGAGTTGGCGACTGCCTGCGCCAGCATCGTCTTTCCTGTTCCCGGCTCGCCCTTGATAAGCAGAGGCTTTTTCAGCGCAATTGCCACATTGACACTTGAGAGCAGCTCCTCGCTCGCCACATAATCCTGTGTACTGTTAAATTCCGTGTTTGCCATGTTGCATTTTCCTTTCTAAAAGTATTATATTTTCCAGTCCGCATCATCATGCGCAATCTCTATCTTCTTGTCCCGTATCATCAAGTCCCTGACTGCCGCCGCGGCTGGTTTCTTGTTGAAGAGCACTTCGTTGACCTGCTCGATAATGGGAAGCTCCACATTGTATTTTTTCGCAAGCCCCATCGCTGCCTTCGCCGAAAAAACACCCTCCACAACCATCTTTACTTCCGCCATGGCTTCCTCCATCGTCTTTCCCTGTCCGATAAGGATTCCGGCGCGTCTGTTCCGGCTGTGCATGCTTGCGCAGGTCACGATCAGGTCACCGATGCCCGACAGCCCGCAGAACGTTTCAAACTTTCCGCCCATCTCCATTCCAAGCCTTGCAATTTCCGTGATGCCGCGTGTTATCAGCGCTGCCTTTGTGTTGTCGCCATAGCCAAGTCCGTCCGCAATGCCCGCCGCCAGGGCGACTACATTTTTCAGTGCTGCCCCAAGCTCGATGCCAAGCACGTCAGGACTTGTATAGACCCTGAATACATCACTCATAAAGACATTCTGGATATATTCTGCCGTCTTCTTCGTCCCTGCGCCGACCACAATCGTTGTGGGAATGCATTTCCCGACCTCCTCGGCATGGGAAGGACCGGACAAAACAGCCACATCTGCCTGCGGCATTTCCTGCTCTATCACCTGTGAAAGTGTCATGAGCGTGGACTCCTCGATGCCTTTTGCCACATTGACAATGATTTGGCCGTCTGCCACGTACTCACGCATATTATGCGCCGTTGCCCTCGTAAATGAAGAAGGGACTGCCAGCACAAGAATGTCCTTTTCCCTGACGGCATCTGAAAGCTCGGTTGTGAACAGGACATCCTCTGCAAGCTTTACACCCGGAAGCTTGTCCTTATGCTCATGTTCCCTCCTGAGCATGTCAATCTCGTCTGCCAGCGCCGACCACACTGTGATATCATGTCCGTTATTGTGCAGAAGTACTGACAACGCGATTCCCCAGCTCCCTGCCCCTAAGATTCCTACTTTTGCCATGGCGTTACCCCAACCTTTCAATATATAATGTTTACTGTTCACTCTTTTTGCTCAGATAAGTCTTTCGTTCCTCTTTATGTATCAGTCTGTGAATGTTTGCCCGATGCCCCCAGAATGCAAGCAATGCCAGAAGCACAGTGACAATATAAAGCTCATTTAATGCCGCCTGCTCCATTCCCCACAGACCCATCTGCCCGAAAATGACCATCTCCGCAATCAGCACAAGTTCCACTATCAAAGAACCAAGCGATACATAATGTGTTGTAAAAAAGATTCCGAAAAAGGTTATTATCTGCGGGATAATCATATAGGGATGGAAAAAAATAACCAAGCCAGCTGTACAGGCAATCCCCTTACCGCCTTTAAAACCGAGATAAAACGGAAAATTGTGTCCCAGAATCGAACCCGCCGCCGCATAAATTACAAGCAGATACAGGATATCCCCATACTGTTCCCGGAATAAAAGCCTGACAAGCGTCATAGCCAGCCCCGTCTTTATGATATCACAAATCAGGACAATTGCACCTGCTTTTTTTCCAAGGACGCGCAGTGAGTTTGTCGTCCCTGCATTTCCGCTGCCGTGTTTTCTGATATCGATGCCATGGAGCCGTCCATAGATATAGGATGTCTGAAAACACCCAAAGACATAACCGATTAACAAACATACCAAGCGTATCATTTTCCCATCATATCCTTTCCTGTTACCTTCTTATTTTTCACCCTTTCGCTCCCTGATAATAAATTTCAACGAAGTCCCTTTGAATCCAAACGCTTCCCTTATTTTGTTTTCCAGATATCTTGTGTACGAAAAATGCATCAGCTCCTTGTCATTTACAAACACAACAAAAGTCGGCGGTTTGACGCCTACCTGTGTCGTGTAGAAAATCTTGAGCCTCTTTCCCTTGTCGGAAGGCGGCTGCTGCAGCGCCACTGCCTCCGTGACAATCTCGTTGACAACGCCTGTCGAAATGCGCAGGGACTGGTTCTCAATCACCATGTCTATCGTCTCAAAAAGCTTGTTCAGCCGCTGTCCGGTGACTGCCGAAATAAACACAATTTCCGCGTACAGCATAAAAGAAAGCGTGTTCCTTACTTTCTCCGTAAAGCGGTAGATTGTCTTATCGTCCTTTTCAATGGCATCCCATTTATTGACCGCTATAATAATGCCCTTTCCCCTTTCATGGGCGATTCCTGCAATCTTGGCATCCTGCTCGGTGACACCCTCCACCGCGTCAATGACAAGAATCACCACATCAGCGCGCTCCACTGCGCTCACGGTACGGATAATCATAACCCGTTCCAGTTCTTCTTTAATCTTATTCTTCCTGCGCAGCCCCGCCGTGTCGATAAAAATATATTCCTTGTCATTGTATACAATCTCCGTGTCGACGGCATCCCTTGTTGTTCCTGCAATCTCCGACACAATCACGCGGTTCTCGCCTGCAATCTTGTTGATGATAGAGGATTTCCCGACATTCGGCTTTCCGACAATCGCCACCTTCGGCCGGTCGTCCTCCTCGTCCTCGAGCGCTTCCTTGTCGAACAGTTCCGTCACCGCGTCGAGCATGTCGCCAAGCCCGAGCCTGTTTGCCGAGGAAATCGGATGGGGATCGCCTATGCCAAGGTTGTAAAATTCATAGACATCCGCCTCCATCTTTGCAAAGCTGTCCACCTTATTGACCACAAGCACCACCGGTTTACGGCTGCGCCGAAGCATGTCGGCAACCTTTGCGTCCGCATCCACAAGTCCCTGTCTCACATCCACCAGGAATATAATGACATCCGCCGTGTCAATTGCAATCTGCGCCTGTTCCCGCATCTGTGACAAAATGATGTCCTTGCTGTCCGGTTCGATTCCACCGGTGTCAATCATGGTAAAATTCCAATTCAGCCATGTAATATCCGCGTAAATACGATCCCTTGTGATACCCGGTGTGTCCTTTACAATTGAAATCTTATCTCCCGCCAGTGCATTGAACAGTGTCGACTTTCCGACATTTGGCCTGCCCACAATCGCCACTATGGGTTTCTTGTTTCTCTTTTCCATTATTCTCTCCATTTCTATGTTATACCACGGTCAAAAAGACTGACTGCGCATTATAAAGTGATACCGCTCTTTTATCAAAATACAATCGCATCAAGAAAATCCTGCCCGCTTGATTTTACAATATCTATCGGAACTTGTAAAGCTTTTTCGAGCATATCCAGCGTCATATCGTCAAGAAATATCTCTTCTCCGCTCTTAAACATGTTTTGCGGCAGCAGCAGCTTCTCCCCAAGCTGCCTTGTTTTCAGCTGTGCCTGCAGATCCTGCCCCGTCAGCAGACCGGAAACTGTTATCATCTCCCCGAAGAAATCATTTTGAATGGGGTACACATGAATGGCAAGCTGTGGGTACTGCGCCATCAGCTGTCCTGCCATATCGGATATAAAACTGTATGCAAGCTTTCCTGTTGCAATAGAAAGCTCCCTTGCCGGAATTTCCACACCATTTGTTCTTTTCAGTGTATCAAATGCCTCCTGAAACTCATCCAGCAGGAGACGCAGCATCCCGACTCCGTTCTCAAGCTGCAGATAACCATCATAGCGCCCCTCCTCCGGCAAATTCTCCTCCGCAAGAATATACCATTCGTCACTTGCATGGATGAAATGGACACCCTGCTCGCGAAACAGCTTGTCCTGCCATCTGTGAACCATGGAAAGCACCTGTCTTGCATCCTCTTTCGTGAAAGGTTCCAGCGGAAATAATCCCTCGCGGTATTTCGACAGCCCAACGGGGACAACCGACACACTTTCCAGGTTCGGCAGGAATTTAGACAAGTCCCTGATACTCCGCTCCAGTTCCTCCCCGTCATTAACGCCTTTGCACAACACAATCTGCCCATTCATCGTAATTCCGGCGCGTGCAAGCTTCCACGCCTTTTCCAGCGCCTGCCCCGCAAAACGGTTATTCAGCATTTTACAGCGGAGATCCGGATTGGTGGTCTGAAAAGAAACGTTAATCGGTGACAGATTGTAACGGATAATACGGTCTATATCTTCGTCTGACATATTCGTGAGTGTCACATAATTTCCCTGCAGGAAGGACAGTCTGGAATCATCATCCTTGAAATAAAGTGTGTCACGCATCCCTTCCGGCATCTGGTCGATAAAGCAGAAAATGCATTTATTGCGGCAGGAACGGTATTCGTCCATCAGACCGTTTGCAAACGTAATTCCCAAATCCTCGTCATATTCCTTATCAATCTCAAGAAGCCACTCCTCCCCTGAAGGCTTTTGTATCAGTACCTCTATATATTCGTCCTGCGTATAATACTGGTAATCAAAAATATCCTCTATTACATTGCCATTAATGGCTGCTACCGCGTCACCCGGCTCGATTTCCAGCTCCTGCGCGATACTGCCTGGCGCTATCTGTTCCACAATGTGTAAATGCTCTTTTTTCATTTTCATATCCCCTTATTCCATTTTTTATATCCTATTTTATAATAATACTAGAAATTCCTTGACGTGTCACTACCTGAATGATATAAATTATATGAACGATTTGTTACTATTCATGGGTCAGGAATGCGCATAAACTGCGCATTCCGTGAGAACATGATTCAGTAGTGAGGGGCGATTTTTGCGAAGCAAAATTCTGAATATCGCCCCGAATCGTTGCTATGAGCGGCTCCCAGGCCGTGAATAGTAACAACGATTTATTGAAAGGAATCGATGCATCATGTCATATTTAAAAAAATTAGAAAAAGCCATGCCTGTTGCCCCCTTAAAGCTTATGGTTTTGAACAGCGCCGCGGAGCTTGGCAATAAAGTAAACGATTATCTGGTTGATTTCCGCAGCAAGGTAAACAATGTGTATAACAATGACCCCGCTTTCCAGGGGTATGCAGAAAAAAATTATCTGTTCCAGTTCAAAACCCCACGCTTTAACAGCGGGGAGGGGAAGGCAGTCCTTGAGGAGACCGTGCGTGGAAAGGATTTATTCATCCTTGTGGATGTGTGCAACCACAGTCTCACATACACCATGAACGGATACACCAACCATATGTCCCCTGACGACCATTATCAGGACCTGAAACGTGTCATCGCCGCGACAAATGGCAAGGCGCACCGCATCAATGTCATCATGCCCTTTTTATACGAGGGCAGGCAGCACAGGCGGACAGGCAGGGAATCCCTCGACTGCGCCTATGCTTTTGAGGAGCTGACCAAGATGGGGGTAACCAACTTCATTACATTTGACGCACACGACCCCAGAATCCAAAATGCCGCACCGCTAAGCGGTTTTGACAATTTTCCTGCACACTACCAGTTTACGCGGGCACTCCTGCGCGCCGAGAAGGATCTGATACTGGACAAGGATCATGTCATCGTCATCTCGCCTGACGAGGGCGCCCTGGACAGAGCCATTTATTTTTCAACGGTACTGGGCGCTGATACCGGCATGTTTTACAAAAGGCGTGACTACTCCACCATTGTAAATGGAAAAAATCCGATTGTTGCACACGAATTTCTCGGAAACGACATTGAGGGAAAAGACATCATCATTATCGATGACATGATTTCATCCGGCGAAAGCATGATTGACACGTCCAGACAGTTAAAAGCAATGAAAGCCAGGCGCGTGTTTATCTGTACCACCTTCGGAATCTTTACCAACGGGCTTGACGCGTTTGACAAGGCATATCAGGAGGGCGTATTTGACAAAGTGATTACCACGAACCTTTCTTACCGTCCGCCTGAATTATTGGCAAAGCCTTATTACATTGAGGCAGATATGAGCAAGTTCCTTGCTTCCATTATTGACTTCACGAACCATGACCTATCCATGGAGCCAATTACGTCTCCCACTGAAAAAATCCAGCAGATTCTCGATATCTATAATAAGGGCGGAGAAATCTATGCTGTATAAAAATCGAGTGCCGGCGCACTCGATTGCTAAAAGCTTCGCTTTTTGTTCAATGGTTTACGCTGTCACAATTTCCTATAACGCAAAAAGATGAGTGCCCGCGCACTCATCTTTTTTACTCGATTTAAAGGACAATTTTCTGGAAGCTCTTTTTCCCTTTTTTGAGGACAAATTCTTCCGCAAAGGCAGATTTGTCAAATACAGCCTTTACATCTGTCACCTTTTCCCCATTTACGGATACGCCGCCCTGCTCCACGGCACGCCTTGCCTCGGATTTTGACGCGGTCATTCCTGCCTTCACAAGCAGGGACAGGATGTCAATGCTGCCATCTGCGAAATCGTCGTCCGCCAGTTCTGTTTTCGGCATGTTCTCTGAATTTGTCCCGCCCGCAAAAAGTGCTGCTGCTGCCTCTTTTGCCTTCTGTGCCTCCTCGGTGCCATGAACCAGCTGCGTCAGTTCAAATGCAAGAATTTCTTTTGCCTTATTGAGCTCGCTGCCCTCCCATTTCTCCATCGCCTGAATCTCCTCAAGCGGAAGGAATGTAAGCATTTTCAGGCACTTGATTACATCCGCATCCGATACGTTTCTCCAGTACTGGAAAAACTCGTATGGCGACGTCTTTTCAGCATCAAGCCACACCGCTCCGGACTCTGTCTTGCCCATCTTTTTGCCTTCCGAATTCAGCAGGAGGTTGATTGTCATGGCATATGCATCCTTGCCAAGCTTGCGTCGAATCAGCTCCGTGCCGCCAAGCATGTTGCTCCACTGGTCATCGCCGCCAAACTGCATGTTACAGCCGTATTTCTGGAACAACGTGTAGAAGTCAAAGCTCTGCATAATCATATAATTAAACTCTAAAAATGTAAGCCCCTTCTCCATGCGCTGCTTGTAGCACTCTGCTGCCAGCATCCTGTTTACGGAGAAATGCGGTCCCACCTCGCGCAGTACATCCATATAGTTAAGGTCGAGCAGCCAGTCCGCGTTGTTGACCAGCATTGCCTTGTCCTCGCCGAATTCAATAAACCTGCTCATCTGCTTCTTAAAACAGTCCACATTATGCTGTATAGTCTCCGTTGTCATCATTTTGCGCATGTCCGTCTTGCCGGAGGGGTCGCCAATCATGGCTGTGCCGCCGCCAATCAGGGCGATTGGTCTGTTTCCTGCCCTCTGAAGGCGCTTCCTCAGGCAGAGTGCCATAAAGTGCCCTACATGAAGGCTGTCCGCTGTGGGGTCAAAGCCAATGTAAAACACGGCTTTCCCCTCGTTCACCATTTCCCTGATTTCTTTTTCGTCTGTCACCTGGGCAATGAGTCCCCTTGCCACTAATTCATCATACAACTGCATTTTTCTTTCTCTCCTTTCATTGTTGACGCGGGGAACAGGGCATTCATCACAAAATGTAAAAAATCGGGTGTCCGCCATCCTGCTGACATGTTTCATCCGGATGCACATGTGCATAAAAAAACCCCATCCCCTGAATGTGTTCCATCCAAAGGACGAGGTACGATTCCTTAATAAAAATACCACGTGTTACCACCTTTTTTCACACAGGACTCACATCCTATGCCTCAGCGAGTACGGGAAAAGCACACGCTTTCGCATTCCTTCC
>Ga0137306_103639_pt1 | contig 11238 bp, 8 predicted proteins | sample Inofroosms_March_FD_97187 | JGI IMG/M metagenome (GOLD analysis project Ga0137306, IMG submission 97187) | Mouse cecal microbial communities from Vienna, Austria - N-Acetylneuraminic and N-Acetylglucosamine D2O microcosms_March | ecosystem: Host-associated > Mammals > Digestive system > Large... | reverse complement strand
GGCATTATATAAGGCTAAGGCTGGCGGGAAGAATAAGGTCTGCTGTTATAAATAGAATACATACAGAAATTAAGAAACGCCGGCGGAGTCCGGCGTTTCTTGACAAGATTATTTGATAAATTTGCTGATGGCATCCTGTAAATCTTTTAACACCTGCTCATCGCCTGTTTCCACTGCGTCCACGACACAGTGGTTGATATGGTCCTCTAAAATAATTTTGCCGATATTGTTGATGGCAGAGCGGACGGCGGCGATCTGAATCAATATTTCGCTGCAATCTCTTCCATCCGCCACCATTTTTTTGATGGATTCCATATGACCAATCGCACGCGCCATCCGGTTCAAGACGGCTTTCGTATTGGTGTGTACATGCTTATGCCCGTCGTGGGAATGGATATGGGAAATTGTTTCTTCCGAAGAAATATTGTTATTTGTAGGTGATTCTGACATAGTGTGCTCCAATTCTATTTTTAGATTGCAGGGTATTAAGGCCTGTCGTGTCATAAATCATATCATATAATTGTCAAATGTGCTATAATAAGGAAACGTATTTCTTATAATGAATTGCGTGGTGAGAGAAAGGAAGTATAATACATGATATTTGGGAAACGTAAGGCATATAAAGTTGAAGAAGGAATTGTAAGAATTCAGTTCGCATCGGGGGAGGGAAGAGTTACGCCTCTGACAGATGAGATTATCAATATTTTTTCTCCGATAGAGACTATAGAACACAGGTCTAAGGCGGTGGAAGGAAATAAAGCGAAAGGCATTGCCTTTTCAGTAAAGGAGAAGCCGGACTATCTGGAAATTCAGACTAAGAGGCTGACGGTACGGGTCTATGATGAATTTAAAGTGGACTTTTATGACGAAAAAGGGATGCTTCTGTGTGCGGATTATCGTGGTGAGCGTCAGTTTGGAAGACAGATCAGTGATAAATTTATCAAGCTGTTAGAGGTGGAAGGGCATGAGATTCCTACGGATTCCAACTTCAATTATGACATTCAGGTAGTGAAGCAGATGGAGGGGGACGAGGCATTTTACGGACTGGGGGATAAGACAGGATTCCTCAATAAACGTCATTACGATTATGAAATGTGGAATTCCGATATCCCGGCGGCACATACGGACGCCTTCAAGGCATTGTATAAATCAATTCCGTTTTTTATTACGCTGCGGAAGGAATGTGTCTATGGAATCTTTTTTGACAATACGTATCATTCTTACTTTGATATGAGCAAAGAAAATGAGCGTTATTATTACTTCGGGGCGAGAAAGGGCAACTTGGATTACTACTTTATCGCAGGAGAAACTATGCCCCGGATAATAAAGAATTATACTTTTTTGACCGGAAGGACGCCGCTGCCGCAGCTGTTTACGCTAGGCTACCATCAATCCCGCTGGGGATATGAAACAGAGGCGGATGTGCGGGGCGTTGCCGCAAAATACAGGGATCTGGAGATTCCGATTGATACGATACATCTGGATATTGACTATATGGACGGATATAAAGTATTTACATGGGGGGAAGAGGATTTTGGCGAGACGGGAAAATTGATAAAGGATCTGACTAGGGACGGATTCAAGATTGTTACGATTATCGACCCGGGCGTAAAAGTAGAAGAAGGATATTCTGTATATGAAGAAGGAATGAGGCAAGGGTATTTTGCAAAAACGCCGGAAGGCGATACCTATGTCAACGCCGTGTGGCCGGGGGATGCAGTCTATCCTGATTTCGGAAACCCTGATACAAGAGCGTGGTGGGCGAAGAATCAGAAATATCTGGTAGAACTGGGCGTGCGCGGCGTCTGGAATGATATGAATGAGCCGGCAAGCTTCCGGGGAGAGCTGCCGGAGGATGTGGTTTTTACCGATGAAGATGAGAAATCGAATCATGCAGCTATGCATAATGTCTATGGACATTTGATGGCAAAGGCGACCTATGAAGGACTGAAAAAATATGATAATAGAAGACCTTTTGTAATTACGAGGGCTTGTTATAGCGGTTCACAGAAATATACGACTGCCTGGACCGGTGACAATCAAAGCCTTTGGGAGCATCTTCGTATGGCAATCCCGCAGATGTGCAACTTAGGCTTATCCGGCATGGCATTTGTCGGGACGGATGTGGGAGGATTTGGCGCAGATGTGACGCCGGAGCTTTTGGCGCGCTGGGTGCAGGTGGGATGTTTTTCGCCGTTGTTCCGAAATCATTCCTCGAAAGGTTCCGTTAATCAGGAGCCGTGGCTGTTTGGCGAAGAGGTTCTTGAAGTAAACCGGAAATACATCAAGCTGCGCTACCGTCTGCTTCCATATCTCTATGATTTGTTCTGGGAGTGTGAGAAGAATGGGCTTCCGCCGTTTCGTCCGCTCGTGCTTCACTATGAAAAGGATGAGACGGTAAAGAACTTGAACGGAGAATTTTTATTCGGTGAGCGGATTCTCGCAGCGCCGGTCGTTGAGCAGGGAATGAGTCAGAAGCTGGTCTATCTTCCGAAGGGAACTTGGTATGATTACTGGACCGGAGAGAAGAAAAAAGGCGCGGCGTGGCTTATGAGGGAAGCGCCTTTGGATGTATGCCCGTTGTATGTCAAGGAGGGAAGCGTGATTCCATGTTATGAGCCGATGCAGTATGTGGGAGAACATGAAATGGATACGCTGATTCTGGATGTCTATTCCGGGAATGGAAGATATGTGCATCATCAGGATAACGGTGAAGATTTCGCATATCAGAATGGCGGATATAATGAATATGAGTTTGTAATTTTGGCGGATGGAACCTTAAAAATCGAGCTGGTTCATCAAGGCTATGAGAAGCTCTATCAGAAATTTATCGTGCGCCACAATGGAAAATCGCAGGGGTTTTCATTTACGGGCAAACCGCTTACGATTTGGCTGTAAGATATGGCGGAAGCAATAAGGCAAGGAGAAGATACCCATGAAGCGTGCAGTTGCATTGAGCGGGGGCGGAACAAAAGGCTCCTATGAATTAGGCGCATGGAAAGCGTTATTGGAGCTGGGAATAGATTACCAGATTGTTACAGGAACATCAATTGGCTCTATTAATGGCGCTTTAATGACGACAGGAGATTATGAGAGGGCAAGGGAGCTCTGGAATACCATTACGATGGAAGATATGATGGCGGATGGAATAAACCTGACCGCCACCATTGAAGGAATGTACGACCAGAAGGAATCCATCCGTCCCTTTTTAAAGAGATATGTGAAAAACAAAGGAGCGGATATCTCACCGTTTACAGAATTTATAGAGAAGCTGATTGATGAACAGGCAATCCGGGAGGCAAAACGGGATTTCGGTCTGGTAACCGTGCAGTTCCCTTCTTTAAAGGCATGTGAGGTGACGAAGAAAGACATTCCGAGAGGGCTTTTAAAGGATTACATTCTGGCGTCAGCCGCAATTTTTCCGCTGTTTCCGATGCACAAGATCGGAGATCAGATGTATCTGGACGGCTGCTACCATGACAACCTTCCGATTGATCTTGCGCTTCGAATGGGGGCAACGGATATCATAGCGGTGGATTTGCACACTACGCCGGCACATGCTAATTATGCGAAACGCCCCTATGTGACATATATCAAACCCAGCCGCAGTCTTGGGACGATGATGAATTTTGACCATGAGCTGTTAATGGAAAATGCGGCAATGGGATATCAGGATACGATGAAGGTTTATGGGGAATACTATGGTTACCTTTATACATATACTAAAGAGAGTGTGGAAAAGTGCGGGAAAGAGGTTGGAAAATTTATTGCGTTTTTGGCTTTGACAGATTTATATCTGACGGATGATACGCCTGCGAAGAAGCTGGGAAAGGGTGATTTTAACCGGATTTTTACGGTTCTTCATGAGAGGGCGGAGGGGCGTGTCATGACAAAGGAGCAGTATTTTGTCCGGGCAGGTGAAATCTGCGGTCAATTATTAGGTATAGACGTGAGATCAGTCTATGATATGCGGCGTTTCATGGAGACGGCGGGAGAGAGGCTGGGGCAGGAATCGGATTACCCGGATGCAGCGGTTTTGATGGGGAAGGAAGGTATGGAGCTGGCTGCGAAGCTGACAGAGTTAAAAATTAAACGTAACGGTACGTATCTGCTTGGAAGTATCTATTATGCAATGAAGAGAAATACAAAGAACGTGAAGCATATGTCAGTTCCATTGCTTGCCATAGCCCCTGAGGAGCTTTCGGCCGCATATTTCCTGCTGTCAATTTAGGGGAGAGAGCAAGGTATGGGTACAGGTTAAATTTGTACGGACATAGTACGAATCAGACGAAATGTCATATAGTAAATTGATATCGGAAAATGGAGCAAGTCAGTGGATTATAGTAAAGAGCAATACTATAAGATGCAGCAGATGCTGGCAAGTCAGGCGTATGGAGCCGGAGAGCGCGGGGGAAAGCAGCCTTTTTATATGACCTATCCCATACAGAGTTTATATATGACGGAACTCGAATATGAAAAGGATATGGAGCGGATGAAGGAGCTGTATCCTTCGGAGGCGAAGAAAATTCTGGAATATGTTGAAGATGAATGTGACAGAATGGAATATGAAGGAAGTTTAATGTTTGATGAATTTCCGGATCGTTTGATGCTTCGCAGAATATGTGACAGGATTTACAGCAAAGTCATTGGCAATGAGGAATCTATTCCCGATGAATCCGAAGGTGAGAGGATGGATCCGGGATTGGAGATGCAGCAGAGAAGGCGCGGGGATGATGGAAGATGGAGAGACAATGGCAGACGAAGAGATAATAACAGGGGCAGGGATGACGGCGTACAGAATCTGATCGAGGTGCTCTTGTATAACGAAATGCACAAGAGGCGCTGTCGTTACAAACGCTGCCGCAGGTGGTGGTAAATAGCAGTTGAGATTTTCGCAAAAAATATTTATACTGATAGAATGTCAAATATTTGGCAAGTAGTCTGCGCGGGGAACCGCGCAGACATTGCAGGCGAAAATAGCGGTGCAAAAGAGATTGATAGAGAAAAAGAGGACATGCAGATGAGCAAGGGGATTGTCAAGGGAATTGTTTTGGGAGCCGTATTTATTGTTGCGGTCGTCCTGTTTGGTTTTTCCATGAATCATACAAATGAAGATTTAACTGCCGAGATGAAGGAAGCAACGCTTCCGGTCGTAAATTTTTATTATCAGGATGAGCAGATCAACGAGTTGTTTGGATATGTAACGGAGATGGAAGGCTCTTATATGAGGGATTCCATTACGCCTGTGGATTCGAAACGTATTCTTCCTATGAAGATTCAGACATATGGCTATCTGGTGGACGGGATCTCCTATGAAATCAGAAGCCTGGATACCGAAAGGCTGATCGCAGATTCCGATATAACGGACTATACCAGTGAAAAGGGAATTATCAGAACTGATCTTGAGATACAGAATCTTCTGGAGGACGGAGCGGAATATCTGTTTATTTTGAAGCTTCGAAATGGAGAAAATACAGTGTATTACTATACCAGGCTCATTGAGCCGGCAGACTGCTATGTAAAAGAAAGTCTGGATTTTGTAAAGAATTTTCATGATACGACCTTTAATAAGGGGGCGGCGGGAACGCTGGCGACCTATGTGGAGCCGAATGCGGCCGGCGATAATAGTACATTGAATAAAGTAGACATCCATTCCACCTTGAATCAGATTAGCTGGGCGGATTTTAAGGGACAACGGATGGGGGAAACCGAAATTTCCATTAAGGAGATCCATCCTTCCTATAACGTCATCATGCTGTCTTATATTATGTCGTCAAAGAGTGAAAACGGAGAACTTGAATATTACAATGCCAAGGAATATTATCGCGTCCGGCATTCTACAGAGAGAATGTTTCTGCTGAATTTTGAGAGAAATATGACACAGATTTTCCGTGGGGAGAATAACCACTTTTATGGGAACCGCGTGCAGCTTGGAATACGCGACGGAGAAATCGAGTATATGGCAAATGAGAACGGAACCAATGTCTGCTTTGTACAGGAAGGAGAATTGTGGTCATATCAGGCGGCGGAAGAGAAGCTTTCGCAGGTTTTCAGCTTCCGAAGTTATGAGGGAATGGATTGCAGAGAGAATAATCCCAGACATGACATCCGTATGATAAAGGTGGACGAGACCGGCAGTGTGGATTTTGTGGTTTATGGTTATATGAATCGGGGAAATCATGAGGGTGAGGTAGGAATCGGCGTTTATCATTACAGCAGTGTAGAAAATACGGTAGAAGAAGAGTTGTTCATTCCCTATACCAAGTCTTATGAGATTATGAAGGCGGAACTGGGGCAGATGATGTATGAAAATGAAGACAATCAGTTTTACATCATCTTGGGAGATTCTTTGTACGAGATATCTATGAATACTCTGGAATATAAAGTGATAAAAGATAGGCTGGAAGAGGGCGGTTATGCAGTGTCAGAGTCAAATCAGTATGCTGCGTGGCTGGACGAGGGGAAACTGAACTGCGGAACCACCGTCTATGTCCGGAATCTGGAGACGGGCACATCGTTTGAAGTAACTGCGGAGGCCGGAGAATATATAAAACCTCTTGGTTTCATGGAAAACGACTTTATTTATGGGACGGCAAAGCAAAGTGATGTGGTAAGGGACGCGGCGGGGAACGAGATTTTTCCGATGTACCGGGTGTGCATTATGGATACGGAAGGGAGCAGCCATGAGATTATAAAAGAATATCAGAAGGCGGGATATTATGTTACCGGAATTGAAATCGTGGATTATACCATCTATCTCAATCGAATTATGTATAACGGGACCGCTTATGCGGATGCGGACGAAGATACGATTATGAATCGGAATGCGGACGCAGGAAGTGCAGTAGAGACGGCTCTCACGGTGACCGAGGAGAAACAGACGCAATATCAGTTGGTCTTAAAATCGGCAAATGAGATTCATGCAGGACGCCTGATGACGCCGAAACAGATTGTGGTGGAAGAATCCAAAGAACTTCCGTTAGAGAGAGAACAAACACAGGATCATTACTACGCATATGCAAGAGGAGAAGTGCTTATGGCAACAAAAAATGTTGCAAAAGCGATTCAGATTGCAAATGAAAATATGGGCGTGGTTCTCGGCGATTCCCAGCAATATATCTGGAAGCGGGGGAAGAAGACTTATCAGCCGGCAATCGAAGTAAGCGTGGGGGAAGCGGAGGCTCAGGGAAGTACGGTTGCACAATGTCTGAGCGCAATGCTGGGGCTGGAAAATCTAAATGTCGGCGTGCAGGGGCTTTTGGAGCGCGGAGACTTGCCGAAGGAAATTCTTTCAGAGACAATGCAGGGTATGACAGTTTTGGATTTGACCGGCTGCGGTTTAGAAGAGGCGCTTTATTATGTGAATTGCCAGACCCCCGTATTTGCCATGTATGACGGCAATCATGCTGTACTGATTACCGGATATGATTCGAGAACGGTAACGATATACGATACTTCATCTGCGGCGCCTAAGCGGGAGAATCTAAAGGATGCAGCGGAACAATTTGAACAAGCAGGAAATCTGTTTATCGCCTATCTAAAGAATTGACAATAAGAACAAACATGATAGAATGATTTGCTATGTAAACAAGAAAAAGGAGAACTAAGAATGGAAAAAATTGCAAATTTTATCCGTTTGGCAGATGAGTTTGTATGGGGACCGTTTATGCTCGTTCTGCTGGTGGGCACGGGAATTTTTTTGACAATCCGTCTGCACTTTCTGCCGTGGAGAAATCTGGGCTATGCCTTGAGGATGACGTTAAGCAAAGAAGCGCGTACTACGAAGGAGGGAACCGGTGATATTTCTCCGTTTTCAGCGTTGACAACGGCTTTGGCGGCAACGATCGGAACCGGCAATATTGTAGGTGTTGCGACTGCTATGGTATCCGGCGGACCGGGAGCGCTAGTCTGGATGTGGATCTCTGCATGCTTTGGGTTATCTTCCAAATTCAGCGAGTGTATGCTGGCGATTAAATACCGTGAGGTCAACGAAAAAGGGGAAATGTCCGGCGGTCCGATGTACACGATGAAAAAGGCGTTTCGGCATAAGAAGCTGGGCGCCGTTTTGGGATGGATGTTTGCATTGTTTGCAGTGCTTGCCTCTTTTGGAATCGGAAATATGACGCAGGCGAATTCTATTTCCGGCGCGCTGTATTCGACCTTTCAGGTTCCGGAAACGATTTGTGGAATAATCCTGACGTTAGTCGCATTCATTATAATCGTAGGGGGAATTAAGAAGATATCCAAAGTATCTTCGGTAGTAGTTCCGTTCATGGCGGTTTTCTATGTAATTGCAGGATTGTTTGTCATTATTTTTAACTATCAAAATCTGCCGGAAGGCATTGCCATGATTTTTCGGATGGCGTTTAGCATGGAAGCAGTTGGCGGAGGGCTCTGCGGAAGTATTACGGCAGCTATGATGAATGCACTGCACTATGGTGTGGCGCGAGGCGTGTTTTCCAATGAAGCCGGCATGGGTTCGGCGGCGATTACGGCAGCGGCGGCAACAACGGACAGCCCGGTAAAGCAAGGATATGTCAACATGACCGGTACATTCTGGGATACCATCGTTGTCTGCACGATTACGGGGCTCTGTATTGCAAGCTCCGGGGTTCTGGGAGTCACGGAAACAGATACCGTGGGACGCTATACTCTGGCTGGTGAAACGCTGACGCTGCGGACGGTAAATGAAGAGAATGAAGAAGCGCTGGAAGAATATAGCGTGACGTTGGAAAATAATACGGCGGTCTTAGTCAATCAAAAGGACGGTTTGGAACTGGTGCTGCATACTGCTGCAGGTGAAACTGCGGGGACGCTTATCGGGGAGTTTCAAGATGAGGCGGGTAATCATTATCAGTTTGGAGAGGATGGAGTCTATACATACGATACACTGGTAAAAGGTGCGGCATTGACTATTCTGGCGTTTAAGAGTGCGCTCGGAGACGCCGGCGGTTCTCTTGTGTGCATTGGAATCGTATTGTTTGCATTTTCGACAATTCTAGGCTGGGAATATCATGGGGAAAAGGCGTTTGAATATTTGCTGGGGACGTATCGCTACAATCTTGTTTACCGAATTGTTTTTTCTGCAATCATTTATGTGGGAGCGACAACGGCGCTGGACGTCGTGTGGAATTTTTCGGATATTGCGAATGCCTTAATGGCAATTCCTAACTTAATCTGTCTGTTGGCGTTAAGCGGAGTAATCGCAAAAGACGCAATGGAATTTCAAAAGGTCTTGAAGAAAGAGAAGAATAATAATTAAGAGAAAAAAATATTAGATAAAGTTGCATAATTTATAAATATATTTTTTGCTTCCGTTGGCACAAATGACACAAATTCCTTAAATTACTTGCAAATTGCGAATTTATAAGATATATTATCTATGGTACTAATAAGTTAAGGAAGTGGATGAACATGAGCAAAAAGGAAATTGTTGTTTCAAATGTTTCAAAGTATGATAATCCTATTGCGGAATTAGTACAGGTTGCATGCCGCTATGACAGCAACATTACACTGGAAAGTAATGACCGCAGAATTAATGCGAAGAGCATTATGGGGATTATGGCTTTCAATCCATCCAAAGGCATGACGGTCAATATTGTAGCCGATGGTAATGATGAAGAGGAAGCGTTGTTGGCAATGGAAAAGTTTTTAGTATGTGAATAGTTTTCAGGAGGGAAGCATATGCAGAAGAAAACAGCAGGAAAGATGGCTGCAAAGGCAGCTGAGAAAGCAGCAGACATGAAAGCGAGTGTAAAGGCAACCGGTGAGAAAGCAGCCGAAAAAGCAGCAGAAACGAAAACCGCTGTAAAAGAGGCAGTTGAAAAGGTTGAAGAAAAAGCAGCAGAGGTTAAGGAAGAAGTGAAATCTGAAGAGAAGAAGGTCGCTGCAAAGGCAGAAGAGGCCAAAGAAACTGTAAAGAAAAGTGCAAAAAAGGTAACTGCCAAGAAGGCGGCAGAGAAAACGGAATTAGTACCGGAAGTATTTATTCAGTTTCAGGATCGTGAGGATGTTGTGAAAGATGTTATTGATAGAGCAAAGGAAGCATACGTAGCAGACGGTCACAGAGCATCTTCCATTAAGTCGCTTCAGGTATATTTAAAGCCGGAAGAAGCAGCAGCATATTATGTAATCAATCAGAAATATGCCGGCAAAGTAGCTCTGTTCTAATTAAAGTATAAATAACATAGTAAAAATTAGCGCCAACATATCGGTGGCGCTATTTTTTTATGCACAGGGGCGCATGAGGAGCTTAGCAGCAGAAGCTACATGCGCCCCTGCTCGATTAGTAATCGAAAAATAAGTTTACCGTTTTGCCTTATAGGCGGTAATAATCTTCTGGATTCTTTCATTCGGATCTAATAAATCACTGATAGATGTATCGTGATTTAAGGTATCAATAATGTAGGCAATATATTTGCTCATGTCACAGTTGATGTAGTAGGGTCTGGAAAGAAGCTCCGGCGTCTGGTAGCATAGATTTGTTGTAACGACCTTGTAGATAAGACCGTCTTCCACCGCTTTGTCAAATTTTTCAAGACCATTGGTGAACAGACCGAAGGTAGCTACGACAAAGACGCGTCTGGCTTTTCTCTTCTTTAATTCTGTGGCGACGTCAATCATACTGTCTCCTGAGGAAATCATGTCGTCAATAATCAAAACATCTTTGCCTTCGACGGAAGAACCTAAGAATTCATGTGCGACAATCGGATTGCGTCCATCCACAATTCTGCTGTAGTCGCGGCGTTTATAGAACATGCCCATGTCTACGCCAAGTACGCTTGATAAATAGATTGCACGTCCGGTTGCGCCTTCGTCCGGGCTGATGATCATCATATGGTCATTGTCAATCTCCAAGTCGTCCACATTGTTGCAGATGCCCTTGATGAACTGGTAAGCCGGCTGTACGGTTTCAAATCCCTTGAGAGGAATTGCGTTCTGGACACGGGGGTCGTGGGCATCAAAGGTAATAATATTATCTACCCCCATATTGGTCAGCTCCTGTAATGCCAGTGCGCAGTCCAAAGATTCTCTTGTAGTACGTTTGTGCTGACGGCTTTCATATAAGAAAGGAATGATGACCGTAATTCTTCTCGCTTTACCGCCGACAGCAGCAATGATACGTTTTAAATCGGAAAAATGATCGTCGGGAGACATATGGTTGGTGTGTCCGCATAAAGAATAGGTCAGGCTGTAGTTGGTAACGTCAACCATCAGGTATAAGTCGTATCCGCGGAC
>Ga0137306_103638_pt1 | contig 11239 bp, 8 predicted proteins | sample Inofroosms_March_FD_97187 | JGI IMG/M metagenome (GOLD analysis project Ga0137306, IMG submission 97187) | Mouse cecal microbial communities from Vienna, Austria - N-Acetylneuraminic and N-Acetylglucosamine D2O microcosms_March | ecosystem: Host-associated > Mammals > Digestive system > Large... | reverse complement strand
CGGTCTTGCCTACAAAGGGATTGTCTTTCACCGCAGCGGTTTCCGGGGCGGCGGGCGGCACAATATGTACCAGCTCCCGCAGGCCCAGCCAAATATCCCAGTTTTGCTCCTCCTGGAACCACTGATAGATATTTTTATGCAGCACCTCTCCGAAATCCGGCAGCTGCGTAAAGTCGAAGCTGCTGCAAACAGCTTCCTCAAACTCCTCCAGGCTGCTGTGGAACTGCCGGGCCAACGTGTGGCTGGCGGTATTCCCGATCATGGGAATGTCCATGGCAATCAGATACCGCTCAAAGGTAGTCTCCCGGCTGCGCTGGATGGCTTCCCACAAACGCTGCCAGGACTTCTCTCCGAAGCCCTCCATCTGCACAATGTCTGCCTGATGCTCATTCAGGCGGTAAATGTCCATCGGACTGTGAATCCAGCCCCTGCCAATCAGCCGCTCCAGCGTTGCCTCAGACAGCCCTTCAATGTCCATTGCTTTCTGACCGGCGAAGTGGGAAAACTTCCGCAGGCGGCGGGTTTCACAGGCGGGATTGTCGCAGAACAGCGTCTTGGTATCGTTGTTTTCATGGATACGGGTAGGCTGGCCGCAGCAAGGACACTGGTTAGGAATGGCCTGCTCCATACAGAAGCCGCCCCGGTCCAGATTTTCCTCCACATGGGGGATAATCATGTTCCGTTTGGACACCAGCACCCGGTTCCCCGGCATCAGCTCCAGGCCCTCAATAAAGGAGAGGTTATGCAGGCTGGCCCGGGAAACGGTACAGCCGTCAATCTCCACCGGATCAAAGACCGCTACCGGGGCAATCTCCCCCGTGCGGCTGGGTGTCCATTCAATCTGCTGGAGCCTGGTTTCAAACAGGTCATCCTCAAATTTGAACGCAAGGCCGTCCTTGTAATGGTGGCCGGTGCGTCCGCAGGTCTTGGAGTAGGCGATGTCGTTATAGGTCATCACGATCCCATCAATCGGAATGTCATTGTCCTCGGCGAACTTTTTCAGCCGTTGGATACCGTCATCAATCTCTTCCTGCTTCAGCGGCCGGTTGGCGACCATGAACTTACAGAGGTCAAAGCCCAGCGACGGCAAATAGTACAGCTTGTCCGATTTGCGCTCCTTCCCTGGAAAGCCCTCCAGCACATTGAACGGCATAAACGTGACACGGCGCGCCCTACAGTCAGCGGCATCCAGCAGCCGGACGGAGCCAGCGGCCAGGTTGCGCCCATTTTTGTACGGCTTGCCTGTGCTGTCCAGCAAGGCCGCTTTCAGCGCCTCAAAATCGCTGGGGCGGATGAATGCCTCACCCGTGACCACTAACCGGCTTTTGTAGGGAATCTGCGTAGGAATACCCGTGATGCCGCGGACATTATGAGTGATGATCTCGCCCTCATTGCCGTCGCCCCGAGTGGCCGCTTCCACCAGAACACCGCCCTCATAGGTCAGCTTGACCGTCAGGCCGTCCAGCTTCAGCATCAGCATAATCAGCTGGCTTCCCATGAACGACACCAATTCCGCGCTGCTTTTCGTTTTGTCCAGCGAGAGCAGCGGGACGATGTGGATGGTCTTCTCCAGCTTGCTGACCGCCGGCCAGCCTACCGTCTGGGTGGGCGAGTTTGCCATCTGCACCCCGGTAGCCTGCTCCAGCTCCCTCAGCTTATCAAAGAGCCGGTCATATACCTCGTCGCTCACGGTGGGCGCGTTCAGGTTATAATACTCATGCCGGTACTGATTGAGCAGAGTGTTCAGCTCCTGCTGCTGCGCAATTTTCGATTGCTCCATAATGCTGCCTCCTCAATAATTCTTGTATTTCCCAAAGTTCAATTCGTGGATAACTTCCGAGATCTTCTTATCATCATCCCAGCGCAGGTAGTAGCTGGGGCTTCCCGGGGCCTTGCGGATGGTGACCCGCACTTCACCGCTCTCCACCATAAACAGGATGGAGCGCCGCTGAGCGCAGATAAGCGCCAAATTGCCAAGCTGTTTCATTTGCGTAGCCTCCTTCTGATTTAAGCCGCAATCCGCATTTCCCAATACAGATCGGCTTCTTCCAACGCTTCCACAGACACCACCGCGTTCGGGAGGAAATAGGGGGCCTCCCGGAATCCGTACCGCGCCTGAGAACCACCGCAGGTACGCAGCGCATAGCGCAGGCTCATAAAGATGTAGTTCTTCAAGGTCTTTCCGGCCTCGTTGTTGGGATCGTACAGCTCCACGGCCCGGATCAAGCGCACAGCGAGGGACTGGTACACATCGTCCCTGTCCAGGTGGGCCGCCTGAATTAAGGAGTAGTTCTGTTTGATCACGCTGTCGATGCACCAGAGATGCTCCTGCACTAAAGAATTGCGCTGGGTAATTGTTAAAATCATTTCACACAGTCCTTTCTTATTACGGCACTGGCGTACCCTGTGAAGGGTACACCAGCTCCGTTTTGTCTATGCTGCGGTTTCCATCAGGTCAGCGGTCAGTACATCGACCAAACGCTGACCGGCCAAATCGCCGGTATAGATGATGACATTATCTCGGCGCATCTGGTCAAATTCCTGTTCCCGGAGCACACGGCTGGCCGCCGCCTTTTTCCGGTCATCCTTGTTCAGTCGTTTCGCAACAACACGCTGCCACTCAACAAGAAACTTCTTCGCATCCTCAATGTCAGGTTCCTGTCGGTCAAATTTGGTGCGCTTCTGGCGAATTGTCCCATCCGGCTCAATCTCCAGCGTGTAGTAGGGCATATCAGGGTTAGATGCCCGCCGCAAAAAGAGGATGTACGACTCATGGGTCTGAATCCGATCCCAATAGCGGTCGGCCCCGCGGAGACAGTGGCAAAGTATGTCGCCCTCTACGATAATATCCAGCACTCCGTTAGGTGCGACCACGATATATTCCTCGTTGGCGTACTCATACTTGGCCTTGATTGCTTGACAGATACGGTCTACCTTGGGGAAATGCTTCAAGACTTCGGCTGCCTGTTTCTTCTTGTCCATCTGCTTGCAGCGCAGTACCAGTTCGTCATGACGCTGACGGAGCAGCTTGACCCGGTAGATGATCTCATCGCTGGTGTCGATCCCCAGTCGCTCCGCCATGGAGAGATAGTCCCGCCATGTAGTCAGCACCTGTTGGATCGGCTCCTGACTCTCCTCCACCTGACGGCGCAGGTAGTTGTAGATCTGAACGGCGGTCATTTTGTCCCAGATAAAATCCAAGCAGTCTCTGCTGATATCCTGCTTGCAGAACCAGTTGAGCACTTCATCAGGAATCGGCTTGCCACCTTGCTTTTCTATCTGTAGCCAGTACAGAAGATCAGTGCCCCCATTGCTGCGGCGCAGGCGCTCCAATCTCTGTTTGTCAAGTCCCAATGCTTTTGAGAGAGAGGTTGACTGCGGCGCTTTCATGAGGTCGTACATACAGTCAGAATTACACTCACATTCATCGGCCAACCGAAACAATTCGGCTTTCCACATCTGTTCAAGCTGTGGAATTTGCTTGCGTACCTTAAAATAGCTGTCCGGATTGGCGATCATGTGATGTCCATAGATCCATTCCAGCAATCCAGTGTGCTTTAAGATGGGGTTCAAGTGGGGCAGCGTCTTCCCATAGACTCGCCCTGGCTTGTCTCCATGAGTGTTGTAAATACAGTTGGCCCCCATCGGAGAATATGAGGGACTGCCTGCAATCCATCGCGTAGAAAACTGCTTGTAGGTTCCCCAGTAGTAGAAACGGCGAACCAGGTCGGTGTTATAGATTGTGCGCCAATGCTCTACGCAGTATATCTTTGGAGTTTTGAGATTTTCCTTCAGGTATCGCTTCCCGGCCCAAAACTCACGGACAACAAAACCGTCCGGCCGGGGCTGAATCAAATAGATACAAACTTCTTCAGTGTCCGTTCGCCAGCCCAGTTTGCCAATCGCTTTATAGGTGATTTCATGCCGGCAGCAGGGGCAGCGGCCCGTCTTGTTGTGGAGGGGTTTTCCCTTAATCGGTACATCCTTTTCGCAGTAGGTACAGTAGCCGGTTCTGGCCCCTCCACTCCGGTACTCATAGAAAATGTAATTCTGCGGAATGCCAACTTTACTTACCCAGCGGTCCCAGTCCTTGGGCAATGCCGGGGTCAGCGCCATATCCGCATCCCAGGCGTTAGTTTCTTTCTGGTACTGGCGTATCCGGGCTTCCTCCCGTAGCTTTTTCTGATAAGATAGGATTGCTTTATACCCCTTTTCATCAATAGAATTGAGGTAAGACGCCACCATTTTAGAATCCGCATTAGATACCCACACGTCGAACGTATGAGGCATTCGCGGCCACTCCAGACGATCCACCTTTGCTTTCGACCACTTATTATTGATGCGGTCATAGGTGATGAAGCGACCAGCATTGCGATCAATGTAGACCTCATAGGACGGCTGGCGGCCGTTGACACGCAAATTGTCAGGATAAAAAAGCGAGACCTTCAAAATCCCGTTCTCAATGCAACTGCGCATATAAAGCCAATACTTTCGTCGTATCTCCTCTCTAGGTCCCCAGTATGTATTGAACTTCACCTTTTTCGGAGTATCTTGTTTAGCAACCGAAATCATCCTGGAGGTGGCGTACAATTTTCGCATTGCGAGCAGTTCGCACTTTTCCATTGTTAGCCCACCATCCTTTCCTTCAAATTGATGTCATACCACGTATTGACTTTGATTTTTCTTCCATCCACGCGAACCAGAGCAATTTGAATGATTTTTCCGCTGTCTGGAGCTTCTTTTGCAAAGGCCAAAATGTCGTTTTTTTCACCAGAGGCAACAGGGGCGGCACCTCTGACAACTGCATAGCCCTTCCCAGCTTTGCCCTGGTCATGGCAGACATTCTTGTTCCACTTGCGATCCGGGTGATCTACCATATAGGCCAAGGCGTGGAGAAAAAACTGCTCCCGCTCCAGCTTTTTGATGATGGTTAGCTCCGTACAGGCAATTTTGGAGTCGTTCTCGTCCTCGTCGATGTCGCCGCCCGGCTGTACCAGGAAGTATTCCGAGTGCTCCATATCGCTGTAATAGGACAAGCAATCCAAAGGGTTCTCAGCACAGTGGAAACCATTATGGGCGCAGTTAGCCTCTGACGTTGTGTTCAGACCCATCACATACTGATATCCCAAGCAAATCAGGCCCGGATGAAATCCCTTGTAAGCGATCATCCTGCTTTTTCCTCCGGCATCACAAAACCGCCCAATGTAATCTGCTCAGAAACGGCAGATTTTTTAGGCTCAGCCTTTGTGGTCGCTGCCTTTTTGGGGGCTGGATCTTTTTTGGTCTTGGATTTTGCCTTGCCCTTGCCCGCAGACTTCGCAGTTTTGCCAGCATAAGGCTTGGGCACAAACTTCTCATCCTCTTCCTGATCTTCCTTGGCGTCAGGATCGTTGAAGTAATCCACCGCCCACTGGTAGCAGAGATCGTCCGGGACATCGCTGCCATAGACGCCGTTCTCAGGCTTGACATCGTTGTCTTTCATTTCCCGCTCGACGTACTCCCTGGCTTTGCGGTTGATATACCAGATGCAGTGAATCATGCTCTTGCGCGGGTGTCCAACACGGCGGGCGAAAGCCGGGTCCTCCAAACACTTCGTCTGGATGTATTCGGACACACAATCCTTCATGTTGCGGCGGGTGAGCCGTTCCGTGTCGGCACTCACGCGTTTCATAGAGGCAATCATCACCTCGTCGTCGCTCATAGCGGCCAGACGATCCAATTCTGCCTGCAAAGCAGCTTTTTTCTGCTGCTGCTTTGCCTCCCAATCCGCCTTGCGCTGGGCCTCGGCAGCTTCATGGGCCTGCCGCTTGGCATCTTCATCCTCTTTGCCGTCTGCTGTATCGTCGCTGGTCTCAGCCGCAGCAGAACCTTGGGGCACAGTCTGCTCGCCATCCGGTGCGCCATTGACCTGAATCAAGGCGTCGGGGGCAGTCTCCGGCTCCGTCTGCTGGTGCGGCTCCTCCTCGAAAGCGGGAGGTACAGTCTCTGCCGGTTCATCCCAGGCGGGCACCTCCGGCTCCGCAGGAACGGTAGGAACGATGTTCACAGAAGCCGGGTTGTTGCCATACTCCTGCTCCATGCTCATTTCAGAAAAAACTCCCATGGTAAAAATCCTCCTGTTTGATTTTAATAGCAAAGGGACACAGACCAGCCATAGGCCGGTACTGTGTCCCTTTTCTCATTTTGCTCAAATCGCATAGATCAGGGTGCTGAACGGATCAAAGCAATAGCACACCAAATCCGGGTATTGAGCAGACTGTCGTTGGATCTCCTGTTGGACGGCGAGAGCGGGGCCTTCATTGTAGGCCAGATCCCATCCATCCCAAAACATTGCAGTGAAATAGCGGTGCAGCGGGTGGTATTGAACCTCCACCCCCAGCGCATGGCAAAACGAACTCATTTCTTCCAGCTGTTCCGCTTTGCTTCTATGCGCCATGATTCTCTTCTGGCAGTGGTTTTGCCAGCTCAGCGGAAAATTGTACGGGGACAAAGCCTGACTGGTCACAATAGAAATAGCTCCTGTTTTTTTCGTCATACAGCTCCACCACGTCGGACATAGACAAACTGTGTCCCCGATAGCCCTCGGGGAAGGTATCGTTGCAGCGAATGAAAATGCGTTCCAGTACATCCTTGGGCTCCGCATCCTTAGCACAGAGAATCTCCCCGTCATAGACCAGCCGGTAATCTGCCGCCGGCGGCTGCTGATAACCGACCTTTCGCATTACCTCGATGCTTCGGAACGCAAAGGGATAGGTTTTGATCCCATCCAGATCCAACTGATAGACCCGGAACAACTGTAGCTGCTGTTCCATGTTTATGGTCACATCCTCCTTCCGTATCTCATTTTTCCTGTGCAGCGCCAGCTGCCAATCATCAATCCCCTTGTAGTTGGGATTCCAGACCAGCCGCCGGCATGTCATACCGTGTTTGACTGCCAGCTGGCAGACTTTCGACGCGCCCTTGCTGACCATATCGTTGCTGTACTTGTCCATATCCTCGGCTTCAATGATTTCCTCGGTGCCGTTCTTCCTTAAAAACGCGAACAGTTCATCCAACCCAGCGGTATTGTTTGCCCCAATCATAGCGGCAAAGGAGCGGCCAGTCAGGGCGTGAACAATATCCGCTTTCAAAGCGCCCTCCGTCACGTAAACGATGCGGGAGCATGGATCGCCCACAAAATGGATTGGGCATTTCGATGTGGTTCCCATATTCTTACCTGTAGAGGACAGCGTGAGGTATTTTATCCCGGACTTTTCCGGCGGGTCATCCTTATCCCGAATGGGCTTGTCCAAACGGGTCTGGAGACCGCAGAGCAGTCCCTCCACGCTGCGAATAGGAATGAGAATCCCAGAGGTCCGCCGGTGGAACTTGATTGTCCATTTTCCATAGTCGTCTATGTAGAAACCCGGGACACCTTGGACCCGGTATCCAAACTCCGCCAGCTGCCTTGCCAATATGCGGCAGAATTCCGGGGGAGGGGTGCTCTTGAAACCAAACTGGTCGATCTGAGCGTCTGTCAGTCCCCGCTTACTGCGCAAATGTTCCCGATGGGCTGGCGTCAAGGACAGAGCGGACATCATAGTAGTAAAGGTGCGGTGTATTTCCTGCTCGCTGGCACGTTCCGCTTGGGGCATCTCTTTATTAGGCCCAGCCGGACTGGGAGTGCTGTACGCCGAGGCAGCGCTCCCGGTCTGCAAGGCATCGCAGATCTCCTTGTAGGCATCTGAATTGCTGATCCTGTAGACCTTTGCGTACAAAGCCAGCATCCCGCCGCCCTCACCGCAGTAGTTGCAGCGCCAGACATTCTTCGTCAGATTGAGGTTCATCTTCCCGCGGCGGTCACCGCAGATGGGGCAGTCCACATAGATGTGGCCGGACCCTTCCCTCCTAATGTTCAGACGGAGAAGGGAAGCAACGTCCATAATGGTAAAAGGAAAACCTGTCGCTTTGTAGTCCATAGGAATTAGCTCCTTCCATCAGTCCGGTGGGCAGGATATGAGTTAGCCGGCCTTCTGCATCTGACGGTAGTTCCAGAGCAGGGTCGCCCCGGCCTTCAAGATGTTGCTGGCATCCTGGCAGCCGACCATGTACCATCTCAGGCTGGTCGGGCGGCGGTCAAGGACCTGACCCAGCGTCCACCCCTTGCAGGTACCCAGCGGAACCAGAATGTCCCGGGCCTCATCCATCGTCATGCGCTCGCAGATCTCCTCCACGGTCATATCATCCGTGTAGCCGCTCTGGGCATCCGCTGCGTGATCGGCATTTTCGCCGTTTTCAGCCTCGGCATCCAGTTCGGTATGGGAAGTCATAGGCAGCACGGTCGCATTCTCCGGAGCGGAGGGCATACCGACCCCGGTAACCTCTTCCTGGGAAGCTGGCGCTTCCTCAACGGGGGCAGCCTCCGCAGCTTCCACGGCCAGCAGTTCGTCGGCAGGTTCCTGATCTGAGGCCGGAACCACAGCCTCCTCCAGTGCGGTCTGCACAGGGGCGGCGGGTTCGTCAGCCACATTCGCTTCGGACGTTTCTGTGGGTTTCGGCTCTTCCACGGCCTTTTCCGCAGGCACAGCAGCCGGTTCAGAGGCATTCACAGGTTCCGCTTCCAATATCGGAGTTCCGGCAGAGGCCGTGGCCGTCGGATGCGTCTCCACCTGAGACAGCGGGACTTCAGAGCCAAATCCGTTGCCATCGGACACCTGTGCCACGTCACACAACTGGATGCCAAAGCCAGCGTTATCCAGCGCCTCATTCAGCGCCTCGTCCTGAGCCGCCCGGATATACAGGCCGCCGGGAACATTCCGGGCCATCTGCGTGGAGGTGAAGCTGGCGAGGAAGGAAGCGTTGTCCTCCTTGTTGGCGTAGAGCCGGGCCTCGAAGATCGCCATCTGGTCCGTGATCCGCAGGGGATTGAGGTACATCCGCCCGTTGGGGCAGGCCAGCCGGAACCAGAGCTTCTTGTAGCAGAGGTCCAGCTTCAGCACCTTTTCCCCGTCCCGGGTGACCGTGCGCAGGTACTTCAGCGGGTCAAACCCCGGCACCTACCGCAGCTCCCTGGCGGCGGGAACGGTAGCGAGCATCGAATTTTTCTTCTCGTTCATTTGCGTAAACTCCTCTCATTAAAATAAACAAGAGATACCCATGCCATTTTCTGCATAGCGCATCCCTTTTTTAACCGGCATTTTTCAATTCACGTTTCGGCGTGGGTGTACGTGTTCGCGCACAGTGGTACAGGGTAATGCGTTCACCCAACAGGGTGTTGCGTTTCCCATTCCTGCTTTTGCGAATCGCCATATACAGTGCCTTCTTGTGTCCTACCAGAATCACCCGCCGCTTGGCACGGGTAATGCCCGTATAGAACAGATTCCTTGACAGCAAAATCTTGTGGGCTGGGAGCATGGGGATAATGACCAGATCGTACTCGCTGCCCTGGGCCTTGTGGATGGTGGAGGCGTAAGAGAGTTCCAGTTCTCCCAGGCTCTCCAGCGGATAGTCGGCAAAGCGGCCATCAAAATTGATGATGACTGTGCCGGAGCGGATGGCATACACCACCCCGATCTCACCGTTGAATACTCCCGTGGAGATTGGCTCATTGGCCCGGTCATGCAGAATGATGTCGTAGTTATTCTTCACCTGCATCACCCTGTCGTGCAGCCGGAACAATTTCCCGCCAAATGTAACCTCGGGCTTGCCCGGTTCCGCCGGATTGACTTCCTCTCGGATGGCCTCGTTCAGCCCGTTGGCGGAAGCGGCGCCCTCCGAACGAAAGGGGGAGAGAATCTGTACCTGTTCCATGCCGGTATGTGCCAATTCGGTCCGGTAGACCTCGCGGATCAGCTCCGCAACCTCCTCCTGAGAGTCGGCTTGAATGAAGGCGAAATCCCGGCCATAGTACAGGTCGCAATTACCCTCCCTGACAAATTTGGCATTGTAGGCGATCAGGCTGTCCTTGGCCTGACGGAAAATCTGGTCAAGCACCGTTACCGGCACCAGACCGCATTCAATCAGCTCCCGGAACACACTGCCTGCGCCCACGCTTTCCAGCTGGTCGGCGTCGCCTACCAACAGCACCTTTGTCCCGGGCTTCAGCCGGGAAAATAACTGGTAGGCCAGCCACATATCCATCATGGAGCACTCGTCCACGATCAGGAGGTCAGCTTCCAGCTCCTGCTTCTTCTGCCATCCAGCGTCCTCACCGTGGAGGCCCAGGAGACTATGCAGGGTCTGTGCGCTGTCCATTCCTGTGGTTTCCGCCATGCGGCGGCTGGCCTTGCCGGTCGGTGCGCCCAGCTTGATGATGTTCTTGGGATAAAGCCGCTGGTACGCCTCGATCACAGCCTTCAAAATGGTACTTTTGCCGGTACCGGGGCCTCCGGTGATGATGGACAGATTATGCTGAAACACCATCTCCACACCCTCGTACTGCCTGGGCGACAGCTGGATACCCAATCGGCCCCTGATTTGCTCCATGACGGGGGCAAGTCTGACCGGCTCCGGCACCTCCAGGAGCATCTGTACCACCTTGCAGGCGGTCTCGCTCTCCTGGGTGAACACATGGGGCAGATAGATGTTTCCCTTGTTGGCAACTATCACATTGTCCATAATCATTGCCTTCACCTCCTGCTCCACCTGCTGCCGGTTCAGGCGCAGGTCAAGCTGGGGGATTTTCTCGTTCAACAGTAAAAGAGCGTCCCTAACCAATGTATCCGCTTCCAGGTAGAGGTGGCCTTTCTCTGTGCGGGATTTCTCCAGTGTGAAGAACAGCGCTCCCTGGACACGCATGGGGTCATGGAGGTCGCCGCCGGATTTCTGCACGATGGCGTCAACCCTCTTAAACCCGAAGCCTGGAATCTGGCACAGCCGGAACGGGCTTTTCCGCAGCAGCTCCACACCATCCGGGCCGAAATGCTCATAGATTTTCATGGCTGTGGTAGGAGTCACCTTGAAGGGGGCCAGCAGGGTCATAATGTCACGCATGGCCTTACTTTCCGCATAGCCAGCCTTGATTTCATCCAGCCGCTCCTCGGTGATGCCCCGGATTTCCAACAGTTTATCCGGTTGATGCTCCAAAACATAGAGGGACTGAACGCCGAACCGCTGGATAATGGCATCGGCTGTCTTCTCACCGATGCCTTTCAGCAGGCCGGAGGACAGATAGCCCCGGATGCCCTCAACAGTGGGTGGCACGATCTCATGCCACCTGTCCACCTGAAGCTGGCAGCCATACTTGCCCTTTGTCCACGTT